>Ga0209415_10007284_pt1 | contig 19340 bp, 23 predicted proteins | sample PeaSoiSIISIP2007_FD_187696 | JGI IMG/M metagenome (GOLD analysis project Ga0209415, IMG submission 187696) | Peat soil microbial communities from Weissenstadt, Germany - SII-SIP-2007 (SPAdes) (version 2) | ecosystem: Environmental > Terrestrial > Soil > Wetlands > Peat | place: Germany... | reverse complement strand
CGGCGTAGAGCGCCCGGCCCGACCGGACCGCGGTGTCCAGTGCGCCCATCGTCTCCTCGAGCGGGGTGTCCGGGTCGAACCGGTGCGAGTAGAAGATGTCGACGTAGTCCAGGCCCATCCTGCGCAGCGACTGGTCCAGGCTGGCCAGCAGGTACTTGCGGGAGCCGTGGTCGCCGTAGGGGCCTGGCCACATGTCGTACCCGGCCTTGGTCGAGATGATCAGCTCGTCGCGGTAGGGGCACAGGTCCTCCCGCATGATCCGGCCGAAGTTGATCTCCGCACTTCCGTAAGGCGAACCGTTATTGCCTTGTCCCAAAGTCTCCGCAGGCCCGATGCCGCCGTAGTTGTTGGCCAGATCGAAGTGCGTGACCCCGAGGTCGAAGGCACGGCGGACGATCGCGCGCTGAGTTGTCAGGGGTCGATCGTCACCGAAGTTCTGCCACAGGCCGAGGGAGACTGCGGGCAGCTTGATGCCGCTGCGCCCGCAGCGGCGATAGGGCATCTGCCCATACCGGTCAGGAGCGGCAACGTAAGACATGGATAGGAGTCTGCCACTGCCAGTAGCCCTGAGACGCGTAGGAGGGGGCATAAGCAAGCTCGCCCGATCGTGGGCTCCACGGCAGCAAAGGCACCCGGAGCCTTCGGTGGTTACCTGAGGATGTTGACCGCGCGGATGGGCGGTGAGGCCTGGTCAGGCGGCCGAGGCGCGATCCAGCAGGTCGGCTAGGCTGCCGAGGTAGAGCACGGCGTAGAGGCCGGTATCGGTGATGATCGCCATTCTCGGGACATCAAGGCACGTTATCGGCCCCGCCTGGTCCTCGATCGGGCACCCCGTCCCGGCTGACGACTGCCCGGACAGCGGCAGTGCGTAGGAACTCGTTGCGGCCCGGGGCGTCGAGCGATTCCCACTTCTGGCGGAAAGTCTGGCCGGTCTTAATGGGCTCCACGCCGGACTCCACGGGCTCCGGAGCAGACAGCCGGGCCAGCTCATCGTGCGCCCGCTTTAGCGTCTCCTGGTCCGCCCTGACGTCGCGTCCTGAGACAGCGCCCAGGGCGACCTCCCGTGACAGATGCGAGATCTGGTCGGCCACGCGCGCCATATCTTCGCTGTAATCGCGGCGGGACACGAGCTTGTTCTCGGTCAGCTCGACGTCGCCGACGAGCGCTAGAAGCTGGTCTGAGATCGCGGTCTCAAGCTCGGCAGCCTTGACACGCCGGGCCGTGCACTTCCCGTCGCGCCGCAGCGAGTGAACGCAGCAGTAGTACGAATACCGCTTCTCGTTGTAGACCGCGCCGGACGGGTACATCGCGGCCTGGCAAACGGCACAGAACGCGATCCCGGTCAATGTCCAAGTGTTGACCTTCGCGCTTACGGGATTGGCCCGCAGCCGCGCCTGGACGCGCTCCCAGACGTCCCTGGTGACTAGCGCGTCGGCCCGGTAGACGACCTGTCGGCCTACTCCGGGGTGGAGCGCCCGGAGTATGAGCGGCTGCTGGCTGATATCGAGGCGGGCATGATCGGCACGCTGATCATCTGGCACGCCAACCGGCTGCACCGCTCGACCGAGGAAGTCAACGCGTTCATCAAGCTGGCCCGCGCCCGCGGCCTGCGGCTGTACTCCACGACCAAGGGCGCGTTCTACAACCTGGAGAGGGCGTCGGGGCGCAAGGAACTGCGCGATGACACCAGCGAGGCGGAGTATGAGTCCGAGCACCGCGGCGAGCGGGTTGCGATCGCCCGCAAGCGGCAGGCCCGGCAGGGCGTGTACGGCGGCGGGGTCCGCCCGTACGGGTGGGGCGTGGACACCGGGCGGGTCCGGTCGGTATGCGTGAACCCGAAGGCCCCCGCGATGGAACGGGTCTACGAGGACCGGCCGGTGCTGGACATGACCCGCCACAACCTGGCCGAGGCCGGCGAGATCCGCCGCTGGGCTGATGACCTGCTGTCCGGGGTGTCGATGGCGCACCTGCTACGTGACCTGGCCGCGAGGGGCGTGGCCACGGTGGCGATGACCGATGAGCGGGCGGCGCGCCGCAACGGAAGGCCCGCCGAGCATGGCGGGTGGAGCCCGTGCACGGTACGGCAGATCCTGACCCACCCGCGCACCTCAGGGCACGCGGTGTACCGGGGGGAGATCGTGCGCCGCAACGCCTATGAGCCGTTGCTGCACGAGGATGTGCGACAGGCGCTGATCATCCTGTTCGCCGATCCGGCGCGCAAGACCTCGCCGGGGAACACGCCGAAGTGGCTGGGGTCGCTGATCTGGCGGTGCGGCAAGTGCGATGACGGCACCACAATGACGGTGCGGCGCAACAAGTCCGGCACCCCGGTGTACCGGTGCCGCAAGACCGGGCACTGCTCCTGGCCGGCCGAACGTGTGGATAAGTATGTGGAGAACGTGATCGTGGCCCGGCTTTCGCGGGACGACGTGGCCGGCCTGATCCCGCACGAGGCCGAAGTGGACGTGGCCGCGCTGCGCGATGAGCTGGTGGTGTGCGACACCCGCAAGCGCGGCGCCGCGCAGTTGTACGCGCGGGGCACGATCGATGACGCGCAGTTGGAGACCATCACCGCCGAGCTGGACCACCGGATGGCCGAGATCCGCGCCGACCTGAACGCGGCCACCTCGCACAGCCCGCTGTCGCCGTTCGCGATGACCGATGACGCCCGCCGCACCTGGGAGGAGCTGCCCATCGGCCCCAAGCGCGAGATCGCCCGCATCCTGCTGACCGTCACCCTCCCGCCGCTGGGACGCGGGCACACCTTCAACCGGGACCTGATCCGCATATCCGGCGCTACCGCGCCCGCGCGGGCAGCCTAACACCGGGCGCTTCGCACGCACGGCGATTTAGATCCCTAGCCCTAAGCCAGGAACCTCCGGTAGCGATCGAATAGTGGGGATCCTTCGGTCAGTGCCTGCCGCGGGGCGTACAGCCGCCAGGCGGTTGCTACCACGTCGGCCGCCCAGACCCTGCCGACCCCATGGAGATGAGCGCCCGGCGTCCGCAACTGGTCAAGCAGCCGCATTTGCTTCTCGCTGAGGTCCGCGAAGAACATGAGACAGTATTCGGCGAGGTCCCGCACATCCTCTTCAAGGAGCGTCCGCGTGAGCGGCCAGTCTTCCAGCTTGCTGCTGTAGTAGTTCCCGGACCAGTCGCGGTCTCCCGCTTCCCCGAATGCTTGCCACCACTGGGACGGGCTCCCCTGTTCCAGTGCCGGGTCCGGGAGCAGCGACAGCAGCTCATACAGATGACGCAGATCAGGATCGTTCAGATCAGCATGCCTGTGGTTTTCTCCGGCTTCACCCGACATAGCAATATCTTAAGAGCGCGCCGGACGGGACCCCGGCTCCTGGCGGCAGGGCCGGAAGCAAAGGCCATCACCGGCCAGCAGGGCCGTCAGGGTCCGATGCCGCCGGGGACGGCCGCCTGGACCGGGGCCGTGCCGTGAGCGCCTCGCCAGGGTCGTGGCGCTGCAGCCATTTCCGCGCGGCCGCGTGGCTGAATCCGGCTTTCTGCAGGACCTCCATGGCGGCGGCATGCCGGTCGGTTTCCTGATCGCGGCGCAAGAGGTAGTCGCGGATCTGCTGCCGCACGCCCGCGTCGACGTCGTACCGGGCGCCGGTCTTGGCGGCGAACCGGGCAAGCAGCTTGTAATAGCGGCGCTCGGAAACGCCGAGTTCCTCCCAGGGACGGACCCCGCCACCCGATGTCTTGCGGTGGTTGAGAATCGCGATGGTCGCCTTGCGGCTCACGTACCGGCGGGCCGCGGCCGCGCCCATGGCCGGGTCGAAACCCGGCCGCAGGAGCCCCTCGAACAGCATCGCCGCGGCCGCCCGGGTGCCGGGCGCCGCAGTGGCACGCGCGACCCGGCCGACCGCCGCCGGGTAGGCGGCCGCGATAGCGTCGGCTATTTCCGGCTCGTCAGCGCCGATGTACTGATGCCAGTAGGCCAGCAGGAGGAGCTGGCACTGGATCTCCTCCGACGTCGAGTCCGGGTCAAGCGCCAGCACCGGGATGCCGTGCTGGCGGACCGCGGGCGCGACGGACCGCCACTGCGTGGTCATGGCCACCGGGCGTTCCAGGGACGGCCAGATCCGCACGGCCATGACCCAGTCCGCGGGATGGCTGCTGACACGCCCGGCGATCAGGAGCGGCTCCACCGCGGTCAGTGCCCGCAGCGCGCCGTCGCCGTCGGGGAACAGCGGCTCGACCAGACGCTGCTCCTCGGTGTCCTGGGTGATCCAGATCAGGCGGCGGGTGATCTGGAACAACCAGCCGCCCGCGGCTGCCGCCGCTACCGGGACGTGAACATGGTTCAGCGGATCGGTCAGGCCCCGCAGGAACGCGGTGCGGTCCTCGCCGCGGAACGAGTGACCCAGCCAGGACAGCACATACTCCCGTGACAGCAGCCCGTCCCGGGCAGCCGCACATACCAGATGGCCGGCTACCCGCAGGGCGGCCGCGGCCGGCATTACGGGTCCGGGCGGCGGGGTGACCTGGGCGACCTGCACCACGGTGGCCCTGTCCCGGTCCACCGGGCCGGGGATGGGCCACAGGCCGCCCGGGCTTTCCTCGCTTCCGATCAGCAGCCCGGGGAGCTCGACGAACGGCAGGCCGAAAGTGGTGACGGACACCGTGTTCCGGACCGGGGGGCCGAAACTCTGCCCGGTGAGCGTCTCGATCCGGGTGCCCGCGTCCCGCAGGGCGGCCAGTACACGGCTGCGGTCGATGCCGGCAGGGAGACGGGCGGTGACCTCGTTCACCAGGCTCTCTGCCCAATGTCCCATCCGGGCAGTATAACCGGGCATGAGCTGGCGTCCGGTCCTGCGGCGGTGGCGGCCGTGAACAGCTTCGGTACGAACACGCTGCTCCTGCCGACGCTGGACGCTGTCGTGAAGCTGACCAGCGACACCACCTTGCCCGCAGGGATCCGGAGCCTGGCCGCGATGGCTACGTGTGCCATCGCGGTCGTCATCGTCGCCTGGGTGTGCCGGCACGAACGCGGCCGCCGCCGCGCCGGCCGGCCGGCGTGGCGGGCGGGACGTGCGGGTGCCCGGCGGTACGCTCAGGACAGTCCGGTCCAGGGCATGACGCGGAACCAGGCACCCCGCGAGGACGTGCGTCCTCACCGGCCGGGCGGCGCGGTGTCATCGCTGCCTGCCCGAAGGACCATGCGATGACATCACCCGGCCGTACCGCGAGCGCGAGCGGGCTCTCCTGGCTGCCGAACTGGACGCCGACCTCGTCGCCCCGCTGGTCCTGACCAGGCTCGACCTGGCAGACCCGCTCGATCTCGGCGACGGCGTGCGGCTGGAGAAGCTGGAGCAGGCAGTCCAGCTGGCCCGCGCGCAGGACAGCAACCCGGTCGGGGCTGTCCCGCTCGTCGCCGCCGGCGCCGCCACGCACGCGGTCGTGATCACCGGCGTGAGGATCGACAATTCCTCGCTGGCTGACCGTATGTGGCGCGGCTCGGCGCCCGGCCTCCCGTTCGCCGAACTTGACCTTGCCGTCGAGTGCCTGCGCGTGGTGATTGGCGCGCCGACTGGCTACGCCCAGGTGTTCTTGCGCCCGGCCGGATGGGCCGACCGGTGGACGCACGCGCTGCCGCCGGTCGGCGACGTCGGGCTGTTCCACCGGTACCCGGCGTCTTTCGACAACTACGGGTGGCTGAAGAAGCCGGTGCTCGTGACCGCAGACCAGCTGGCTGCCCTGCCGGGAGTTGTCAGGTCCGCGAGGAACGCCGGCAAGACCAGACAGGGGAAGTCGGCGCGGCTGGCGCTGCGTCGCTTGTCGCTGGCCGGGCTGCGCGATGATGACGACGACACGCTGGTAGATGCCTGCATCGGCATCGAGGCGCTGCTGAGCAACGACAGCATCGAGGTCACCCACAAGATCGCGGTGCGGGGCGCGGCCGCGCTCGCCACCCGGTCAGCGGCGCCGCTTGACCCGCAGACGGCGTTCACCATGCTCAAGGCCGTGTACGGGCGCCGGTCCGACCTCGTCCACGGCACCGGGAAGGACAACAAGGCCGTCTTCGACCTAGGCGGCAGGAAGGTCCCCGCGTCGGCGCTCGCGGTCTTCCTCCTGCGCAAGCTCCTGCTCTCCCGGCTCACCAGCGACCCCGCCTGGACCATCCAGGATCTTGACGACGAACTGCTTGTCTCGCTCACCCGAGGCGCCGCCGACCAGGCCGCGAGCCCTCCCGGGCAAACACCGCCCGGCAACCCGGACCAGGATCAGCGGTTACCGCCTGCCCGGTGAACCGGTACCTGACCGGCGGCCGCCGTCGCCGGTCGGCGGCCGGTCAGGCCTGATGCCCGCCGACGGGCAGCCGTTCGGCGGCGACCTCGGGCCAGATCAAGATGATCCCTTCCCACTGGCACAGCTCGTCCCAGCTGGGGTCGTCCGGCGGGCGGCTGGTGATGATGACGGCCTGCACGTCGTGGCCGCCCGCGGTGAGTTTCTGCCGGTAGCGCAGCACCTGCCCGATGGCGGTGCGCAGCTGCCGTTCCTCGTTCGTCCGGGTGATCGACTTGACCTCGGCGACCCAGACGGCCTGGCCGCAGACCCAGGCCAGGTCGAACCGCGGTTCTGCACCCCGCGGGGACCGCGGCGCCCATCCCCGGGCTGCGACGATCCGTGCCATCTGGTTCTGTGTCGTGTTGTGCTCGACCCATCCCGCCCCGGAGGCGTCGGGGTCTCCCCCCGCCGGGGCCGGGAGCCGTTCGTCGGGCGCGGTCTCGCTGGCCTGCCGGTAGGCGCCGCCGACCTCCCCGGGGGCGTGGACCCGGTAGTCGTTGACGACGATGCCGGCGTCGGGGTTGCCGCGGACGTGCGGCGCCCACCAGTACTGGCCGGTGTGCTTGCCGAACAGCGGCGCGTCCGGCGTGAACGTCTTGAAGTGGCCGCGGCAGATCGTCAGTGCCCGGCGCAGCCCGCCGCCCTGAGGGTCGGCCGCCCCGGCCTGGTTGAGGATCCGGCGCATCGGCTCGATGTCCAGCACCTGGTAGCGCACCAGCCGGTGACAGTACCGCTGCCGGTGCGCGCGGGACGCTCCGGCGTCTGGCTCGACCGTGCGGATCTCGACGTTGCGGCAGTGCATGAGCGACAGGGAGAACAGGACAGGGAGGACGTACCCGAGCATGGCCTCGGTGTCGTGATGAGCCAGCGCGGCCGGCGGCGCGGGTTCCATCTTGGCGATGCTGGCGCCGAAGGAGGTGTCGCCGTCGGCGTGCCGGAACCAGGTGCCATCCTCGGCGAGGCCGACGAGGTGGGTGGTCACCGGCCCGGCCGACACCCAGGGCGTGACCTCGAGGAAGGTCTGCAGGGACAGCAGCCAGCGTGGGACGCCGTCGTCGCCCGGGTGCGGTTCGACGTCCGGGTTTTCCAGCGCCTCGACGTAGACGCCCCACGCGCAGGCGTCCAGGTGGTTGGGGACGTCCTGGATGTCGACGAAGAAGCGGTTGAACGGCGGCGCCATCGTGGCCACCACGTCGCTGACATCGGTTCCGGCCGGCAGCGCCGTGCAGTACCGGGCCACGTCGTCGGCCGCGATCACCGGGATGCCCGACAGCAGCGACCGGTTGAACTTCTCCACTCCCCGGACCGCGGAGTGCTCGAGGGCGAACCGAGTCAGCCCGCTGAGTTCGGCCATCGTCGGCGTACGGTGATGCCTGAGGATGAATTCCTCGCTGATCTGCTCGCGGAGCGTGTTCTCGTACTCGACCGGGTCGCCCAGGACATCCGGCGTGTACGGCCTGAGCTTGCCGCCGCGCAGCCGGTCAATGAACCGTTCCACCTCACCATCTTGCCACCCGCCCGGACCGCGCCAGCTCGCAGCGGTCACGGCCGCCCGCTGCAGCCGGCGGCCTGGCCTGCGGATCCGGCACCGGGCCTGCCGACCACCGGGCTCTGCCGGCCGCCGTTCATGGTGCGTGCCTGCGCAGGTGGCCCGGCCGAGCCTAGGACTCAGCAGGCCTGGATAACACCGAGCCATGCACTGGGTCGGTCGGGTTGGCGTGGGTGGCCGGGGCGAGTCTGGAAGCAGCCGCCCTGGTCGATGGAGATGTCGACCAGGACCGAGTCGGGCTTCATCCGGGCGACCAGCTCGTTGGCGATCAGAATGGGCGCCTTGGCGCCCGGGATCAGGCCGGAGCCGAGCACCGCAGGCTCGATCTCTAACGCGCTGCTGGGCAGGGTCTGGATCTGACCGCGGTAGATCTGGCCGGCAGCTCGCAGCCGACCGGTGTTCAGGTCGAGCAGGATCACCTCGGCCTGCGTGTCGGCCGCGATGGCGGCGGCGTTCAGCCCGGAGACCCCCACGCCGATCACCACGACCTGAGTCGCCGAGGCCGGACCCCGCTGTCGCTGGTGCGCATGGCAGGAACCCCGCGAAGGTCAGGGCAAGACGTTCAGGAGCGCGGCGGTGATCGCGATCAGCGTTTCGACCTCGGTCCGGGTGTAGGTGTAGTCCTTGGTCCCCGGGTCGACGTGCATGGCGCCGCTGGCCTGGTCTTGTACTGCAGCCCGGATCAGGGCCCACCGCTCGCCGGCGGTGATCTCGCCCTTGTCCTTCTTGCCGCCCGGCCAGGGCCAGCTTCCGGTGTTCTTGATGGTCTCCAGTGCCTTGCGGACCTGGAGCATCGCGGCGTCGATCTCGTTGCTGCCGAGCTGGCGCTGAGCATCGCGCAGGAAGCCGCCGACGGCAAGGCGCACCTCGTCATCGTCGGGGAACGCGATCAGCATCTCGGCGCCGAGCGTGCGGCCAAGCCCGGCCAGCTGCTGGCGCCACCTGCTCTCGGCGATGGTGATGTACTCGGTGACCTGGGTCGCGCCCGGGAACCCGGAGGAGGCCTGCGGGAGCACGGCGTTTACCTGGAGCTCTAGGCGGAGATCTCCGTTGCGGTGCTTCTCCAGGGCCTGTACCTGGGCGTTGGTGACGAGGAACAGCAGCACCGGCAGCCGGATCTCGCCGCTGGGGTTGAACGGCACGGACACGTTCGCTGACGCGAGCGGCACATGGCCGCCGGGGCGCCCTGCGGGGCGTACAGCGTGGTCTCCAGGAGCAGCAGCCGTCCGGCCGCGGCCCCTACCTCCGGGATGCCGACCTGCAGCTGTACCTGGATGTAGTGCGTACCCATCCCCCTGGCGATCATCACGCTGTCCGGGGCTGCGCTCACGCTGTACACCCCGAGCCCGTCGTCGAACCTGAGCTGGTTCACCACGGCCCCCTTTTTCGCGTCGTCCGCTGCGGATTCCAGCACTGCTTAAATAATCTTAAAGCAATGCTAGAATATCGGCATGAGGAACACTCCGGCGCAGCGTTACCAGGACGCGCTCACTGCGCTCAGCCGCATCGCCAACCCTGCCGAACGCGCCCGAGAAGGCCACCGGCTCCAGGAAGCTATCGCGGTATCCACCCAGTGGCTACGCGGCACCGTCGACCGGTCTGTCGCCGAGCTCCGCGACCAGCATCGCAAGCCACTGCACGAGATCGCCCAGATGCTCGGGGTCACGGTGCAGCGGGTAAGCCAGATGGCCAACAGCAAGCACGGCGCTGGCCATGACGGCCCTACCCTCATCTACGCGTTCCGCGTCCACGACACTGACCCGCCCGGGTCCTGGTACGGCGAACCCGGCGCCCTCGAGAGCGGCTACGGCACGGCAGTCATCCCGTTCTACCCGGACAGCGGCAATACCGCGTTCGCCGGCCACGAATTGGAGATCAGGTACGGTCAGGTCGCCGACGACCGGCTGCCGAGCTTCCTGCAGGGGTACACCACGGTGAACGGCGTACGGATGCGGCCGACCGCCCTCGTCCAGGACCTGCTGTTCGGCACCAGCCTTGCTGCGAATCTCCGGTAGCGGCCCGCTCCGCCGCGGTTGCCGCCAACGCCGACCGGTATCGGAAAGGACCGAACGCTGAGCGGGGGCCTTCCGGCGCGTCCCCCGAGATGTCCGTGCCCATGCCGCGTCCTCATGTGGTTTCCCAGATGGCATCGTGGACTGCCCGGGTACTGCGCCGCGGCCGGCCGTACCTGGTGAGGTGGTACGCGTAGCCGGGAGAGTCATCTGCGATCCGCCCGGATGGCGTGTCCTCGTAGGCGCAGACGAGTTCCTGGCCGGCGAACCGGCTCGGCCGGTCACCGCGGATCGTGATGCTGTCGGTCTTGATGCTGTCGCCGGTCGCGTACGGGCCGCCGGGCAGGATGACCTCAGGCTCGGCGGGATACCATTCGCCGTCCTTGTCGCGGACGGCGAAGATCAGGCCCGGCACGAGGCCGGCGCGGCGGCTGTGCTCGGCGTGCCCCTGGGACCGTGCCGCGCGCGACGGCGAGCGCGGCGCTTATCTGCCCGTAGCTCATGTCTGACTCCTTGAGCTTCTCGATAGCACGGCGGTGGATCGCGGCGGCCTCCTCGGCGCCTTGCGCGAGATGGCGCTGGATCCGGGCCGCGCGCCGCGCTCCGCGCCGCCCACTCGGCCGCCAGGCAGGCCCGCGACGGCTACGACTCCGTCCGCGTCGAAATCCGCCCAGCCCCGGCCGGACACCGCCGCTGGCCTGGCCCAGCTCAGCTTCCCCGCTGCGCCCCGTCCTCGCCCGCCCGCAACAGAGCATCCCGGACCCGGCTCCGGCGATCCACCCCCGCTACGCAGGCCACCACCACCTCGGCCACGCGGCCCCACCCGCTAAGCCCGGACGGCCCGGCATCACGCTTCACTGGCCCTGATGTCGGCTGCCTCAGAGCCGGTCTGTACGGCCGTGCCCGCAAGTTGCTTGTCCAGGCGGCTGAGGGCTGCCCGCGCCTGTTGCTGTACCGCTTGCCCGGCCGGGACGCCGGGCTCGCTGACCAGGCGGATGACCCGCTGGACCTGATGCGGCAGGCGGAGAGTTTCGGCGTCGCTGATGGCGGCGGTCAGCATGGTCTCGGCGGTGCGCTCGTCTCCGGCCCTGGCGAGCACTTCAGCGGTAGTGATCCGCTCGATGACCCGCCAGTGCGGGGACGGCGGCCCGCTGCCGGCCGGATAGCATCCGGCCAGGTCGGCGGCCTGAGCAGTACGTCCGGTCGCCAGCAGCCCGCGCAGGCGGACCTCCCGGACGGTGAACGGGCTGAACAGCACATCGTGCTCTGGTGCTTTCTCTACCGCCTGGACGCACTGGCTGGCGGTGGCGTCGAACAGGTCGGCCTGGCCGGACTCGGCTGCCGCGCGGGCCAGCAGGACCAGCCCGGCGCCCTGCCGCACCGGGTGATCATCGACCTGAAGAGCCTGCCGGAGCCGGATGATCCCGGCATCCGGATGCCCGGTCTTGCGCAGCTCGTTGCCGTGCATCCGCAACACCAGCCCGAGCAGCGGCCGGTCCTGCAGGTGCCAGGCGATGCGAAGCGCCCGGCCGGTCCAGAGGGCGGCGGTGGCCAGCCGCTCATCGGGCAGCAGATGACCCAGCGCGACCCCGAGCGACATCCGCGCCTGGGCCAGCAGGCTCATCGCCTCCTGCTCGGCATACCCGGCCGCGACGCGGGCTTCCAGCCGGGTGATCAGCGGCCACAGCTCGGTGACCGCCTCGGCCGCCCGGCCGCTTTGCCGGGCGATCTGGGCCAGCCGGATGACCGAGGTGCCGAACGCGAGCATGGCGGTGAAGTCCGCGTCGTCCGGGTCGGCGATCCCGAGCATGTGCGGCGGGATGGCCAGCGTGCGCGCGATGTGCGCCAGCGTGCCCCGGTCGGTGATGGTACGGCGGCCGGACTCGATCAGCGAGATGTAGGTGCGGTCATAGCCGAGTATGTCCGCGAGCTGCTGCTGGGTCAGGGAACTGGCTTGCCGGTACCCGCGCAAGATCGCCCCCAGATCCCCGCCGGCCCCAGCCCGCTCTGCTGCTGGCAGCCACGCCGCCGCCCCGGCCGGACCCGCGCCCGGTATCGCCAGCGGCGCGGAGCGCTGGCACGCCGCGCAGCGCGCCGCCAGACCCGAGGGTGAGCCCGGCGCTCCGCACTGACCGCAGCGTCCGCTCATCCCAGCCCTCCCGTTAGGGGACTGCCTGTCCGTTCAGGCGGGTGAACCAGGCCGCGATCGACCGCTTGTAGCCGTCAGGCATGACCAGGCCGGGCACCTCGCCGGGACCGAACAGCCCGGCCCGCTTGTGCTCATGGCTGACCACAGGGGGGTCGGTGCTGATGACGTGGCAGCCGTAGGTGACCACCACCACGTCGCGGCCCTGACTGATGTGATACTGCCAGCAGTCCAGCAGCGGCCCGGCCGTCACCTTCCAGCCGGCCTCCTCACCGATCTCGCGCACCACGCAATCGACAGGGTCTTCCCCGAGTTCGAGCTTGCCGCCGGGCAGCTCCCACTCGCCCCGCTCGTTCTCCAGCAGCAGCACCTTCCCGGCCTGGACACTCACGCCCTTGACCGACACCGGGAATGTGCGCCCGGCCTCACCGCGCCGCACGGGCGCGCTCGCGCTCACCTGCCTGCTCAACTCCTTCGGCCGCCGCACCTCACCCGACCCTACACGGCAACCTGGTGCACCCGCCGGACGGGCGTGACAGATTGTCACTAGCCATCGCCGCCAGCTAGCCGCACCCTTTCGGTAACAGCACCGTGAAACGCCGCAGGAGCAGCGATGGACACCTTCTACGCCCACCACGCCGACATCCTCGACCCGGACCAGCAGCCGCGCGTCATCGCGCTGCTGCGCGAGCACGGCCTAGTGACCTTCACCGGGATCACCGACCGCACCATGCTGGCCAACGCGGCACGCACGCTGATGAGCATCCGGCCGCACCGTGACGCCGGGCCGGACGGGGTGACCGTGATTACCGACACCCGGACCAGGGACCCCGGCTACGCCGCGTTCACCGACGCCGAGCTGATCCCCCATACCGACGGGACCAGCCTGCCCGACCCGCCCGGCCTGCTCCTGCTGGCCTGCCAACAGCCCGCCAGCCAGGGCGGGACCACGCTGCTGGCCGACGCCGCCCGGATCACCGCGACCCTCGCCGGGCAGCACCCCGCCGCCCTGCAAGCGCTATCCGCGCCACGAGCCGCCTACTTCGGCACCGCAGGCGGATACCTCGGCCCCGTCTGCGAGCCGGCCGGCCCCGGCCGGGCACGCATCCGGCTCCGCCTCGATGACCTGGCCATGTTCTCCGCCGACGCCACTCCGGTCATCCCGCTGCTCCGTGCCGCGATCACCCAGCACCTGCATGCTGTCCAGCTCCGCGCCGGGCAGGGCCTGCTGGTCAGCAACACCCGCTGGCTGCACGGCCGCGACCGCTACACCGGCCCACGCGTCATGCTCCGCATCCTGGGCGATCCCCTCCCCGGCACTGGTATCCAGCCCGGATTTTCCGCGCCGACGCCCGGTACGCAGACGGCACAAGCAGCGTGACAATGGCTCCGGTGCCGCGCCACGCAGCGGACCAGCACCCCGGCTATGGCTGGTCAGATACGCTGGCCCGGCCGCCACCGCGCGCTTCTCATCCTTACTGCCTGTCCGCTGAACCGTGAACGGGCACACGAACCGCAGCGGCGGAGCCACCGACGCGGGAATGAGAAGAACCCCCGCGCAACCCGCGCACGGGGGGTCTCCTTGGTTCCTGGCCCCGTTACTTCGGTTCGCGTCCCCGCTTTATCGCCTCGGTGAACGCGCGCCACCCGGAGGCCGGGACGGTCAGCCTTGGTCCTCCGGGGTTCTTGGAGTCGCGGACCAGCCGCGTGGAGTCGGGCAGGGCGGCTACTTCGACGCAGTTCCCGCCCGAGGAACCACTCCTCTTTGCCTTGACCCATTTAAAGCTATCGCTCATCGCAGTTCACTCCTGACATTGCGTATCAAGGCTGCGGATTCACGTACCGGCAGTGCCGCTGCACGGAGCATCGACAGTACCGTCATCAAGTCCGCGACCTCGGTCTGGGCTTCTACGATCCTGCCACCCCGGTGACACTCGGTGTACCCCACCGCAGGCGCGTCGTCGAAATCGTAGACGGCAATGGAACCCTCAACCCCAGCGTGATCGTGTGCGGTGAACGGAAGGACCTGAACCATGATCCCAGGTCGCTCGGCGCTGGCCAGGAGCTTGTCCAACTGCTCAGCCATCACGTCAGGACTTCCCATCACATGCCGCAGCACACCCTCATGGATCACATACCACAGCATCGGCGGGGCCTCGGCCGACACGATCTCCTGCCGTCCCATCCGCGCCTCAACCGTTCGCTCCACAGCGGCGTCGCTGGCGGCAGGGCGGCCTGCACGGATGACGGCCCGTGCATACGCCTCGGTCTGGAGCAGTCCCGGTACCGCGCCGAGATCCCAGCTATGAATACGGGCCGCCGAGCGCTCAAACTCGACCACTGGAGCGAAGAACGCGGGGTAGGACTCCTGGACGACCTGCACCTGCCAGCGCGCGAACGTCCCAGGTGCGCCGGTAGCGGCGTCGCATGCCTGGGCGAAGGTCGGGCTCGGTGCGCGCACGCACTGTTCGACCGCCGCCACCAGCGCGAGGCTGTGGCCGATCCTGTCCGCGAGTTCCTTCTGCGTCAGGCTCAGCAGCGCACGCCATGCCTTCAGTTCCTCGGCATATCTCTTCGCCGCAGAATCGGACATATTACTCATCCTTACATCTGAAGTCTAAACCATACAGCTAGAAACCTAAGTCTTACACAGTTAGCGTCAGCGCTGTAATGCCTTGAAGGAACGCATTCAGCGCTGCCAGGGTGGCAAACGGGATCACGTACCCGGCGTAACCTCCGGTCCTCCTGGCCCGGACGGTCTGGGCAATCCGCGCCGGTACGTGATCCCCCGGCAGATGACCAGAAAAGCGCGCCGGACTAAAGCACCACTGCGAGGAAGGAGCCGGGCCGGATGACTCAGGCGAAGCCCGCGACGCGGGTCTGCGGTGCCTGTAACGAGACCCTCCTGTCCGGGTACAACCCGGGCACCGTGTGCGCCCCGTGCCCGCGGGCACTGTTCGCGGCCCGGGAGCTGAGCGACCCGGACGGCCCGCCTGGCCTGGCCGCGTGGGTGTGGGATACCGAGCCGATGCGCCGGGCGCTGGCCCGGCTGGATTTCCCCGCCGTGCTGGTGATTTACCGGTCGGCGGCGCGGCTGTCGCGGCGGGAACTGGGCGAGCTGACGGGGGTTTCGCACAGCGTGATCTGGTACTGGGAGGTCGGCCGACGGCAGGGAACTATGACATCCGGCAGTTGCTGCACTTCGCCGACGCCGTGCAGATGCCGCGCGAGGCCCTGCTGCCGGTGATCCTGGGCCAGCCGTGCGGCCTGGGTGACCTGCTGGCCGAATCGGCGACGGCAGCACCCCAGATGGCCAGCGCGGCAGGCCGACCATGACCGGCCCGGCAGGCCCGGCGGTCACGCCGGATGCGCAGGTAGCGGCCGGGGGCAAGGGGTTCAAAGCCGAACTGGACGGGCTGCGGGAGCGGATGCGCGCCCTGGGGTTCAGCTCTGATGAGATCGCGGCCGAGATGGGCCGCCGGTACCGGCTGCGCCCGCGTCAGGCGTACCGGCTGGCGTGGGGCTGGAGCCTGGAACAGGCGGCGGCGCGGTTCAACGACCGTGCCGCCCGTCAGGATGCGGACCCTGATGCCCGCGCGAGCTTGATCGCGAGCAGGCTTTCGGAGTTTGAGCACTGGCCGCGCAGCAGCCGCAAGCCATCGGTGTACGCGCTGGTCATGCTGGCCGAACTCTACGAGACTGACGTGCTGTGCCTGCTGGACCTGGCCGATCATGAGAGCTTGCCGCAGCAGGACCGGCTGGTGCTGCTGCGCCGCCCGCGCGCCACGACGCCGTTCGGGGAGAAGGTGGTCGCGTTGATGGAGGCGCGGGGGCTGTCGGCGGCGGAGACCGCGCGGCGTGCCGGGTGCAGCGCGGGCTACCTGTGCAACGTGATCCACGGCCGCAAACGGCCATCCCGGCGGGTCGCGGCCCGGCTGGATCACGTGCTGGAGGCGGGCGGGGAACTCGTCACGCTCGCGGAGACAGCCGAGATAGTGGCCGGCGACGATGACCCTGCCGCGTCAGGGAATCCTCGCGGCCAGGCTCCCGGCATACGGGTCGCGATGGGCGAGGGCATGTCGCTGTCGCTGCCCTACGTCCCCGGCCGGCTGGTGATCGAGATATCCGGCCCGGCTGAGGACACCGCGCAACTCGCGGGCGGCGGCGATGACCGCACGGCAGCCGGCGGGCGGCTCGCGCTGGTCCCGCGAACCGGCAGCACCGGTGACAGCGGGACGGGGGCGACGGGCGCATGACGGTGCAGGCCGTCCAGAGCGAGATGCCGCTGGGCGCATGGCTGCGCCGGCAGCGCGAGACCCGGGGCTGCAGCAGGCGCGAGCAGGCCCGCCGGCTGATCCAGGTCGGCCGGGACGCCGGGACACCGCCATGCCCAGCGTGGACGACATGACCCGCAACACCCGCCGCTGGGAACGAGGCAACAACGAGCCCACCGAACGCTACAAGCTGTATTACTGCAAGACCTTCGAGATCCCCGCCACCGAGTTCGGCACCACGGCACCCAGCACTGATCCGCTCTCCCCGATCGCAACAGTCAATGCCCACGGGCTCTCGGTGTCACTGGGGTACGTGTCCGGCCGGCTCGTGATCGAGATCTCCGGCCTGGATACCGAAGACGCAGAACCGGAGCCAGGACCCGGGCTGTCGCTGATCACATCCCCCGGCCCGCCGAGGCAGTACGGCGGGCGGGCATGAACGAGCAGACCCGGCCGGTATCGGTGACCGGTGCCGGGCACCCGCTGAGGCGGGTCCGGTTGCGCCGTGGCCTGACCCAGGTCGAGCTGGCCGGGCTGGCGGGCCTGTCGTACTCCTACATCTCGATGGTCGAATGCGGCCGACGCAAGCTCACCCGCCGCGATCATGTCAACGCGCTCGCTGCCGCGTTGCGGGTGCCGCCGGCTGAGATAGCACCGAGCATGATCGCCGGATCTGGCGAGTGGGCGCCAGCGCCCGCGGCGGCGTGCGCGTTCCCGCCGGCCGGCGATGACATCACCATGGCCCGGCACCGGGACCTAGCCGGACGTTTCATCGGCCACGTGATCAGCGGTGACACCTGCTCGGCCGGGGCGTGGCTGCGCCGCCTGGCGCGCGACCCGGACGTGAACCCCTGGCTGCTGCTAGATCAGCTCACCACCGCAGAGCACGCCATGCTCGGCCTGAGTGTGCGCCCGTCCGGGGAGAACCGGGCGCGCGTGATATCCGCCAACAGCACCGGGCGGGGGCGGGCTGGCTGAATGCGCGATAAGGGAGATCACCATGTGCGGCACCATCGGTACCGCCAGGCAGACAGGCGGGCACGCCCGTCATGACGACCGCCCGGCCGGTACTGCGGCGCGGATTCCGCCGCTTACGGACCCGCAGGGCAACGACATTACTGCCGGCTGGCCGCTGCGGAGCTTCCTGGAGCTGGGCGCACTCCCCAGCGCCGTGCCGTGCGCCCGCCTGCATACCCGGCACCTGCTCTGGGAATGGCAACTCGCAGACCTGACCGACAGCGCCGAACTGCTCGTCTCGGAGATCGTGACGAATGCGGTACAGATAACGCAGGCCGACGGGCGCACCGCCCCGGTGCGGCTCTGGCTGCTGGCCGACCAGGCGCGGCTCCTGATCTTGGTGTGGGACGCGAATCCTCTCCCCCCGGTGCGCGTGAGCACCAGCGCCGACACCGAGAACGGGCGCGGCCTGCTATTGGTGGAAACCCTCAGCGCACGATGGGATCACTTCCCGCACCACAGCGGCGGGAAGGTGGTGTGGGCACTACTAGGGACTCTATTGCAACCAGTACAACCGAGTACCCGCAGGTAGACACTAAGACAGAGACCGCCAGCACGCCTGCCAGTCAAGTGCCGGACGGTTATAGGCCGCGTGTGACCCGCTACCCATGCTTATGCAACAGCCTACCCAGCGCATCACGCTGCCGCTGGCTCAGCGGGCCGAGGCTATCCACGACCCGCGCTATCCACTCTCGGTCATCATCCGAGAGCTGATACCTGGGATCAGCGCAGGCAGAGCAGCATTCCGGCGGGTCCGTCCCCGAACGGCAGGCTGACCGCCGGCTCGCCTGCGGTGTGCCGGAAGTCCCTGCCACGCATCACCCGGACAGGCGTAGGGTGGCTGGTGACGGGGGGCGCAGCGGGGAATCCGGCCAAATGGGTGTCACAATCCCGTAACGGGCCTGCCTATTATCTTCCGGACGCTGGTCGTCATCCACATCGAGTCTCGCAGGGGCTTGTCGTTGCGCTTCCTGGTCGCGTTCCAGGGCGTCGGCACGCCGGACTCGTTAAGCCAGCGGGCTATCGAGCCCAGGCTCTCGAAGTGCACGTAGCGCTTGCACATCTCCGCGACGATCGGCGCATACTCCGGATCTGGCTCGTAGCCCCAGCCTCGCGCGAGCTTCACGGGGCGGTAGCCGAAAGGCACCTGGCCGCCCGCGTACTGGCCGTCTGTCCTGAGTTTGTGCCAAGCGTCGCGGACCCGGGCGGCAATAGTCTCCCGCTCGTACTCCGCGAAGGTGACGAGAATCTGGGCGAACGCGCGCCCCGATTGGGTCGTGAGGTCGAGCTGGGGGTCCAGGCAGACGAGCGTCTTGCCCCGGGCTTCGAGCCAGGACATCACGTCACGAAGTCGATCAGGCTTCGCGTGAGGCGGTCGAGCTTGGCCACGCAGAGGCCATCCCACATGCTGAGGCGGTCGTCCGTGAGCCAGGGTCCTAGGCCGGGCCGCTCCCACGGGGAGACGGCACCCGAGACGGCGAGATCGTAGTCTGACTCGCCGATAGGGACAAGCTCGTGGTCGCCGACCCGGGCGTAGTTCTGGATCTTTTCCATCTGCCTCTCTGGCGACGTGCTCGAATCATCCCAGATAGACAGCCTGATTACGGGTAGCAAACGCATATTCGAAGTTTAGTATCTGTGCAACTAAGATAGATCTTAGTTGTTGGCCAAGTCGAAGTGGGTGACACCCAGGTCGAAGACACGGCGTACGATCGCGCTGCTCGTCGATGGGCTTGCCGTCCCCGAAGTTCTGCCACAGCCTCAGCGACACCTCGGGCAGCAGCACCCGGCTGCGCCCGCAGCGGCGGTAGGGAAGCCTGCTATAACGGTCATCGGCGGCTAGGCACGTCGTGGCGGAAGTCTTTCACTACCGAGGGCGGGGCCTGCGGCCGGGAGAGGAGCCGACATGTGCACGTACCTGACGGAGAAGGTCCAGATCAGCGGGAGCGGGAAGGGCCCGGTCGGCTGGTTCAAGGTGACCGACGCGAGCGTCTACTTCGACCACCCGGTGCACGCGCAGGCCGAGCACACCCTCAACA
>Ga0209415_10007283_pt1 | contig 19340 bp, 12 predicted proteins | sample PeaSoiSIISIP2007_FD_187696 | JGI IMG/M metagenome (GOLD analysis project Ga0209415, IMG submission 187696) | Peat soil microbial communities from Weissenstadt, Germany - SII-SIP-2007 (SPAdes) (version 2) | ecosystem: Environmental > Terrestrial > Soil > Wetlands > Peat | place: Germany... | reverse complement strand
TTTTGGGAGGCCGCAGTGGGGGTAGTCTGAGAGGCGTTGGAGGTTCCAGTGGAAACCGTGTCCTGCGCCCAGACGGGAAGGGCCAGCGCAGATCCGAGGGCCAGCATGCCGAGCCGGCGAGAAGTCAAACCGAAGACCTTTGGGAAGCTATTCATGGGTTAGTCCCCTTGTCTCCTCCGGTCGAAACGCAGTCGCCGGGAGGACGAGCACTATCTCTGCTCGCCCTCTCTATGTGCATGGAGGGGGCCAAACTGGAGGGCTATTGTGCGTAATCTGGCAAGATGCTGAAAATAATTGAGTTGCCTAGGAGTGTCTGCACCGGAATTCGGCCGATTTAGGGAGAACTGGGACGATTCGATGACGTAAATTTTGCACAGGCGGGAAGTTTCTACTTTGTAAACGTTGGGCGAGCCGGCGGCGGGGAGGAAGGCGAGCCTACTTCGAGTCGACGTGAACGATGCGGATCTCGGGGTAGGCGCCATCCCAGTCCTGGGCGACGGTATCGAAGACCAGCCGGAAATCGGCGTGGGCGCCGGGCTGCAGGGGGGCGGCGGAGAGGGGCTCGGTATCGATATACGGGTCACGGGTGCGAATGATCTTGAGGGGCTGGGTTTCGTTCTGCGCCACTTCATGAGCCGGGTCACGGAAAAGCACCTGCACGACGATCGCAGTGACTGTGCGGTTGCCTTGGTTGGCGATCTGCCCGTCGAGGTAGGTGGACTTTCCACCGGCGAGATTGGCCGCTTCGCTCATGGCGAGGTTGCTGACGACCAGGCTGGCCGCGTAGGGGTCGGCGGGAGCGGAGATGGGCGTGACCGCGGGCGAGGGCTTTCCGCGCTGGAAGATGAGGACCAAGCCGAGGCCGATAGCCAGCACGGCGGCGGCAATCGCAACGGGAAGCCAGTTGCGCTCTTCTTTTACCGGAGGAGGCACGAGTTGCGGGCCGGTGCTCACGAGCGAGATTGTAGCAAGAAACGGCGGGGTTAGCGGGGTTAGCGGAGTTAGCGGTGCTCGCGGAGTTAGCGAAGCCAGGTCGGCGCGGAAGCTTGAGCTGTGACGGGAGAAGCTTTCTTGGAAATTTCCATCTCGGCCGTGAATCCCGCCGAGCGACTGTGGAGTCTAAGAAAAAAAAGAGGCGATTGCGCGAGGAGCGGGCACCAAGGTGCGATGCACGGTACGAAGGGAACTGGGCGGTCAAGAAATCGCGGAAATTGCCGAAAGAGAGACTTAGAGGCACAGGATGCGCACCTCCCCCATAGTGGCTACCGAGCCGGCAGAACCCTCGCAGCAGGAGCGGATTCCGGCGTCAACGCGGTCCGCGGAGCGGGCGTATCTGGGATCGACGATCGCCGCGATGCTGGCGTTGCTGGCAAGCCTGTGGCTGTTCCGATGAGAGCGGCGGTAGCGCGAATCGGCCGCGTCAGCCGAAGCGGGCGCGCTTGATTCCCGTTTGGCGGCAATCCTTGCCCGTCATCTTTACGCGAATGCACATTTCAGCCAGCCGCGAAAGCATGCGGTCGCCGATGCGGTCGCCGAGCGAGGGCTCGCGGGCGGCGCGCTCGGGATCGCTCAATCGCGCCGCAGCGGCCGGCAGATCGTCGTAGTTGGTGGTGATGATGGTGGATTGCCGGTCGTTGTAACGGGTGTTGAGGATGAGGGCGACCGTATCCCAGACCCACTCGTTTGGTTTTTGCGCGCCCAGGTCGTCGAGGACGAGCACTTCGGCGGCAAAAACAGGCTTGAGCAGGTCGAGCTCGGTGGTGCGGACGTCGGGGTTATAGCTGTTCTGAATTTTCTTGAGCAGCTCGCGGTAGTCGCAGAATAGGCCCTTGACGCCGCGCTCGCGCACCAAGCGTTGCAGCACGCCAACGGCAAGATGCGTTTTGCCCACGCCCATGGTGCCGGTGAAAAGCAGGCCTTTTCCGGCGGTGCCGGCGGGATACTCGTCGACGAAGCGGCGCGCGATGAGCAACCCCTCGGCGAGCGAGGCATCGCTGCCGTGGTAGATCTCGAAGGTGTCCAGCGTGCAATCGCGGTAGCGTGTGGGAATTTGCGCGGCGGCCAGCCGGCGGCTCTCGCGCTCCGACTCCTGGCAGCGGCAAGGGCGCGAAACCCACTTGCCCTCGCCGTCCATCACGCGGACGAGGCCGATTCCATCGCAAATTGTGCAAACCGACCTGGCGATGATCATTTCCGAATTCCAGCCTAGCGCAGGCGGCGGGAGCGGCGCGCGGTGGATGACGGGTGCGCGAGTGTGGAAAAGCGCGCATCGCGGCGGGAAGGGCGGCAGGTTCTCGAGGACGAATTCTGCTCCCTTCTCGTCTTGTCGCCTGCTGCGCGCCTTCGGCCAACGTGACCAAAGTGATTCCCTCTTGGCGGCATTCGATCCCGGGCGCGAGAGAGTTCGGCGAAGATTGATTAAAGAATTCTAACTTCCCTCTTGCCGGCCCTGTTGCTTCTGACCAATCTTCTTTCCTTGGGAGGATGATACCCATGAACAATCACTTCGCATCGGCTGCAACGGCGGTTCTGGCCGCGGCGATGGCCATGATTTTCTGCGGCGCGCCTCGCGCCCATGCTGCGCAAGAGCCGCCTCACGCGCGCGTGCTGGTGACGCATCGCATCGACGAGCGGCGTCTTGTGCGCTTGGCGGGCAACACGCGCCGCGAAGCCAACGCCCGCAACGATCGCGGACGGGTTCGCGAAGACTTCCTCATGGAGCACATGCTACTCCTGTTGAAACGCCCGCCCGAACTGGAGGAGCAGTTCGAACAGTACACCGTGTCGCTGACCGACAGGTCGTCGGCTAACTTCCGTCATTGGCTGACGGCCGAACAGCAGGGGCAGTTGTATGGTCCGGCGCAACCGGATATCGACACGGTGATGGAATGGCTGAAATCACACGGCTTCACGGTCGGGCCCCTCTATCCCAACCGCACCGTCATCGATTTCTCAGGCACCGCGGCGCAGGTCGGCGAGGCCTTTCACACTGAGATTCACCATCTGGACGTCGACGGCCGGCGCCACTTTGCCAACATGAGCGACCCGCAGATTCCCGAAGCGCTGGCGCCTTTCGTTGTGGGCGTGATTTCCATGCACGACTTCGAGCCGCACACCAACCTGGAGGTCGGCACGCAATACCAGGTGACCTGCGGGCAGTCGACTTGCGCAGGCGCCAAATTCAATCTGCTCACGCCCGCCGACTTGCAGACCATCTACAACCTGACTCCGCTCTTCCGGCAGGGCATCTACGGCCAGGGCGAAACGATTGCCGTGGTGGAGGACGCAATGCCGTGGGGCAGCGACCCGACGACTTACCAAACCACATTCAACCTTGGGGTTTATGGCGGCAGTTGGTCGAACACCCACCCCAATGTGGGTGGGAACTGCACGGCGCCTGTGGCGGGCTCCAATTCGGATGAGGGCGAGGCCAACCTGGATGTCGAAATCGCATTGGCGGTGGCGCCGGGCGCGACGGTTCAGGCTGCATCATGCGCCACGACGACGACGTCCGGCGTCTTCATCGCGATCGAGAACCTGATCAGCTCGGCCAGCCCACCCACGATCATCAGCGTAAGCTACGGCGGCTGCGAGGCGGACAACGGGGCCGCCGCCAACGCCGCAATCGCAAACGCGTATCAGACTGCGGCAAACGCGGGCATCTCTGTATTTGTCTCCACCGGCGACCAGCTCTCCAGCGGCTGCAGCAATACATTCAACTACGGCTACTTCGGCGTGGGGGTCTCCGGCTGGGCTTCAACGCCTTACAACGTGGCTGTAGGCGGTACCGATTTCGAAGACACCTACAACGCAGCGGAGGGCGGCAATCCTACCAGCACTTACTGGAACACGAGTAACTCGACGATCGACGGCAACGCGAAGTCGTATGTGCCCGAGATTCCGTGGAATGACTCCTGCGCCAGTTGGCTGATCAGCAATCTTGAGGGCTTCAGCACCACGTACGGCACAAGCGGCTTCTGCAACAGCACCACCGCCACAACCGGCAATGCCTTCATCACCATCGGCGGAGGCAGCGGCGGCCCCAGCGGCTGCGCACAGGGCGCCCCCACCACCGCCGGATATGTGACCGCGGGCTGCGCGGGCTGGTCCAAGCCCAGCTGGCAATCGGGAATCTTCGGCAATCCCGCAGACGGCGTGCGCGATCTGCCGGATGTTTCGCTCTTTGCCGGCAACGGCACCTGGGGGCATTTCCACGTGATCTGCTGGTCCGACACAGCCAACTTCGCGAGTTCGGGCGCCGCATCTTGTACCAATCCACCGAATCCCGTGGGGGCGACCGTGACATGGAGCGGCTTCGGCGGAACGTCTGCCGCGGCGCCGATGATGGCGGCCATTCAGTCGCTGGTCAATCAGAAGTGGGGACTAACAACAGGCGCGGGTAATCCCGACTCCACTTACTATCAGATCGCCAATGCGGAGTTCGGATCGGGCGGCAATAGCGAGTGCTATTCCATCAACCAGCCGCCGCGCCGCGGCTTGGCCAGTGCCTGCGCCTTTTACGACATCACGCAGGGCGACATCAATGTCGACTGCCGGCAGAACGGACCGTTTCATCCCTGCTATATCCCTTCGGGCACGAATGGAGTGCTGAGCGCCGAGCCCGCTGCTTCGGTTTCCGCGATCTCGGGCGGATCGGGCTACACCAGCGCGCCAACCTGCACGATAAGTGCACCGGCCACTTCGGCGCAGTACCTTTCGCCGACGGGCGCAACCCTCTACGCCGGCGGCTCGCAAGCTGGAACGTGCACGGCCACGATCGGCGGAGGCAAAGTGACTTCGATAGCGCTTAACCCCAGCCCGTCGGGCGCGGGCTACGCCGGCGGCTCGGGGTGCACGCTGACCGGCGGCGGCGGGACCGGCGCGACCTGCGCGGTGGAAGTGAACGTAAATGCCGCACCCACGTCGTACGCGCCGGCTTTCTATGCCACGCCGGGGTGGGACTTTGCGACCGGCTTGGGCAGCGTGAATGCGTACAACCTGGTCTTCAATACAGCCTGGTAAGTGACTTAGCGCGGTCTGATGCAACTAACTAACTGCCGGGGCCGCAGCTTCGGCCAAGAGCGCACCGGGCGACCAAGGCAAGAAAGGGCCCAAGAGCAATGCAGGGGAATATTCGAGGTTGAGCCGATGAAGAAAGTGGCGTCTATGTTTCGCCGGGCTTGGATGGTATCTCTCGCTTCCGTGGGTATGCTCGGGTTGTCCGCACCGGTCTGTTGCCAGGAAGCCCGATCAATCGCTCGGCCGGCTGGCACGGCTTTAAAGGCTCATGAGGCCGGCGTTGCTTCCGATTGGTCGCATCGCCACACGATCTTCTCCGATCCGGGGACGGCCGATGAGGCACGGTCGAATGGGGCCTACGATCGCTGGTTGCGAATAGCGAACGATTTGCGCTATGCCGCGCAGCAAATGCGGCGCAGCGGAGCGGGGCCAAGCTTATCAATGCCGCACCCGCCGGAGACGGACGGGGAAGCCGCGCCGGAACCGCGTACGGCCGGCGAAACCGGTAACGCCGCGGAAACAGAACTGCCCGCTATCGCTGCCGACCTGCCCGCCGTCAAGCTGGCTCGTGGCCTGACTCCGGCGCGAATACAGCCATCAGTGTTCGACACAGAACTGGCTCCGATCCCCTCACGGCCGGGATTTCGCCCCCCTGAGTTACGGCCGAAGTTGCGCAGAAAGCCGGATCTCATCCAAAAGGATTGGAGCGAAAACCTGGGAAACAACGGCACGGTCGGTGAAGGCAACTTCCCCGCGACATTCACGCACACGGGCGCACCCTGTTCGAGCGACTTCGCGGTTTATAACACCAGCCTCGCGGGTTCGCCTTCGCAGGCCAGCATTGTTGCCTTTAATAGTCTCTACAGCGGCTGCAGTTCCCGCCCCTCAGTGTATTGGGCCTTCGATACCGGCGGAACGATTCGAACTTCTATCTCTCTCTCAATTGACGGCACGCAGGCCGCCTTTGTTCAGACCGATAACTCTACCGGAGCCGCCGACTTTGTAGTGCTGAAGTGGGCTGCCGCCAGCGGTACGCTCACCTCGCCGACGGTGCTGACTTCTTCGAGTTCTTATCCTGGCTGCATCGCGCCGTGCATGATCGTGGTTCCACTTACAGGCGGTTCTGCCGACACTTACTCTTCGGCGTATATCGATTACTCTACCGGAAACGCCTATATGGGCGACGACGCGGGGGCTGTGCACAAACTTACCAACGTTTTCACGGCGAGCAAGCCAGCCGAGGCGGGGAGCCCGTGGCCGGTGACGCTCAATACTTCAACCGATGCGGCGCTGGGCAGCCCGGTCTACGATAGCGGCAGCGGCAATATATTTATTGGCGACTACCTGGCCAATATGTCCTCGAACTGCCAGCCGGGAATCAAGACCGCACAGGGTAATTGCGGATATCTTTACTCGGTCAACTCCGGCAGCGGCGCGGTTGTGAAATCGGCGCAGTTGGACTACAACCTGGGCATCTACGACAGTCCGATTGTCGATTCCAGCACTGGCAAGGTGTATATCTTCGTTGGCGCGGATAACTCAACAAATTGCTCGAACGGCCCTTGCGCGGCGGTCTTTCAATTCCCGGTGGGCTTTACGAGCGGCGCCGCGGGCACGGAGGCGACCGTGGGCGCCGGCTATCAGACGCTGTTCGCAGGGGCCTTCGACAACCAGTACTTTACTTCGAGCGGTGCGCCCAGCGGCCACCTTTACGTTGTGGGAGGCACGGGCCCGCAGAACAACACGCTCTATGCGATCACGATTGCAGCCGGCGCGATGACAGCCGGCGCCGCGACGGCCGGGCCGCAGGTGGCCGCCAACTACACCAATGGTTTCTACGCGCCCGGCTTGCAGGTGACCGAGTTTTGCAACAACGGCGGCAACGCCTGCTCGGCGACATTGGGAACGGACTATCTATTTCTGAGCGTGCTGGGATTCGGTGCGCAGTTCGGCGCCAACCCGTGCCCCAATCCGGGCGCCAACAGCGGATGCGTGATGGGATTCACGGCTCCCGCGAGCGGCGCAGCCGGGGGCGCCGCCACTCCCAACGGCACGCTCGAGGAGGCCGGGGGAACCAGCGGGATCGTGGTGGATAACGGGGCGGCGGGGACATCGAACATCTACTTCTCGTCGCTGTTCAACGCCTCGGTTCTTGGCCTGACCTGCGCCACCTCGGGCGGCAGCGGCGGCTGCGCGGTATCGGCAACGCAAGCGGCGCTACACTAGCTGTTGCGGGCCTGTAGCTCAACGGTTAGAGCAGGGGACTCATAATCCCTTGGTTGGGGGTTCGAATCCCTCCGGGCCCACCATTTCGAAGGTATAATCTGGACGCTTGCAAGTCTTCGATCTGGATAGACGGGAAACGGGGCTCCTTGGATGAAAGCACGATTTGTTTTGGCGGCGATCGCCATGATTTCAACGCTCCCGGCCGCATGGGCGGCTGCCGGCAGTTCTTCCGATACGGCGGCCGGCAACTTTGTGCTGGTCAAGGGCGGGGCCTTTAAGGACACAAAGTCCAATTACTACGGCAAGAAGGTCACCCTATCGGATTTCTATATAGGAAAGTATCTAGTTACCCAGAAAGAGTGGGTCGAGGTAATGGGGACCAATCCCTCGAAATTCCACGGAGACAATCTGCCGGTGGAGATGGTGAATTGGTATGACGCCGTCGAATACTGCAATAAGAGAAGCATCAAGGAAGGTTTGACTCCGTATTACAAGATCGATAAGAACAAGCCCGACCCGAATAACAAGCCGGACCCGAAGTTTGGAGACCTCGACAAGATTAAGTGGACGGTAACGGCGAATCCGCGCGCCAATGGTTACCGTCTGCCGACCGAGGCGGAGTGGGAATATGCCGCGAGCGGCGGGCAGCTAAGCAAGAGTTATCGCTATGCCGGCAGCGACGAGATCAATGATGTGGCCTGGTATTGGAAGAACTCCGGAGACGTGGAGTTATCGGGATTTTGGAATTGGCCCACTCTTCAGCAAAACCATAACCAGACCCATCCGGTGGGCAGCAAGAAGCCCAACGAGTTAGGGCTCTACGATATGTCGGGTAACGTACGGGAGTGGTGCTGGGACTGGGACGGAGCGCTGCCGCCAAGTAGCGCCAACCCGAAGGGCGGCTCCAGCGGTTATCGCAGGGTATGGCGGGGCGGAGGCTGGATGGGCGCGGACTTCTGCACCGAGACGACGTACCGCAGCAGCCTGGCCGCCAATGGCGCGGGGCCGGATCAGGGCTTTCGCGTGTGCCGCAATAGCATGGCGAAGTGAGCGAGACATTCGGAGACAGGCACTCGGAGAGATGATTGAGCGTTGGCGTGTTCCGGAGGGGAGTATGTGCGGCAGAGCGCTGTTGGTCGCGGCTCTGGCGCTGGGCGGGAGGCAGGCCGGGGCTGTTCCGGTACATGTGACGTTCGATTGGCCCGCCGGCACGCCGCAGGCGACAGTGGCGCGCATCCACATCCAGGCGGTTCGCGCCGTGGGTGCGGCCAATAGCAGCTTGCCTGTGGAAGCAGACGCCACGCCGGAGGGCGCGGATCTCGATCTGAGTGAAGGCGTGTGGCAGGTGCGGGCTTCGACGCCGGAATATTGGAGCGAGGAGAGCGACGTTACGGTCGCGCGCCAAGCGCCGGCCAGCGTACGGCTTTCGCTGTGGCCGGCGGCATCCCTGCACGGCCAGATCCAGGCGGCGCAAGGTGAGTTGTTGCCGGACGCGATCGAGATCCGGCTTAGCGCTGTCCCGCCTTCGGCATCCGACGGAAAATCTCCGCAAGCGCCTGCCGCGCGGGTGGGCCCGCCGCACGCCGAGTTGCGCTGCCACGTTGACAAGGGCACTTGGAGCTGCCCGGGGCCGGCCGGCCAGTTCGACGTGGAGATCGAGGCGGCGGGATACACTCCGCGCTACGAGTGGGCGGTGAGTCTGAATGCCGGGCAGAGCACGGATTTGGGCCGCACGGAGCTGCAGCGTGCGGCGTCTGTGTTTGGACGCGCGGTGCGCAAAGACGGGTCGGACCCTCCCGGCCCCTGCCACGCGATCTTAAAGGCTGACCTAGAGCGGCGGCACGGGCCAGAGCCCGACCCGGACGCGGCGCCGCAGGGCGAGGCGCCCTTCTCGGTTCCCCTAAGCCAACGAGGCTACTTTCAGGTGGCCGGCGTGCTGCCCGGCAGGCACTTGCTGGATATCGAATGCCAGGCGGCGAGCGGGTTCCGCGAGCTGATCGTGCAGGCGGACGGGGAGACCCGGATCGATCCGCCGGTCGTTCTGGAAGAGGAGACTCTGGAAATCGCTGTGACGCCAAGCGCCGACCCTCTAGGTAAGCCATGGCAACTGACGGTAGACGCGACTACCCAGCCTGCGCGGCGAATTGCCGATGAAGCCACGACCGCGACGGACGGGCGGTGGATGCGGCGCGGGCTGATGGCAGGCAACTATCGCGTCACGGTCACCAGCTCCGACGGCTCGACTTGGCTCGAGCGGTACTTCGATTTGAGCGAAGGGAAAGGGCAGCTAGCGTTGCAGCTTGCGTGGGTGCAGGTGGCGGGCCGGGTGATGCTGGGCACCGAGCCAGTGCGTGCGCGGCTGGACTTTTCAAGCGATGCGAGCGGGGCGCGGGTGACACTCAACAGCGACGAGGAGGGCCGCTTCCAGGGGCTGCTGCCCATTCCGGCCAACGCCAAGGAGACCAGCTGGAACGTGAAGTCTCACGCCGGGAAGCCTCCGGTGGATCGGCAATTGTTGGACGTAAACGTACCGACGGTGACGGGCGGCGCAAAAGCCTCGCTGGATCTGGCCCTGCCCCTGCTGGCCGTGCGCGGCATCGTGGTCTCGGAGGATGGCCATCCCCAGAACGGCGCGCAAGTGATCTTCGAAGGCAGCACCGGCACGACAACGACTACGGCTGCCGATAGCGACGGCAGCTTCGAGGTGCAGTATTTGGCCCCGGGAAAATACACCGCGACGGCCCAGTCCGACGACGGCGCCTCCGATGCGACGCCGTTCGAGGTACTGGATGGCAGCGAGAAGCAATTGCGGCTCATAATGCACGCTTCAATGCACATCCCTTTCTACGTGGTCTCGAACGGAGGGCCGGTGGATGGCGCGACGGTGCAGGTTTGGATTGCGCCGGGAGAGCCGAAGGCCTTGGTGCGCACCGACCGGAACGGCCGCTTTGAGGTGAAGCTGCCGCACGGAACCACGGAGGTTGGACTGACTGTGGGAGCTCCCGATTATGCGCTGCAACTGGCGCGGATGCCTGTATCGAGCGGGAGCGATCCCTCGCCGAACGCGAACAACACGATCAAGCTGGGCACCGCCGGCGGAAAGCTGGAGCTGAACTTCGAGCCTCCCGACGGCACTCTCGACCGGTCGGCTGTGCTGTTTCTAGTGCACAACGGGGCAGTGCAGGACGCGCGGACAGTGGCAGGCTGGGGCACGGAGCAGGCGGGCACAAGCGGGGACGGGCCCGCCGAGGTGGAGGCGATCGAACCGGGCGACTACTCTTTGTGTGTGCTGGCTGACGCGTCGCAGGTGTCTACGCTATGGCAGGGCACACTGCCGCCGGAGATTTGCCACACGGGAACCGTAGTAGAGGGACAGACGCTGACCTTATCGCCGCCAGAGCCGCCGTCGCAACAACCCTGACCGGCTGGCAGGCTTCGGCTTGAGACACGCAACCAGACCGAGTGACGCAGCGCCGGGGGAGGATGGCGCGGGTCAAGCCGCCGGCGAACCTCGCCACGAGCGCGGCGCCGGGATGCGGGTTGGCGCTGTCCGCCTCAGTTATTGAGGCTGAAGACAACGGCGATTGTGGTCTCAACTTCCGTAGGCTGGTCGTTGAGCGTGTACGGTCTGTAACGCCAGTTGCGAACTGCGTCGAGCGCGGCCTGCCGCAGCATGGTCGGGCCACTCACGACATACAGGTCCTTGATCGAGCCGGTCTTGGAGATGGTGGCGTGCAGATCTACGGTCCCCGAGACGCGGGCAGTTCTAGCAATTGGCGGATAGACGGGCGGGGTCTTCTGAATCAGCATGCCATTGGCAATGCCGGAAGAGATGACCAAGCCCTTGGACGATGTGACTTTGACGGATTGGCCCTGGCTATTGAAGACGCTGCCCATGCCGCCGCCGCCAGCCAAGCCTTCGGCGCCAATGTTCGGAGGAGGCGCGTTTTCCGCCATCCGCCCTTGCGAGATGACTCTGGGAGCGTTGAGCTGCTCGCTCATCGCCTTGGCCTGTTTTTGCGTCAGCCCGTTTTGCGAGTTGGCGTCACCCGGGTTGGCTGTCTGGTCCGCCGCCTGCTGTTTCTTCGACGCGTCCGGCTTAGCCGAAGCCGATGCATCGCCCGGCGCGCCGGTCTGCGCCCCGGAGTCGGTGGCCACAGTTAACGGCGTTGTCGATGGCTTAGAGGCCGCTTTGGCCCCGTGATGACCCAGGGTAAAGATCAAAATTACCGGAACCAGAATCACGCCGGCGCCGGCCGCGGCAAAGATCATCCACTTCTTGGACGGCGCTTTGCTTTCCGCCTTGACCTCGGCGCCCTTGGATGAAAACAACTGATAGAGGGTCTCATCGGCTTTGCGCATCTCAGTGGCCGTGAGTTCGCGCGAAGGAGCAGAACTGGGCCGACTGGACGCAGCGGGAGCGTCACTTACCGCTTTGGAGGAAGCGTGGCTCGCCGATCCGTTCTGCGAGTCGCCAGGCTTGGCAAAAGCCGGTTCGGAGACGGGAGGCCAGCTCTCAACGGGCTTGGCCGCAGGAGGCGGACCATGTTTCACGATCGCCTTGCTTGGGTCGCTGCGCGGGGGCACAGCTTCGCGCACGCGCGGCTTTTCGCGCAACGGCGCCGGAGGAGCCTCTCGCTCCCAGTTCACGAAGTCGTTCGGCTTGACGGCGGACGAGGAGGAGCGCGACATGCGCTGCTTGTCCATCAACGAGGCCAGCAAGGCATCGCGGTCATCGGATCGCTCGGCCGGCTTGGAGGGTTTCGCGGGCCCGCTCTCATCGAACGCGGTGTCCCACTCGCTGGTCGCAGACGGGCGTGCGGGCGAACTGGATCCATCCCAATCCCCGAAGTCATCGGGCAGCGTATCAGGCAGCAGAGGAGCTACTTCTTTTGGAGATGCCATTGGCCATCGTCCCCTTTCTCATAGACAGCACCTTTGTAAACGCGCGTTTGGCGCTGATTGCTCTTGGTGGCTGTGCGTTCGTCAGTGGCTTCCGCGCGTGCCGAACCCGATAGGGCGTTGGACGTTAGGTAGGTCCACGTAGTTGGTTCTTCGCCGGCAGCGGCCGAAGAAGGTGCGGCTGGTTCTTCAACCTGCGGCGCGGGCTCGTCATAGGCCTGTGGCTCCTCTTCGGGAGCCTCATCGGCCGTGAGATAGGACCACGAAGACGCCGGATCGGCCGGCGCGGCCGGGGCCGCAGCCTCGACCGCGCCCTCGACCTCAAGCTCCACCGCGGCCCGGGCAGCGGCGTACTTTTCGGTGTCAGAGGGCGTGAAGGATGCGGTGAGGGTGTACTTGCCCGGCGCCAGCACATGTCCCGCGGAAGGCGTATAGAAGAACGTTCCCGGAACCGACGCTGTGGCATTCAACTGGGTTGCGCTGAGGGAGGCGCCGTAGGGGATGGGAGCGGGCGCCGGCCAGGTAATGTGCGTGGGCAGTTTCTCGGTGACAGTGAGCGACACCGAGGCGCGCTCCGTGGTGTAGTTCAAGGTGTCGGCCGGAGCGAAGGTTACCGTAAGTTTGTGAACGCCCGGCGGGAGTTTCTCGCCCGCTGCGGGCCGATAAGTGAACGTTCCTGGAATGGCGGCTGTGGCGTTGAGTTGCACCGCGCCCAGTGCCGCGCCATAGGTGATGGGGTCCGGCATCGGCCAGTCGACGGACGGGGCAGCCTTGCCTACTTTCAGCGAAACGGCGGCCTGCGACGGAGCGTAGGACGTGGTGTCATCGGGAGTGAACGCCACTGAGAGCTTGTGCACTCCGGAAGCGAGCACCGCACCTAACCCGGGGTTGTACTCGTAGGTTCCCTCAACTGACGCCGACGAGCAGAGTTGCGTCGGGCTGAGTTGCGTGCCGTAGGTGATGGGATCGGGCGTGGGCCACTGGACGGCGGGCACAGCCCTAGCCACGGACAGAGTTACGCTGGCCGCAGCGGGGTTGTATTTGGTTTCGTCCTTCGGGGTGAAGATGACCGAGAGGGTGTGCGTGCCCGGCTGGAGCATCTCGCCCGGCCCGGGAGAGTAGTCGAGCGTGCCGGGTACCGGCGCGCTGGCGTTGAGTTGGGCGACGCCCAGTGCCGTGCCGCAGGAGATCTCCGCGGGTGTTGCCCAGGAGATGACCGGCGTTGCCTTGACCACGAGAACGGAAACGGCGGCTTGCAGAGGCGGGCCGCCCTCAGGCTCGGCGGGGGTGAATGTGACCCAGAGCGTGTGCGTGCCGATGGGCAGCACATAGCCTGGTCCGGGCGTGTAGGCGAAGGTTCCCTTGGCCGCGGCCGTTGCGTTGAGCTGCTCGGAGGAGAGCTTCTCTCCATAGGAGATTGGGTTCGGTGTTTGCCAGGTAATCATCGAGGTCATGCCAGCCAATGTAGGAACCCGCGCCGGTCCCCCTTTGCCGGCTGCCGGATCGCTCCGATCGCTGTCTTGCTCAGCGGTTTCGCTCCCCGAGATGGAGTTGGCCATCTCCAGGCTGATGCGCGAGATGGTGGTTTCTCCAAGCGCGGCGTCGCTGTGATGCAAGGCGCGAGCGGCGTCTTGGTCGTCGGGAATCTTCCAGCGCACGGACCGGCCGAGCGCCTTGGAAATGACATCTTCGTTCACCGTTTCCAGGAAGCGCGATTCGGCGCGGTTGATGACGATCTCCAGGTTCTTGGTTCCTTCGGCGAAGAACTGCGAGATGAGACGGTTGGAGTTGCGCAGGTCCGAGATGCCGGTCTGCGTGATGAGATAGATCGTCGAAGCCTTTTCCAGCAGGGCTTTGGCCGCGACATCGATCCTGGATCCCACATCCACAACTACGTCGTCGAATTCGCGGCGCGCCAGCTCCATCAATTTATCGATGGCCTCTTTGGAAACCTCGACATCGGGAACCTTGGTAGGCGCAGCCAACACGAAAACGCCCGAACGGTGCTTGACCAGGAAACTCTCAAGCAGCTTTGCGTCGAGCTTGTCGATATTGCGCAGAGCATCTTCAGTGGAGCGCTCGGCGGCGATTCCCAAGCAGAGCGCCGCGTCGCCGATGGGGAGGGCGAGGTCGACGAGCAGAATGCGCTTGGCTGAGTTCTGCGCGAGTGCGATGGCCATGTTGCAGGCTACCGTGGTAACGCCGGAGCCGCCTTTGGATCCGGCAAAGACGAGCAGCTTTCCACCGTTCTCGCCCGCCGGTTCTTTCTCGTGGCGTTTGGCCGCGCCGCGCGCCAGAACCTGGGCCAGAGCGCCAGGATCGAGAGGAAGAGTGAAGTACTCGCGAATGCCCGCGCGCATGGTGCGCACCGCGAGCTTGGGATCGGACTTCTCCGAATAGACGACGATCTTCGACGCATCGCCCGGACCAGCCGACTCCACTAGCTCCATCGCCACGGCCGGATCGCTGTCCATATCGAGGAAGACAACGTCGAACGACGCCAGCAGGCGTTTCAGGTGATCGAGTTTCGGCGGGTAGCTGTCGAACTCGCGGATATTGGTGCGGCCGGTTCCGGCCAGCGCTTTCGCCACGGCCCAGCGTCTCTTTTTATCTGGGCCAATCAAGGCAACTGACAAAAGCTCGGTCCAAAGTGGATCGGTCTGCTTGGCGCCGAATTCTGGTGATACGTCCGTTGATCTCATCGGGGTCTAGTGCTCCATGAAGGCCCAATCGCCTTTCCGGTCAAAACCTCTGTTATGAGGTCATATCGGTTAAACTCGCGGCCTTGATCGTCGAAAAAAACAATGGCGTTTCAATTTGGGAGATCTCTGAGTAACTCCCAACGCGAGTGTCGCCTTGCCGATACATACCGAGTGACCTCTGTTGGAAAATAGTAACCATAATTTAGGTCATACTGAAACAGCGATAACCAATACGTTGCATTACCAAGGTTTGAAGGAACTGTGATGCTCCTTTAGCGTCAGTCGAGAGACGCGTGAGCCCCTCTAAATATCGGCACAGTGAGCGCTTTGGCAACGCAGTGAAGAGGAAAAATAAAGTCGTGCGCCGTTGGAAATCGTGCGCGATTCGGGGTGGCTGTTTCAGTGCCATGTTCAAAATGGACGGCACATATGGGGGAGAGAAATCTCGGCGAGCAATATTTTGTGTCTTGGTTGCAGATCGGGGGTCGACGGACACGACTTGCGAGGAGCCTGCCGGGTTTGCCTCGCACGGAGCCAGGCTTCGGAACGAGGGGGCATTGCACCAATTTTGGTGAAAAAGCGAGGCAGTCACACCCGCTCGTCTTTGCGGATCGAGAAGCGGGTTAACGGTTTTGGTACCACCCGGTCGGGAAGGCTCGGGGAACCTTGACGAGTGTGAAACGCGCGGCGGAATGTTCAATCCCGCTTTGAGCGCTGCTTATTCGAGCTACGCCCGGCTCATGTAAGCGCCTTCGCTGGTGTCGACGCGAATCTTCTCGCCTTCGTTGATGAAGGGCGGCACCTGGACAATGAGGCCGGTCTCGGTCTTTGCCGGCTTGGTGACGGAGGACGCTGTGGCCGACTTGAGGCCTGGCTCGGTCTCGACCACGGTGAGCTCCACAAAGGTGGGAAGCTCGATGCCGACCGCGTGGCCGTCGTGATAGCTGACGCGGATCTGCAGGTTCGGGATCAGGTATTCCACCGCGTCGCCGAGCGTGTCGCTCTTGAGCACGGTCTGCTCGTAGTCGACGGGATTCATGAAGTAGTAATCGTCGCCGTCGGCGTAGAGGAAGTCCATAGGGGTTTCGTCGACGACCACCTTCTCGATGGCGTCGGCGGAGCGGAAGCGGTGCTCGAACATGGCGCCGGTTTTGAGGTTGCGCAGCTTTGCCTGGATGAAGGCGCGCAGATTGCCGGGCGTACGGTGCTCGACCTTAAAGACCGAGTGGAGCTGTTCGTTGTGTTTGATGATCATGCCCGGGCGAAGTTGTGTGGCGGGAATCGCCATATGGATGGGAAACTCCTTGCTATTTGCGCTCCGTGCGCAAAGGATTTCTGGCGGCAGGCCTGCTCTCATTTTAACTGAGCGGCATCGGTTACCGATTCGGTGCGACGCTCAATAGCATCGCAGACGCGTGACAGCAAGGAAGATAGAATGGGGCTGAGCCGGCAAAAGGACCAGCAGGCCTCCTATCCCCCTCGGCTTGGCCGCGCAGCGCGCGGGGAGCAGCCGAAGAACGGAGAATTGGCCGGCGCGATGCCGCGAAGGAGAAGGCAGCAGCACATGTCAAATTCAGTGTCGATCTGCGTGATCGGATCCGGCTATGTGGGCCTTGTGGCGGCGGCGTGCTTTGCCGACCTGGGCCACAATGTGATTTGCGTCGACAACGACGAAGCTCGGGTAAAGCTGCTCTGCAGTGGCGGAGTGCCGATCTTCGAGGCGCACTTATCCGAGCTGCTGGCCCGGCACCGCGGCAGCGGAGTGGTCTTTACCACCAATCTGGCCGAGGGTGTGGAGAAGAGCGAAGCGGTGTTCATCGCCGTGGGAACGCCGCAGGGCGATACCGGCGCGGCGGATTTGTCCTACGTCGAAGCGGTGGTCTCGGAGATCGCGCGCAGCATCGCCAAGTACACGGTGATCGTGGAAAAGAGCACGGTGCCGGTCTACACCAATGATTGGATTCGGCGCGTTCTCCATCGGCACGGCGTCGATCCCAACCATTTCGATGTGGTTTCGAATCCGGAGTTCCTGCGCGAAGGTACGGCCATTGCGGATTTTCTGCATCCCGACCGCATTGTGGTGGGCGCGGGAAACGAGCGGGCGGCGGAGGTGCTGCGGCGCATCTACGGACCGCTGACCAGCGGCAGCTATTACGCGAAGAAGGGCGCGCTGCCCGGAGCCTGCAGCAGAGAGAATCCCGCGCGCTTGCTGGTGACTTCGGCACAGAGCGCTGAGATCATCAAGCACGCGTCGAATGCGTTTCTGGCGCTGAAGATTTCGTTTATCAACGCCGTCGCCAACCTGGCCGAGGACGTGGACGCCGACATCGAAGACATCGCCGCGGGAATGGGCCTGGATAGCCGAATCGGCCCCAAGTTTTTGCGCGCCGGGCTGGGTTACGGCGGGTCGTGCTTCCCCAAGGATGTCGCCGCGTTTCATTGGGTGGCGCAGCAGCGTGGCATCGACTTCCAACTGCTGCAAGAGGTGCGCAAGATCAACGAGACGCAGCGCGAGGTGTTCTTCAACAAAGTGCTCTCGGCGCTGTGGACGCTGCGCGGCAAGCGGCTGGCCGCGCTCGGCCTGGCCTTCAAGGGCGACACCGACGACATTCGCGACTCGCCAGCGATCGACATCATCCGCAAGCTGCTGCGCGCGGGCGCTCATGTGGTGGCTTACGATCCGGCGGCGATGGAGCGCGCCAAGGAAGTGCTGCCCCCGGCCGAGAATATGCGCTATGCCGCCGACCTTTACCAGGCCGCCAAGGATGCCGACGCGGTGCTGATTCTGACGGACTGGAAGGAGTTCGCCAAAATCGACTTGGCGCAGCTCAACCGCGCGGTGCACTTCCCCATCGTGATCGACGGAAGAAATTTGTACAAACCCGAGCAAATGCAGGCCCACGGACTTACCTACGTGAGCGTGGGGCGCTCCGCGAAGTATCAGGCGCAGGAAGGCAAGCCCAGGAAGGCGAAAGGATAGAATGCGTGTTCTCGTCACCGGCGCCGCCGGCTTTCTTGGTTCTCATCTGACCGACCGGCTGCTCGGCGAGGGTCATTCGGTTCTGGGCCTCGACAATCTCTCGACTGGCCATCTGGACGCCTTGGCGCATCTCAAGAGCGAGCCGCGTTTCCGATTCGAGGAGCGGGACATTTGCGCGAGCTTCGATCCCGGCGCGGTGGATTACGTCTTCAACATGGCGTCGCCAGCCAGCCCGCCGGAGTATTTGCGGCTGGGGATTGAAACACTGCGCGTGGGGTCCATGGGCGTGGAGAACACGCTGGCAATTGCCGAGCGCTACCGGGCCGGTTATCTCCACGCATCGACTTCGGAGTGCTACGGCGACCCGCTGGTGCATCCGCAGCCGGAGAGCTACTGGGGCAACGTGAATCCCGTGGGGCCGCGCTCGGTGTACGACGAGGCCAAGCGCTTTGCCGAGGCGATGACGATGGCGTATCACCGCTCGCGCGGCGTCAATACGCATCTGTCGCGCATCTTCAACACCTACGGGCCGCGCCTGCTTCCCGGCGACGGGCGCGTGATCTCCAACTTCATGATGCAGGCGCTGCGCGGCGAGCCGCTCACCGTCTACGGCGACGGAAAACAGACGCGCAGCTTTTGCTACGTGGACGATTTAATCGAAGGCATCGTGCGGCTCTCGCGCAGCGAGGAGCATCTTCCGGTGAACCTCGGCAACGAGGGAGAGTTCACGATTTTGGAATGCGCGCAAGCGGTGCTGGAGGTGACGGGATCGAAGAGCGAACTCCGCTTTGTCGATCTGCCCGCGGACGATCCCACGCGGCGGCGTCCGGATATCGCGAAGGCGCGCGCGCTGCTTGGCTGGGAGCCCAGCGTGACGCTCAAAGAAGGCCTGGAAAAGTCTCTGGCGTTCTTCAAGAGCCACGTGACTCCGCGGGATGCGGTGAAGGCGAGATAGCCCGCACCGGTTCCTGTCACGAAATGACAAGCAAGGCAAAGCCTCCATGCCGAGCCGGATCTTCTAAAACAGATCCGGTTCGGCACTTGGAGGTTATGATGCGATCGGTTCGACGAGCGAACTATCGCGATACCACAGACGGCTTCTTGGCAACCAAAGCCGCGGCATCCGTCGGTGGCGGCTTATAGGGGAAAAAGAACCCATTTCCGCCGAATCCCACGTCTGCTACGCAGGTGGTGTAATGATTCACGAGCTCAAATACATCGATGTCATTGGTGATGTTTAGGACCGATTTGGCGTCAGCCTGATTGGCATCGAGCACGGCAGGATGTCCCGGAGTAGGAACAAAGGGTCCTCCCGCGTTGCTGGCATCTGTTTGCCCTTTCACGAGTACAACGTCGTCGGAAGGGAAGTTTACGGGAATGGAAAAGATGTTGTAATCGGCTCCGAGCGTCATGCGGGTGAGAACGTTGGAAAAATTCTTGCGGTGCCCACCTTGGAGGTCCTGGAATGCCCACGGCGACGAGCTCCTAGAGGGTCCGTGGAGTGCATTCAA
>Ga0209415_10007281_pt1 | contig 19342 bp, 19 predicted proteins | sample PeaSoiSIISIP2007_FD_187696 | JGI IMG/M metagenome (GOLD analysis project Ga0209415, IMG submission 187696) | Peat soil microbial communities from Weissenstadt, Germany - SII-SIP-2007 (SPAdes) (version 2) | ecosystem: Environmental > Terrestrial > Soil > Wetlands > Peat | place: Germany... | reverse complement strand
TGAATCAAACTGGCCATGTAGTCCCAGCGGCCCAGATTCAATCCCAAAATATGCTCGCGAAGATTCCAGGCGAACTCTTCCATCTGGTAAGCCAGCGGATGTGATTCCACCAGCGCCATGCACTTGATTGCATTTGCCGGCTGCCCCTTCATCCGCGCAATCATTTGGAAAAGGTCGCGCCACCACAGCGCCTCATCCGCGGACTCCGATTTTGGAATGTAGAAACAAAGCGGATGTTTGAGCGCGCTGAAGTCCACCTGATACGCGATCATCGCTACGTCGAAGAGCGGTGCCGGCAGCAGCTCGCCGGGCAGGATGCCCTCCTGGTGAAGGTGCAAGCCGCGCGGTCGCGTGAATATCACCGTGTTGCTCGTCGAAATGCCAATCGTCTTTTCGCGCTTCCGGTCGTAATACGTCAGCCGCCCTTCCAGCGCATCCAGAATATTTTCGATGCCGCAGATCGTGTGTTCCCATGAATTCGCGCTCGAGTCTTCGAGATCCAGCATCACGCCCGGCGCGCCGGAATTGAGCATCTTCACAACGAGCTCGGCCTCATCTGCAGGCCCCGTCATCTGGTTGCGCTGGTCGGCGCACCACGCTGGCAGTTCGATCCTCCAGGAATTTGTCGTGGCCACGGACGGCGGCAAGTAGTTCGGCAACTTACCGGCATGCGCATCGCCGAGAGCGCTTTCGCGCCGCGCGATCAGCGCGCGTTGCCGAAGCGTCAGCGCCGCGTGAAGTGGTGCCAGAAACTCAAGAAACCCCGCCGGCAGGCCGCTCGCCAGATCGAACTCCTCGGGCACAGCGTTAACGGACACGACGCGGTTCGCGAAGGGCAGGGGCGCCGTCGCTAGGTTCAGTTTTGCGGTTGCTGTCGCCATGTTCTTCTCAATCCTTCCGGGTGTTCCGTCGTGCGGAAATGGGCCGACTCAGGAGAAAGGCAATTGAAAGGCCAAAGGCCATTTTCGCGGCTCCCGTAACTGGTTTGTGATCAATCACATAGATGGCGGCCCTGGAACCGTGGGGACGCAGAGTATCCGGAGTGGTAGAAAACGAAAGGAAATTACTCACCTGGGATTCGTAATTTCCTGCGAACTTCGAGCTGTTCAATAGGCTGAACATACGTTCACAGTCTAGCATGTTCTAGCAATAACGCTGGAAAGCGTGCAAGTCGTTGTTCAATATCCCGAACAGATATTCTATACTTGGGACTGCACCGGTTTCCGCTACCTGGGAGTCGCGCCATGCCTGCTGCCGATTCGAGCCCCGTCACCGCCGTCGAACGCGCCCTCAATATCCTCGAAAACGTCGCTCATCGCCGCGATGGCCTAACCAATTCCGAAATCAGCCGCAAGCTCGCCATTCCCAAAAGCTCCGCGAGCTACATCCTGCGCACCTTGGAACGCCGCGGCTATCTCCGCCGCGACGCGGAGACTAGCCGTTACAAGCTGGGCCTGAAAATTCTGAGCCTGGGCGGCGACGCGCAATCCAATCTGGACATCGCGGACGTGGCCCTGCCGTTCATGCGCTCGCTAGTCGAGCGCGTGCACCTCACTTCTCACCTCGCCGTCCTCGATCAAGGCGAAGCGGTTTACATCGAAAAAGTCGAGGCGCCCGGCTTTTTTAAGGTGAATACCTGGATCGGCCGCAGAATGTATCTTCATTCCACCAGCGTGGGAAAGGCCCTGCTCGCGTGGCTGCCCAAACAGGAATTGGAAGCCATAGTGCGTCAGCACGGCATGAAAAAACGCACGCCGAAAACCATCACGACAGTGTCGCGCCTGCTAGCTGACCTTGAACACGTTCGGGAACAGGGCTATGCCGTCGACGACGAAGAGAACAGCCTCGGGGCGCGATGTCTTGGCGCTCCGATTTTTGATGCTACGGGAAACGTGACCGCTGCTCTGGGAGTCAGCGGCACGATTACGCAGGTGGACGAAGAAAATCTTCCCAAAATCATCGAGGCACTAAAAGAAAGCGCGCGGCGTATTTCTCGGCAACTGGCGCGAAGCGGCGCAACTGGGGCGGCTTAGTTGCATCGGAACGTATTAAGATGTGGATTCCTAATAGTTAGAATCAAGATGCTAACGCCACGGACGCGCTCTTTTAGAGGGTTGCTGAATGTTAGCATACAAAAACGGGATGGTTCTGTAAGTGCGGGGCGATGCGGCGGGATGCGAGTTCGGCTCCGGCTTGCAAGAAATAAAAACGGCCTGAAGGAAATTGTTCAAAGGAGAGCATCGGAGTGTTCATCATCGGACATCGCGGCGCCTCGGGGCATGCCCCGGAAAATACCTTGGCCGCATTCAAGAAGGCTGTCGCTTTGGGAGCGACTTTTATCGAGACGGATTTGCAGCTCTCGCGCGATGCACGGTTTGTTGCCATTCATGATGAAACTCTGGACCGCACGACCAATGGCCAGGGAAAAGTCCACGACCAGACGCTTGTTGCGCTTCGCCGCCTCGACGCGGGTTCCTGGTTCGGCAGCGAATATACCGGCGAGCGCATACCGACTCTCGAAGAGATTTTGGAGTTTTCGAAGAAGAATGACGTGGTCTTTTATTTGGAGCTGAAACCCAGCGGCTCCTGGGGCGGCGAGCACGCCTTGATCGGCGCGTTGCGGGAATCCGGAGAAGTAGCGCGCGTGATGGTCATTTCCTTCGATCCTGGAATTCTGGCCAGCTTGCGCAAAATCGAACCCACGCTCATGACCGGCGTCTTGTATGACGGCCAGCTACCCGATCCCCAGAAATCCGCGACCGAGGTGGGCGCACGCCAGATTGTGGTCCGCGGCGACCTGGTCACGCCCGCGATGATCGAGCAATCCCACAAACGCGATTTGCAAGTCGTCTGCTGGACGGTGAATCATCCCGCGCATATCCGTATGTTGATCGCCGCGGGCGTGGACGGCATCATGAGTGACTATCCAGATCGATTGATCGCTGCGCTTAAAAAGGACGGCGACAAGAGTTAGCTCGCGGGACTGAGAGTTGCGAGAAGCGCGGCGAAGTGCGTGATAGAAAGCTGCTCCGCGCGCGCGTCGGACCGCAGGCTCTGCTCGGCGAGTGCCTCGCGTACGGCATCCGGATTGGCCAGCGATCGCAAGTTGTTCACTAGCGTTTTGCGCTTCTGCGCGAAACACAATTTCACAAAATCCAGAAATGCTACCTCGTCACGTAGTCCGAGCTTCGCTCTTTCGCCGGGAAGGCGCAACGTTACCAGGGCAGAACCGACTTCCGGTGGCGGGCTAAAGGCAGTTCGCGGAATGTGCAGTACCAATTCCGGGCGAGTATAAAGTTGCGTCACCACAGAGAGATAGCCGTATTGCTTCGTTTCCGGCTTGGCAGCCAGGCGCTCCGCAACTTCTTCTTGAATCACAATATGAATTTCATCGATCAAATCCGCGAACACAAAAAAATGATGGAGAATCGGCGAAGTAATGTAGTACGGCAGATTGCCGTAAAGCCGGATGCGCCTCCCTGCAGCGATCGCCGCCAGATCGGTTTCTAAAACGTCAGCCTGGACCACCGCGAGATTCGGGAACTTCTTTGCGAGCTTTTGGAGCCGCGCTGCGAGAAGTGCATCGAGTTCGACGGCATAGACCGGATCTCCACTCGAGAGTAGGTGCTCGGTCATTTCCCCGTGGCCGGCCCCGACTTCAATCCAGCAATGAGATTGTCCTTCTGCGGTCTCGGAGGCCGCGGAAATAGGCCGCAGCGTCGAGTGTGGCGAAACGCCAATAGCGCGAGCGATCTGTTCGCGCCAGTCGATATCCGCAAGAAAATGTTGCCCAAGCCGTTGACGAGCCATGCGCCGAAAGTGTAACAGGAAGCGGTGTGTAGTTCCGGCCGGGAGGTTCTGTCTTGACGGCGAGAATTGGGTCCAGTAGCGTAAAATGAGTGCGCAGCACGCGATCAATGCCGTGAACGCGCCAAAAAAGAAAAGGACGCGAAAGCCGTCCAAGGACTCAAGTAAAGAGCCTAAGGTGAGAATTCTTTTCGTAGCTTCGGAAGGGTTGCCGTTTTCAAAGACCGGTGGCCTCGCGGACGTGGTCGAGGCGCTGCCGAAAGCGCTCGTGGCACAAGGCCACGAAGTGGCGGTCGTTCTGCCGCGCTATCGCGGCACCAAAACGGTAGCTGTGGTGCTGCCCAGCATCACGATTCCGATGGCGAACCGACTGCGCTTTCCCGCAGTTTTAGATGGCACGGTAATTGGCGGCGTCAGGTATTTTTTTGTTGATGATCCGGCATATTTCGATCGCGACGGTTTCTACGGCAACAGCGCCGGAGATTTTCCCGACAACGCGGAACGCTACAGCGAATTCTGCCGGGCGGCGATCGAGATTGCCAAGCACGTTTGGCCCGCGGACGTGATTCATTGCCACGATTGGCAGACCGCGCTTGTCCCGGTCCTCTTGCGCAGTTCCTACGGCGACGACCCATCTGTGCGAGATATTCCCGTGGTATTCACCATTCACAACATGGGTTATCACGGGCTTTTTCCGAAGGAAGTTCTCGATCGCGCCGGCATTCCTCTGCCCTTGTTCAATCCCGGCGCACTGGAGTTTTATGGCAACGTGAATTTCCTCAAGGGCGGCCTGGTCTTTTCCGATTTTCTGACGACGGTCAGCAAAAGGTATGCCCAGGAGATTCAGGCCCCCGAATTCGGATACGGGCTGGACGGAGTCGTACGCAGCCGCGCCGACCGGCTGGTTGGCATCTTGAACGGTGTCGATTATTCGGCTTGGAGCCCGGACAAGGACAAGTTGATTCCCATGAAATATTCCGCGAAGGATATGAGCGGAAAGCAAGTTTGCAAGCAGGCGCTGCTCGAGTTGTTCGGCATTGCGCCTGAGCACGCGTCTCGCCCGGTGATTGGCATCGTTTCCCGCTTTGCGGATCAAAAGGGCTTTGATTTAATCGCCGAGAAAGCCTACGAATTAATGAAAGAGGATCTCACCCTGGTCGTCCTCGGTTCCGGCGAACGCAAGTACGAAGAACTGTTCCAGGCGATGGCCAACACGTTCCCCGGACGAGTCGGCGTGAAGGTTGCCTATGATAACGAGATTGCCCATAAAATCGAAGCGGGCGCTGACATGTTCTTGATGCCGTCGCGCTACGAGCCTTGCGGGTTGAATCAAATCTACAGCTTGAAGTATGGTACGGTGCCTATTGTGCGAGCTACAGGTGGGTTGGACGATACGGTCGAACCCTTCGATTTGGAACACGGCACCGGAACAGGATTCAAATTCGCGGAATACTCTGGCGCCGCGATGATGCGCGCGATTCGCCAAGCTTTGCATCATTGCACCGACGAACGCATCTGGCGGCGCATCCAATTGAATGGCATGGCCAAGGATTTTTCCTGGAGAGGGCCGGCGGCGGAGTACGCGAAAGTGTACAAAGCAGCGCTGGAGCTCCGGGGCGCAGGGCAAGCAGTACGAAACCAAATGTCTGTTACAACATCTAATTGAACTGACGAAGGAGACATAGACAGCGGCCTAGCGGCAAGCTGTTGAGGACAAACAACATGGCTGACAATACCCAAACGGAAAAGATCCAGGCTGTGACGGATGGAAATTTTGAAGCAGAGGTGCTGACCGCGAGCAGCGCGCAGCCCGTGCTGGTGGATTTCTGGGCGGAGTGGTGCCGTCCTTGCCACATGCTGGCGCCCACCGTGGCCGAGATTGCGCACGACTACGCCGGCAAACTGAAAGTGATGAAGCTGAACGTCGACGAAGCGATGAACTCGGCGGGGCGGTATAACATTCGCGGAATCCCCACGTTGCTGGTGTTCAAGAACGGGCAAGTCGTGGAGCAGATTGTTGGCGCGGTGCCGAAGGATCAGATCACCAAGGCGCTGGACCGCCACATCGCGTAATTCGTGGCTCGAGACTTCGATTCATTCGTCGTGTGAAAGACGCAGCAAAAAGATAGGAAGTTTGGCGGGGCATGTCGTACAGTTAAGTGCGGCATGCCCCTTGTTTTTTGTGTCTGCCTGAAATTTCAGGAGTTGAGATTGGCTACTGCAGAAACAGCAGCAACAACCACCCGAACCGTAAAACCGGCCGATCACCCACCGCTTCTGGCAGGAAACCGCGGGCCGATGGCGATGTCGCGGCCGGGACTGCACGAAACGGTGCTGAAGATTTTGAAGCCGTTGCCGCGCGGAGTTATCCTCGATTGTCCCGCCGGCGAAGGCGCCCTAGCTCAGGATTTGATCGCCGAGGGTTTTGATGTGCGCTGCTGCGATCTCTATTCAGAGCTCTTCCGCCTGGATGGCGTGGAGATCAAGCGCGGCGACCTGGCGGGCACCCTGCCGTACACATCCCAATCATTTGACTACATCACGTCGCTCGATGGGCTGGAGCATATCGATTCCCCGCCGCAGGCCTTTCGAGAGTACCGCCGCTTGCTGAAGCCGGGCGGCCACCTCGTCATCAGCGTGCCAAACATCATGAATGTCGAGGAGCGGCTGAAGTGGCTGCTTTTCGGGTATACCTCGCATTTCAAGCCGCTTTCGGAGCAGTCCAAGGCCAAGATTCATTACGATTGTGCGGGCATGGACGAGATCGCCGTCCATGCAAACCCCATTGGCTACAACGAGTTGCGCTACTACCTCGAGAAAAACGGTTTTGCCATTCAAGGCGTTTACCGCGACCGCAAAAAAGGCAATCAGTGGCTCTATTGGCCCCTGGTCGCCCTCATCCGGCTGCTCGCAAAGCTGACGCCGGAAAAGCGCCGTAAGGACCGGTGGACCGACGAGTTAGCGTCTGACCCGGTGCTACTTGGTGGCAACACCATTATCATTCACTCCATCTTGAAATAGCTCCGCCCTCGCAAGATAGCGCGCCGTTCAAGCGTGCGAATATCTCTCGTTTGCGCTTCGGGCGCGAGGCATTTACAATTCGCCACGTGCCAAACCACTTCACGCGCATCGTGCAAAGAATGGCGATTACCGCTGCTGTCGCCGTGTGCGCGTTTGGCGGAGCGAGCGCGCTGTGGGCACAGTCCGCGGCTCCCGCCCCGAAGATCGGAGCCATACGCATAAGCGGGCAGAAAAGATTTACTGCGGAGCAGGTGATCGCGGCGACGGCTTTGAAAGTTGGACAGACCTTCAACCAAAAAGACCTGGATGCGGTTGCCGAGAGACTTGGAAAGAGCGGAGTCTTTCCGACGATCAGCTATAGCTATGTGCCGGAAGGCGGCCAGATTTCTATCGAGTTCAAGGTGGAAGAGGCCGCGAAATTCCGCGAGTGCGTGTTTGACAATTTCGTGTGGCTGTCGACCGACGAAATTCAGGCAGGCCTGAAAAAGGAGGTGCCGCTGTACATCGGAGCGGCGCCGGAAACTGGCGATGTACTGGACGATATTGCGCGCGCCCTTGAAAAACTGTCGAAGCAAAAGGGAATTGAAGTGCAGGTTACAAGGCGGATCGGTCAGTCCAGGATTGGCGATCCGAACTGGAGTCATCTGTATGCGGCTGAGGGAGCCAGCGTCAAAGTGGAGTTGTTGACTTTTCTTGGGGCGTTGACGATGAACCCGGTGGATTTGAGGAAAGAGGGTGGGCGCCTCATCGGGCAGGACTATTCATTATTTCAGTGCAGCCTGTTTGGAACGGCAACGATTCTTCCTCTTTACGGCGACCGCGGATATTTGCAGGCAAAGATCGGAATGCCTGCGCCGCAAATTCATAGTCATGCGGACGGGTCGAGCGAATTCCTAGTTGAGGTTATTTTTACTGTGAAGGAGGGAAGCGTCTACCACTGGACTGCCGCGGAATGGACCGGAAACCAGGTGATCGCCAGTGCCGCCTTGGAGACGGCCACCAGCATGAAGGCCAACGACGTCGCGAGCGCCCGCAAAATCGATGATGGATGGGAAGCCATTAAAAAGCTCTATTCGAAGAGTGGCTATATCGAAGCGAAGCTTCGGCCGGAGCCGGTGTTTCAAGAGGAGAGCCGGCAGGTACAATATCGCGTGGTCGTGACAGAAGGTGCGCAATATCGGATGGGGAACTTTTCGGTTTCCGGCGTGCCGGAAAAGGTGGCGGATCACCTGAAGGACCGATGGCGCCTGAAACCTGGCGATGTCTATGACGGATCCTATCCCTCGGATTTCGTGAACAAGGAAGTGTTTCCCGCGGTGCGAGGCGGAGGAGCACGCGCACCAAAGGTTGGAGTGCTCGCGGCGCCTAATCTTGCGCAGCACGTTATGGATGTGACGGTGAAAGTGGAATGAAGAAGCGAGAATCGCCAAGTGTAGGATCTTCTTCGACGGTTCGTTGCCATTGGGCGGCGAACGACTTGAACATTCCTTATCACGATGAGGAATGGGGCGTGCCGCTGCACGATGACCGCGCATTGTTTGAGCTATTAATCCTGGAAGGGGCGCAGGCGGGGCTAAGTTGGGACACAGTTTTGAAGAAGCGACCGCGCTACCGCGAGGTGTTTGACGGGTTTGACGTAGAGAAGGTGGCGCGCTACGACAAGAAAAAAGTCCGCGAGCTTTTGAAGGATGCGGGCATCATCCGGAACAAGCTAAAGATTGCAGCGACGATTTCGAATGCGCAAGCGTTTTTGAAAGTCCAGGAGGAGTTTGGAACTTTCGATGCGTACATCTGGCGGTTTGTGGGCGGAAAACCCAAACAGAATTCCTGGAAAACGCACAAACGCCTGCCAGCGAAAACGTCAGAATCGGACGCCATGAGCAAGGATCTGCAAAAACGCGGGTTTCGGTTTGTAGGGTCCACGATCTGTTATGCCTTCATGCAAGCCACAGGAATGGTGAACGATCATCTGGTGGAATGTTTTCGCCACGCCAAACTGACCAGATAGAATTGCAATCGTGCGGACCTCGCGCGCCTCGGGCCAGCTATCAGTTGCTTGCGTATGGGGCTAGGCGAGCTTACGATAGCAGCCTGCCGTAGCTTGGTGCTTTCCAAAGCAGTTTGGACGAAGTGAATGAGCCGACGCTGGGGTGTGGTTCGGAATTCTTAGGAATGGAAATAGAGCAAAGAGGACAGACAAGAGTGTCTGTTCAACCAGGAGAAAGCCTGCATGAAATCGGTGGTGGTGGTGGGCGCGCAGTGGGGCGATGAAGGCAAAGGCAAGGTGGTGGACTACCTTGCGGGGTCGTTTGATTTTATTGCGCGCGTGGCCGGCGGACACAACGCGGGGCATACCGTAATCATCGGGAAGGATCGGTATGTGCTGCAATTGATTCCGTGCGGAATTTTGCGGCCCAAGCAGCAAGCCGTGATTGGAACGGGCGTGGTGGTGGATCCCGCGGCGCTTGTGGCCGAGATCGAGACCTTGGCGAAGGCCGGGATTGATGTGAAGGGGCGTTTGCACATCAGCAATCGCGCTCATTTGATTTTCCCGTATCATCGCGAATTGGATAAAGCGGCCGAGGGCGCCCGGGGCGCCGACAAGATTGGGACAACTTCACGTGGGATCGGTCCGGCCTACGAAGACAAGATGGCGCGGCGTGGTTTGCGGATGTGCGATTTGCTGGAGCCGGAATTGTTTCGGAAGAAGGCGGCGCGCGTTGTCGCAGAGAAGAACCGGCTGGCAAAAGGCGCTTATGGCGCAGATGTTGATTTTTCGAATGAAGTAGAAGCCACGCTGAAGCTGGGCGAGAAGATTCGCGGATATATTTGCGACACGGCGGAGCTGGTGAATCGCGCGTTGGATGAAGGCAAGTCGGTTTTGTTTGAGGGCGCGCAGGGCACGATGCTGGATATTGATCACGGAACGTATCCCTATGTGACCTCATCTAGCGCGATTTCTGGAGGGGCCACGACCGGTGTGGGCGTGCCTCCGACGAAAATCAAGAACGTGCTCGGAATTTCGAAGGCTTACACGACTCGCGTTGGCGGCGGGCCATTTCCCACGGAGATGCCGGAGCTCGAAGCGCAAGAAGTGCGCGAGCGCGGCAAAGAGTTTGGCGCGGTGACGGGGCGGGCGCGGCGTTGCGGTTGGCTGGACTTAATGGTTCTGAAGTACGCGAAGATGATCAATGGCATCGATTCGCTGGTTGTAACGAAACTGGATGTGTTTGATACCCAGCGTGAAATCCAGGTGTGCGTTGGCTATACCTACAAGAGCAAAAAACTGAAAGAAATGCCGGCTTTGGCGGAGGAGTACGAGCACGTTGTGCCGGAATACAAGACGCTGCCCGGGTGGAATGAAACGACGTACGGCGTTAAGGACGGATCGAAATTACCCAAGGCCGCTTTGGATTATTTGCGGTTTATAGGCGATTTCTTGCAGGTCGAAATTGGCATGATTTCGACGGGTCCGGAGCGCGATGCCACGATCGTGCCGGCGGGGACGTTGCTGGCGCGGTGGCTCTGAGGATCGAGACGAGAACGGGCCATCGGTTTTTTTTAACACGGATTTCGTGTACAACGCTGAGAAGAGAAGGCCGCTGAGAATCGCTCACCTATGCTCACTTACGAGCAAGCACGCCAGAAAGTCATCGAACAGCTAACGGAGAAAAAAGGTCCGCGCGCCACCGAGCAGGTGCGTGTCGGGGATGCGCTCGGGTTTGTCTTGGCGCAAGAAGTGAAGACGGATCGCGAGTATCCGCCGTTCAACCGGGCGACGCGCGATGGCTATGCCGTGTTTGCTTCGGATGCGAAAGCGGGAGCGACGCTGAAGTGTACCGGCGAGATTAAAGCCGGCGATCGCGTCACCAAGGAATTGTGGGCAGAAACCTGTGTGCAGATTATGACCGGCGCAGCCGTCCCGTCTGGTGCGGACGCGGTGGTGATGATCGAGCACACCAAGCGCGATGGTGAACAGGTGCGATTCGAACGCGACGCGGTGACCGGACAAAATTTTGTGCCGCGCGGGAGCGAGGCGCGGGCTGGGCAGACGCTTTTGACACCGGGGATGCGCCTCGGTTATGCGGAATTGGCATCGGCGGCGCAGGTGGGCGACGCGGAGTTGAAGTGCGCATCGAAGCCGCGCGTGGCGATTCTTTCTACCGGTGATGAGATTGTCCCAGTGGACAGCATTCCGGGGCGGTTTCAGATTCGCAACAGCAACAGCGTGTCCTTGGCCGCGCAGGTGCGTTTGGCGGGAGGCAAGCCCGTGCTGCTGGGCAACGCGATGGACCGCGAAGATGATTTAGCGTCAAAAATTCGGCGCGGGCTACAGGAAGATTTGCTCGTTTTGTCGGGCGGCGTGTCGATGGGGAAGTACGATTTGGTGGAAAAGGTTTTGCGAGGAATGGAGACGGAGTTTTATTTTGACGCGGTGGCGATTCGCCCCGGGAAGCCCGCTGTGTTTGGAAAGTGTGGAGAAAAATTCGTATTCGGGCTGCCGGGGAATCCGGTGTCGACCATGGTCACCTTCGAGTTGTTTGTGGCCCCGGCCGTGGATCTGCTGACTGGTGCGGAGGCTCGAGAATTGCCCCTGGTCGAGGCGCGCTTGGGCGAAGAACTAAACGAGAAGCCCGGAGTCACCCACTTTCTGCCGGCGCGCATGGAAGGGCTGGGCGCGGCGCGGGAAGTGAAGCCTTTGAAGTGGCAGGGCTCGGGCGATGTGGCGGCGCTGGGCAAGGCGAACTGTTTTGTGGTGGTGCCGGCGGAGAAAGAGAAGATTGCGGTGGGGGAGAGGATAGAAGTTTTGGTGAGACGAGATTTGCTCTGAGGCTGGGGACTTAAGAACAAAGAAAAAAGATTTTGACAGAGGGCACAGAGAGCACAGGGAACACCGAGAGTGCGGAGAAGAGTGGCCAAGCTATCGCATTACGGAAGCCGCGGCGAAGTGAGGATGGTGGACGTGTCGGAGAAGGCTGTGACGACACGGACGGCGGTGGCGCAGGGGTTTGTGAAGATGGGGCCGGCCGTGGTGCGAGCTGTAAAGGGGCTGAAGAACCCCAAGGGGAATCCCTTGGAAGTGGCCCGGATTGCGGGGATTGCCGCTGCGAAGAGGACTGCCGAGTGGATACCTCTTTGTCATCCACTGCCTCTGACTCACATTGATGTGACTGCGCGGCTGTGCCAAAATGGCGTTGAAGTTCGCTCCGAAGTTACGGCGACTGCTCAAACAGGGGTGGAGATGGAAGCCCTTGTCGCCGTTACCGCTGCGGCCCTCACGATCTACGACATGTGCAAAGCGCTCGATAAAGGGATGGAGATCGGCGGGATTGTCCTCGTCAAGAAGACCGGCGGGAAGAGCGGGGACTTTTTGCGCGAAGCAAGCGCCACAGCCGCGAGTAACCACAAGAATCTGAGAAAGAAAACTGGCAGGAGCGGGACGCGATGAGCGCCGCCTCAGGAAAAACCGTTAAGTTGCTGGTGGCGGATGACAATCCGCTGGTGCGCGACCTGGTTGTGAAGGGCATGGAGCCGTATTGCGAAGTGGAGACGGCTTCGGATGGCGCGGATGCGCTGTTGAAGGTCATTGATACTCCTCCCGACGTGATTCTCTGCGATTATAAGATGCCTGGTCTGGATGGGCGGCAGCTTTTTGAAAAGCTGCATGGGCGCGAAGCGACGCGGCACATTCCGTTTTTGTTCATGGCGAGCCGCGCGGATATCGAGGAGCGTCTCCGGCCGCTGGTGGATGGCGTCGAGGATTTTGTCACCAAGCCGTTTTTGGTGAAGGATCTGGTGCGGATTGCGAAAAAAGTCGTGGACCGCTTGCACCTCGAGAAATTGCAGAAGCGCGCTTCGCGGCCGGGCGTGATTCAGGGCCGGCTCGAAGAGATGAGCATGATCGATTTGATGCAGTCGCTGGAAATGGGGCAGAAGTCTTGCCGCCTGGTGGTGCAGCACAACGGCGAACAAGGCGAACTCTATTTTGCGAACGGGCAGTGCCGCGACGCCAAGAGCGGGAAAATCGAAGGCGATGACGCGGTGTATCGCGTGGTGCTCTGGACGGCTGGCGAATTCGAAATTGATTTTAACGCGGCGAATGCCTCGACGCGGACGACGACGACGCGGAATACCACCGGACTTTTGATGGAAGCGATGCGGTTGATGGACGAAGCCAACCGCGATCCTGTGGAAACGAAGTAGCCTGCCTGATGCGCGTCGCGGTGCTCACAATCAGCGATACGGTTTCGAGAGGGGAACGGGAAGATCTTTCCGGGCCCGCGGTGGTGGCGGTGTGCCGAGGATTGAATTGGGAAGTAACTTCGGTGCTGCGCGTGTCGGATGATCCCTCGAATATCCGCGAGCAGTTGCGCGAGTTGGCGGACTCGGGGCGCGTGGACGTGATTCTGACAACGGGCGGGACAGGGATTGGGCCGCGGGACAATACGCCGGAGTCGACGGAAGCGGTGGCCGACAGGATTGTGCCGGGGATTGGCGAAGAGATGCGGCGCAAGGGCTCGCAGTTGACGCCGACGGCTGTGCTCTCGCGCGGCATGGCGGCGGTACGAACGAAGACATTGATCGTGAATTTGCCGGGGAGTCCTAAGGGAGCGGCGGAGTCATTGGATGCGGTGGCGCATCTGTTGCCGCATGCGGTGCATGTGCTGCATGGAGCGCGGCACGATTAGTCCTGGTTTGCTGAAGTTCCTTCCTTTTCTAATCAAATGTGATTCTTGAGTTGACCGAAGGGCTATTCGCGTCAACAATGTTTGGACTATGACGAAAAAACTAGCGGACAAGAAGCTGGCGGTATTGGGAACTGGAAAGCTGGGCGGGATTTTGCTGCGGGCGTACCTGAAGCAGGGGTTGTTTTCTGCGAAGCATGTTACGGCGACAGTGAAGCATGCCGAAAAGGCCGAGGCGCTGGCGAAAGAGCTTGGCGTCAACGCGGTCACGGAGAACCGCAAGGCGGTGCGCGGCGCGGACATCGTGCTGCTAGGCGTGAAGCCGCAAGTAGTGGGTGAAGTGTTGAAGGAAATTGCTCCAGAGCTGAGTGAGAACACGCTGGTGATTTCGGTGGCGGCGTCGGTGCCGACAAGTTATATCGAGCAGCATGTGGGCGCGAAAGTGCCGGTAGTGCGAGCGATGCCGAATACATGCTCGCGAGTGGGCATTGGGATGACGGGAATTTGCGGTGGGGCGCACGCGAGCGCGGAAGATTTGGAGACGGCGCGGGCGATGTTTGACGCTGTAGGGCGCACGGTCGTGGTTGATGAGAAACATATGGATGCGGTGACCGGTCTTTCGGCGAGCGGGCCGGCGTTTGCGTATATTATTTTGGAGTCATTCGCGGAGGCCGGAGTTAAGGTCGGCTTGCCGCGCGACGTTTCGACGCTGCTGGCGGCGCAAATGATGAAGGGCGCGGCGAGCGTCGTGCTGGAGACGGGGGATCATCCGGCACTGCTGAAAGACGCGGTAACGACACCGGCGGGCTGCACGATTGACGGGATTCTGGAGCTGGAAGAAGGCAAACTGCGCGTGACGCTGATTAAGGCGGTGGTCAAGGCGACGCATCGCGCGGGAGAATTGCTGTTCGAGAAGTGATGCGCATGACGCTTCGTTTGTTCGGGGCCGCCCAGCATCCGATTTCGGCGCGGCGGTCGTTTCGTGGCCGAGAAAATCTTTCCTGATGATTCCTACCATTCTCAACGTGGTGCGCGGGTTTCTGAGCGGAGACGGAGCGCTCATTTTGCCGGAGATGGAGCTGGTGCTGTTTGCCTGCGGGATCTTGGTGATAGACCGCTGGCTTTCTGCGAACGAAAAGCACTGGAACGCGCTGCTTGCGCTGGCGGGAACAATGTTCAGCGGATTTACGTTGTACGTGCAGCACGGAAAGATGAAGGCGCTGCGAGCTGTGAATCCGGAGTCGCCGGGACTTTTGGGTTTGCATCAAAGCGTGCTGATTGATCCGTCCTTTCTTTTTTTCGCGGCGCTATTTCTTGCGGCTACAGCTCTCACGGTTTTGCTTTCCGTGCGCTATCTCGAAATCGTAGAGGAAACGCGCGGCGCGTACTACGCGCTGCTTTTGTTTGCTTGCGTTGGGATGATGCTGATGGTTTCGAGCGTCGATCTGGCCGGTGTGTTTTTGGGCTTTGAGATCTTGTCGTTGAGCAGCTTTCTGCTGACTGGATTTGCGCGCAGCGGGCTGGCGACAACGGGAGCTTCGCGAAGTTACGCATTACAGTGGGCGTGCAGCTCGTTTGCGCTAGCGGGTGGCTTTCTAACACTTTACCGGCTCTATGGAACGTCGAATCTCGGGAGAATCGGCGCGATTCTTGAAACGCGTTTGAACGACGGCGTGGCGTTTGGAGGGCTTACGGCTTGGCCTTCCGTGCTAGCACTTGCTTTGCTTGCCGCCGGAACATTTTTCTTGATCAATGCGGGGCTGTTTCATTGGTTCACGCCAGGCATTTGCGAATCGGCGCCAACGCCGATAGCGGGGTATCTAAGTGCGGCGGCAACGGCGGCGGGCTTCGCTCTGCTGCTGCGGTTTTTTACTTTCTTGTTTGTTTTCGCGCACCAGAAATGGATTCACGTCTGGGGTGGTGCAGCGATTGTGTCGCTGCTGTGGGGAAACATTGCTGCGCTGCGGCAGACCAATGTAAAGCGATTGCTCGCGTACGGAACGATCGCGCAGACGGGATTTATTCTGCTGGGGCTTGTGGCTGGGAACGAAGCTGGCTTCAGCGGAATGATGTACTACCTGGGCGTGAATCTTTTTATGACGACTGGCGCGTTCGGGATTTTGGTTTTGCTCCAGCAGCCTGGCGCGGGGGCAATTAGCCTTTCCGACGCGGACGGATTATACAGGCGCAATCCGGCGGCAGCTTTGCTGCTGCTTGTTTTTATGATGTCACTCGCGGGAATACCGCCGACGGCGGGATTCCTGGCGAAGTATTCCATTGTGAAAGCACTGCTTGCACATCCGCATCCAGAGCTCGCCGCGTTTGCGGTCGTTTGCGCACTGCTCTCGGTCTATTACTACGGACGCGTTGTGGCGCATGCCTTTAAGAAACCCAGCGCAGACGCATCGGCCCTTGAACTTCCTGCCATCGAGCTGCCTGCCTTGACCATCAGCAGCGGCCAGACGGTGGCGCTTACAGTGGCGGTGTTTGTGTCGCTTGCGGCGGGGTTGTATCCTGAACCGTTCTTGCGCCTGGCGCGCTACGCCTTTGGACAATAATTTTGGAAAATGATCCGAATAGAACGGACTCGCCGTCTCCATCCCCGGACAAACGGAAGGGTTCCAGCACGCAGTTTGGCCTGGCGCTGGAGTTGCCTTTCGTGTTTGTAGCGGCAGTCGGACTCGGCGGCGCGGTAGGATATTTTCTAGACCACTGGCTGCATACCAAGGTTATTTTCCTGCTGGTGTTTGGCGGCCTGGGATTCTTCGCGGGTCTGCGCGAGATTTTACGGCGGCTGCCCGGCTGATGGCGATGGAAGGTTCGGAACAGCCAGGCAGCGCGTCTGTCGGCGAGAAGGATGCGGCTGCTTTTGCCCGGACGGAGCGACGAATCGCGTGGCTAACGCTTACACTGGGTGGAGCAGCCGCGATCATCGTTGCAGCCCTGCGGCACCGGCTGTGGGCGGAGGGACTGGCGATCGGAACCGTGCTGGCATGGCTTAATTTTCGCTGGCTGAAGCGCGGACTGGACGCCTTGGTCGCGGTGGCGACAGCGCAAGAAGGGGCTGCCAAGCCGCGCATCCCGTTTGGAACGTGGTTCCGGCTGGTGTTCCGCTACGGCTTGATAGCCTTCTGCGTGTATGTTATTTTTGAAGTTCTGAAAGTTCCCCTTGTGAGCATGGTAGTGGGTTTGTGTGCTTTAGGAGCCGCGACAATCGCCGTGAGTGTGTACGAAATCCTGCGTCCGACGGAATAGGGAATGGAACATCACGTAAGCTGGCTGACACATCTTGTAAACCAAATTCTGGGAGGTCCGGCCTTGACGCTGCTCAAGGCGCTGCACATCAAGCCGGACTATCCCGATACGCCGATCCCTGAACATGTGGTGATGGCGCTGACGGTGCTCGTGGTGGGCACGATACTGGCGCTTGCGTTGCGGGCGCGGCTGTCGGTCGAGCGGCCGGGAGCTTCGCAGCAGATTGCGGAGCTGCTGCTCACGAACCCCGTGGGCTTCGGCATCAACGACGTGCTTTCTGAAAACGCGGGACATCACTGGCAACAGTACGTGCCAATGGTAGGCTCCGTGGCCCTGTTTATTTTGCTGGCGAATTTGTTCGGCGCGTTTCCGTTTCTCAGTTCGCCCACGGCGAACGTCACAGTGCCTCTGGCCTGCGCCATCATCACATTCCTGTACTTTAACTGGCAGGGCCTTCGGCACCACGGTCCTCTCCGGTATGCGAAAACATTCACCGGCGGCGTCCATTGGTCGCTCTGGCTTCTTATTTTTCCCGTGGAAGTGCTCAGCTCCTTTGCGCGTTTGCTTTCGCTCACGGTGCGTCTCTGGGCCAACATTTTCGCCAGCGACCTGATTTACGGCTTGTTTCTGGGCTTGTTTACGGGGCTTGCGGTCTGGGCCGGGACCAAATCCGCGATTGCGGGCATCGTGCTCGGCGTGTTTCCGGCGCTGGCTCCCATCGCTTTTATTATCTTGCACGTCTTCGTGTCCGTCGTGCAGACGTACGTGTTCGCTATTTTGCCCGCCGTTTACATCGGCCTGGCTACGGCGGACGAGCACTAGACTGCTGTCCGCGCCCTAAAGAGTTTGTTAAGCCGCTCCAGCGTGAGCCCGGCTGCACGGTGTCCGGGAACCACCTCCTGGCGGCAATTCATGAGGAGGAAGTTATGAAGAAGCTAGCAGTTGTACTGTTCGTAGCGATCGTCGCGGTGTTGCTATTGGCACCAGGGGCGTTCGCGCAGACCGCAGCAGAAGCGGCCAAGCCACCGATCAACCCGACCACTCTGGTGATCGCGGTTGGCTTCGGCGTAGCCGTTGCGGCGTTTGGCGGCGGTTTGGGCCAGGGCCGGATTGCGGCAGCGGCCTGCGAGGGCATCGCGCGCAACCCGGGAGCAGCTGGCGGCGTTCGCGCAGCGATGATTCTCGGTCTGGTGTTCGTCGAGACGCTGACGCTCTTCACCTTTGCGTTGGGTTTCCTCCTCTACTCGAAGCTCTAATCCAATTTACAACCGAGATTCGGAGGGCCCGGAGGCGCAAGCTTTCGGGCCTTTTTGTTGCGCCTACCCCCTCCCCCCTTTTTTCGTAAGTGCGGATTCTAAAGGACTTAACGTTTCCCGTAAGCTGTTTAGAATGAACACTTGCGGGGATTTCTTGGAAGTGTTCATTCTAAAGGGGTTGCGGGGCCAGAAAACCCGGTGAAACACGGCAAAACGCGGTGTTTCTGGATCGATTCATTCTAAAAGACTTAGCTGAATTGAAGGAAGGGCGTCCTAAAATGAAAAAGGCGGCAGGGTCTGCCGCGCTCAAGGTACAAATTTTTACAAGACTAAGTATAGAACAGAATGGAAAAAAAGCAAGGAAAATCGTCCCAGTGGTCTCTGGCCACTTTTCCGGTTACCGCGTCTGCCGGACCTAGCTCACTCCAGGTAGTGCAACGTAAGCCTGCCACCAGAGCGAATTGCGACTCGCTTCCCATTCCAATTGCAACCAACACTCATGCTGGGCAAATTGGGGCTAGCGGGCAGATTTTTATCACGCCACGTTCCGGCAGGAATGCTCGCTATTTGCTTTCGGGAAGGAATACTGAAAGCCAGAACGCTGTATGGATTCCAAGCGATGAATCTTCCGGATGTGCCGCAGAAAGCTCCCGACCATGACCAGCCGAGCTCGCCACCTTCGCCGTTAAGATCCAGGTCCAACTTGCCCAGTATTTTCCCGTTGAAGCCATTAATGACAGTTGTTTCTAGTCGTTCTCTTGCGTGTAAGTAACCTGCAAGCTCGACAACCCAAGCTCCATCCGGTGAACGAACGGAATTAGGACCATACGATAGAAGCCACTGACCCGTTTTCGGATCGACGATTTCAGTACCGGTGCGATTGTTGGTGAATTCGATTTTTCCATCCACAGTGACACCGCCACCGTCAAATCCTCCGGCAGAGAACCCCGTCGCCTGTTGAGCAACAAGCTTCTTTGTTCGCCAGTTATAAACATTCACTATCCGCGGGCTGTCGCCGGGCCCGGAATCTGAGTGGATCGAAACCAATCGCCCATCTCCTGAAATATTCGCAAATGCATCAGGCAAGAGGCCTTCCGGACCAAACCAGCTTGGCGGAATATCTTGGGTTCGCCCTGTTTCGGTGTCAAATAAGAAGAGACGTACTGGTCCTTCAGGCCGACCTCCGTTCTCGGCAATCACTGCGATTCGTGCGTCAGTCGTTGCTGAAAAAAGCTCAGTGTCGGGCTCAAGGTCAAACATGTGGCGTATCTTGCCTGTCGAAGTATCTCGGCTGATAACGCGAACACTCCAAAATTG
>Ga0209415_10007280_pt1 | contig 19342 bp, 11 predicted proteins | sample PeaSoiSIISIP2007_FD_187696 | JGI IMG/M metagenome (GOLD analysis project Ga0209415, IMG submission 187696) | Peat soil microbial communities from Weissenstadt, Germany - SII-SIP-2007 (SPAdes) (version 2) | ecosystem: Environmental > Terrestrial > Soil > Wetlands > Peat | place: Germany... | reverse complement strand
GCCTCACGAAGAATGAAACGACGCTCTTTGCCTGTGGCCGCCCTGTTATTATTCTGCTCCGTTGCTGCGCCAGTTAGTTTGAAGTGCGCCAGACGACCATCGGGTAGCTTGAATGTATAGTCCCGGAAATACTCTGCAGTTTTGATGTAATACTGGTCGGAGTTGGCCCAGTGGAACTTGAGTTCCTCACCCTCGTAAGGAATGGCGTAAACGCCTTGCTTGTACCTGCGGAGCGACAGGAAATCGCCTTCGTTGTAGTGGCGGCGGAAGAAGTTATGAAGATCAGAGAAGACTTCTCTTTCCAAAGCATCCAAATCGCCCTTTTCGGCGAGTTGCAGGCGCAATTCCTTGACTTTCGGCAGCGATTCCGGGTCCGCGCCGAGGGCCTTGGCTTGGTCAATAGCTTTCGCAAGCTCGACCTCGATCACCGACCGATCTGCTTGCTCCAACTCGCCCAGAACCTCGCGGACCTGTGGTAACAGATCTGTGTCAAGGAAACGGGTGATTTCTTCCCGCTTCGCATTCATGATTCGATAAATGCCGAAATCCAAATCGGCCTGGTCGAACATGAACAATTCGGCCAAAAGTTGCTTGAATTTTTCGTACGCAGGAGTGCTCATCGTTTGGTTTGGCAGAGTTTTCCCTCCAGTGAGCACTTCACTCCTCGGAGGCCCAGCAACTTTCAGAAAACGCTGAGCCCTTTGGAGTTTACAATAGAACAGAAACAGGAAATGGTGCTAACCGATACTAACCGTTGGCAACCTGTTCCTAGCCGCGAAGACGTGGGCGCGATCCCGCCCTGGCTACCGCTTGAGGAGGAGCGTTTCCAAGCCCTACGGCGCAGTGGGCGATCCCCCCGGAGCATCGAGTTGAAAGTCATCGGTTTGGCTTGCCTACGGCGCGCTAATTCCTCAATCCGGGATACACATTAACGTTGTCCATGATGTACTCCCAATGACTTGCAGTGCTGTCCGTGCTCTTCCATGTCGTTGAAAGTACTTAAAACCTTCACGCCAGGGGCTGGCGGCTGAGCGCAGCCTTGCCGAGGCTAAATCCGAGTTCAATGACCATTGCGGCCCTCGCTGCGTCATCGCAATCCTACCTTGGGTTGCTTTGGCTGTCGGCTAAGCCCAAGTCAACGCGTCAGTTACGCTGCGCAGCGGATCAATTGAGCTCGGAATGGTATGACTAGCAAATTCGGATGGTTGCAGGCCCCCGCAACCAACCTTAAGCACTTTCCCTTCAATCACCTGAACCTGGTGGCCGCGATTGTGAAAAACCGCAATCGGCTCCCATTCGACAGGAACTTTGTCTTGACACCGAAGACCGGTTTAACTCAGGATGATGCGTCGATTTGAAGCGATTGACTGTATGGCCCTGAGCTTGCGGCCTTTCGAAGATGCCTCGGGATCGAAATCTGCACGGGGCGGCCGGGGGCTCGATTGCGGACGATTCCGCTCGCGGCGACCTGATGTCCAATTCTGCGAGCAGGAGTATTGGGGGATTCCATCGGGATGGGGGCATGATTCTAAAGTCGGGGTCGGTGTGCGCTTTGTGGTGTGTTGTTCTGGCTGCGCTCCCTCTCTTCGCGCAGTCTTCCGGGTCCATCACCGGCACGGTGCTTGATGATAGTGGTGCGATGGTTTCCGGGGCGGTGGTTTCGGTAAGCGATCCGACCACGGGCTTTCAGAGAAGTACCACATCCAACTCAGATGGCAACTATTTGATTGCCGGTCTCGGCGCAGCCACTTACGACGTCACCATCACGGCACCGGGATTTAAGAAATTTGAGGCCAAGCGGGTTATTCTCCGGGTCGGCGAAAAACTCAGGGTGGACACGAAGCTGGTTATCGGCAAAGTGGTGAAGGGTGAGGCGTGGAACTCGTGGGGATTCATCGGCTCTGAAATGGAGCTTCTCCACGGGGAGAAGTAACGTCATCGCCGGTTTGTGGCGTAGGATTTGTGACGGAAGGAAGACGATTCAGGATCGAGGGATTGGACTATGCATCGGATCTCTAGAAGGACCTTTTTCATGACCGCCTCAGCCTCGGCTGCCGGCGCGGCATTATGGAGCAGCGTACCCCGACTAATGGCGAATCCTCTGGGACTGCCGATCGGGTTACAGCTGTACTCGGTGCGGGACATTCTGCCCAAAGACTACGAGGGCACCCTAACGCAGTTGGCTGCGCTCGGCTATCGTCAGGTGGAAGCCGCGGGCTTCTTCGGGCACAGTCCCAGCGAAGTGAAGCAGGCGATGGATCACGCGGGCCTGCAGTGTGTGAGCGCTCATTATCCTTTGAGGGATCTACTGCCGAAAGTGGAGGAAGTGATTCAGTTCGGCAAAGATCTGGGGCTGAAGTACATCGTCTGCGCGTCGCCGATGCTGAAGGATCCGTCGCGCGTGAAAGACCCTGCGTCGCGCGCGGCCCGGGACTCGATGACGCTCGACGACTGGCGCTGGAATGCGGAGCAGTTCAATCGCATCGGAGAACGCGTGCATGCCGCCGGCATTCGGTTTGCCTACCACAACCACACGGCGGAGTTCCGCTCGGAGAACGGCACAGTGTTCTACGAGGAACTGTTGCGCTCGACCGATCCGGCGAAAGTAACGATGGAGATGGATTGTGGCTGGGTGGTGGTGGGCGGAAAGAATCCCGTAGACTACCTGACACGCTATCCCGCGCGTTTCTCCATGCTGCATGTGAAGGACTTCAAGATGGGTGGGGCAGCGTACACGAACTCCGAGCCGCCGCCTTCGACGGAGTTGGGGCGCGGCAGTATTGACTATCATCCCATCTTCGAGGCGGCGAAGAAGGCTCCTCTCGAGCATGCGTTCGTGGAGCAGGAGGCGTTTGATATGCCGCCGATGGAGGCACTTAAGGTCGATGCGGACTACATGCACGCCTTGACGGTGTAACCAACGCGAGGCTCATTTTATTTCCGCCTCTTCGGCCGGCAGCAATTCATAGCTCACGAACGCGACCTTCAGGCTATCCGGCGACCATGAAGGCACGTTGATGGTTCCCTGTCCGCCGAAGAGTGTGGCGAGAATCGTGATTTTCCCGTCGATCTTTCCGCCACTCACGTTCATTAAGCGCAGCTGCACATCCTTGCTGGGCGGATGCCCGGTGACATCACTCCCGTACGACAGGAACACCATCCACTTGCCGTCGGGAGAAATATGCGGGAACCAGTTGTTGAAGTCGTCGAAAGTAATCTGCTCCTGAGCGCTGCCGTCAGCATGCATGCGCCAGATCTGCATGTGGCCGGTGCGCTCGGAGTTGAAGTAAATGTAGTTTCCATCGGGAGAATATTCGGGGCCATCGTCGAGCCCCTTGGCGGTCGTCAGGCGGGTCTCTTCGCCGCCAGTGACGGGGATGGTGTAGATGTCGAAGTCGTCATTGCGCCGGCCGACGAAGGCGAGGGTTTTGCCGTCTGGCGACCATCCATGCCAGTAGGACGGAGAATTTTGCGTGACGCGCCGCGGCTCGCCGCCGCCGATGGACACAATGTAAACGCTGGACTGGTGGTCGGGCTGCGACTGATCGCTGATGGCGAGCAGAGTGGTGTCCGGCGAAATACCGTGGTCGTTGTTGCAATACGCGGCTGTGCCCGTGTCGATAGTCGTAGGCGTTCCGCCGACAACTGGCAGGCGCAGGATGTGGCCTTCTTGATTGAAAAGGAAGTACGTGCCGTCGTGGCTCCAGTTGGGCGCTTCGAAATGGCTGGGAGCAGCGTAAACCACCCGGCGATCGGTGGAAGCGATCGTCACCGTCTCGAGCGTGCTGTAGAGCACAGGCGTCGGCGTGCTCGGCGCGGGAGTTGCGAGCTCGACATTCGAGAAGACGGCCTTCTCGACCACGTCCTTCTCGTGCGAGCAGACTCCGATGCCGATGTAAAACGATCCTTGCAGCGGAAGTTTGATGGATGTGCCGGAGGGGCGCAGCGGCTGGCCCGCCTCCGCCGCAACGAAAACGTATATGAAGCCGCCTCGCTTCTCAATGCGCAGACGGTGAGGCGCCGAAACATTGGATTGAATCTCGTGCGTGGTCGAACCCTTGGCCTCGCGGAACTGCAGCGAGGTAAGGCCGTCACCGTGCAGGGCCACGTCAGCGTAGGGCGCGTCAGCGTCGAGGCTCTGACGGATCATGAGCACGGCCTTGCGGTGTGGATTGCCACCCTTTTCTGGGAAGGCAACGGCCGCGGTTAATGCTATGTCTCCGGTCGCTTGCTTCCATGCGAATTGGAAGGCGTCGGAGGTGAACCACATGTTTTCGCCGCTGCCGGTGAGAGTGTAGGCGTTGTGCGCGGCATCGTATTGCGCAGAGCCGGCGTGCAGCACGGTACCGATGTCAACGTGATTCTCAAATAGGCCGAGGGCGGGCGGAGCGGTCTGCGCGCGGAGCAAGCCGGTTGGGGAAAGAAGGAAGGCAACAACACAGCCTAACAAGTAAGGGGACAAAGGTATTGATCCGAAGACACGTTTGCGCATGATGAGAACGCCTCCCCGACGGTTCAACGGAAAGGTAGGGCGGCGAAAGCGAATTGTCAATCGAACGGGTCCCAGCGATGTGTTCTTAGGAGTTGCCCCGGAAAGAGCACCGCCGCTAGCTTGTCTGCCAACGTCTGTGAATCTATGAAGATTGTCTTCACTAGAGCTCGTCAAAGGTACAATGTGTGATTATGCGGATGGTGCTGGATATCTTCGCGCAAATCTTCCGCACCCTGTGGGCGCACAAGCTGCGATCGTTCCTCACCATGTTCGGGGTCGCGTGGGGTGTGGGATCATTGCTGCTGCTCGTCGGTTTGGGTGAAGGTTTCCGCTCGGGAAACAAGCGTGGGCTGGCTGAATTTGGGGAGAACATCATGTTTATCTTTCCCGGCCGCGCCCCCGTGGTTGCCGGCAGCATGAACTCCGCCCGCAACTACCTGCTTACTTACCAGGATTATCTGGACATCCGCGCGGAAGCTCCTCACGTCCGCAATTCTTCGCCTCTCCTGTCTCGCGATGACATGCACGCGGTGAGCGAATTCGCCAGCGCCAACGGACAGATTGTAGGCGTGGAGCCGCAGTACAGTGGGATCCGCTATCTTCCTCTGCAGCAGGGGCGCTGGCTCAATCGTTTGGACGAATCTCAAAGACGCAACGTTATTGTGCTCGGCGACGAACTAACCAGGAACCTCTTCTCAGGACGACCCGCACTGGGCGCATTCATCCTGCTCAACGACGTAAGGTTTGAAGTCATCGGCACGGTGAAGCGCATCGGCCGGGGCGACGAAAACCTCACCAACATGCGCGGCTACATTCCCTTCCAGACGATGGCGACCTTCTTCCCGCTTAAGGGCGAGAACCATCAGAACTCCATCTCCCTGATCAACTATCAGCCGCGCGTGCCGGCAGAGCACATGCTGGCGCGGGAAGAGGTGCACAGGATCATCGGGCGTAATCATGGCTTCGATTACCGAGACGAGGATGCATTCGAAAACCTGGATACGGTTGAGCAGGCCGAAATGATGGGCAAGATTTTCGACGCCATGAACATGTTCCTGGGCACCGTGGGACTGGTGACTTTGGGCCTGGGTGCCATTGGCGTTATCAACATCATGCTGGTTGCGGTGAGTGAGCGCACCCGCGAAATCGGACTGCGCAAGGCTCTCGGGGCCACCAACCGGAGCATCCTGTTCCAGTTTTTTCTGGAAGGAGTTCTGCTTACGTTTCTGAGTGGATTGATCGGCATGGGGCTGGCCGGCGGGTTTATGGCGCTGCTGGGTACGCAGCCGTCGGCCGGGAATTTTGATCCTCCCAAGCTGGTGCCGGCGTCCGCGATTCTGGCGATAGGCTGCTTGACGTTGGCCGGCGTGGTTGCGGGACTGTATCCGGCGCGCAAGGCTGCCATGCTGCCGCCGGTCGAGGCGCTCCGGCAGGAGTAAGGGTTAGCCCACGGGTAAGACTATGTTCAGTGATTTGCTCAACGAAGCCTACGGGGCTATGCGGCACAACCGCCGTCGCACTACCCTCACCATGCTCGGCATGGCCTGGGGTATAGCGACGGTTGTGATGCTGCTCTCCTACGGCAATGGTTTCGGCCAGGCTTGCGCCAACATCTTCGCTAACTTCGGCACCAAGCTGATGATCATGATCCCGGGCCGAAGCTCGATGCAGGCTGGCGGGCAGAAAGCGGGCGTGCCCATACGCTTTACTCTCGACGACATCGACACGCTTACCACAAACATTCCACAAATCGCTCAGATCACCCCTGAAGTCTCCAAGCAGGCCAACATCCAGTACGAGACGCGAACGTTCACCTTCAATCTTACCGGCAACTATCCCAACGTCTTTTCCATCCGTGCGCTCAAATTGGCGCAGGGCCGCTTCTATAACCCGCAAGACGAGACCCAGCACGCGCGCGTCGCCGTCATTGGCTCCGAGGCCAAGGAAAAGCTTTTCTCAGGACGTAACGCGTTGGGCGAACGAATCCGCATCGATGGCCTTAGTGTTGAAGTGATCGGGATCCTGAGCCCCAAGATGCAGGGGGGCGATGACAATGTTAACCGCGTCATCTACATCCCATTCACGACCATGAGCGACGTTAAAGATACACACTACCTCGACTCCATCTGGTTCAACTACGAGACCCCTGCGTATGAGGATCTGGAACACACCGTGCGCTCCGTGATGGCCATAGAACACAAGTTCAATCCCACCGACCGGCGAGCCATGATGGTCTTTAACCTCATGGAACAGATCCGCCAGTTCGAAATGATTACGCTCGGCCTGAAGATTCTGCTGGGCTTCATTGGCACGCTTACCTTGGGCATCGGCGGCGTTGGCCTGATGAACATCATGCTGGTCTCGGTCACCCAGCGCACGCGTGAGATTGGCGTGGAAAAGGCGCTGGGTGCGCGCCGGAGTCACATCCTGCTTCAGTTCCTAGCCGAGTCTTTGACCATCACTTTCATCGGCGGCGCGCTGGGAGTCATCTTGGCCTATGGGGTCTCGTTTTCCGTGGGAAGGCTCACTCTGTACAGTGCAATGGCGAAGAACGCGGAAGCCGGTGACATCCGCCTGGTCATCGCTCCAGGCACGCTGATCGTAGCCACGCTTATCCTCGCCGCGGTAGGACTGGTGAGCGGAATGGTGCCCGCCGTCCGGGCCTCGCGTCTGGATCCCATTGAGGCTCTGCGGTACGAATAACTTCGGCGGGCAAAGCCAGATTCAAGAAACAGCGACCACAGGTGATGTGGCATTGCCGAAACGAAGATCCTCTGGACGCCGCGTACTTGCTCGAAAGAATTCCATCTCCCGGTTGGTAGTAAAATAGCTCCCCATCTGAGACCGTATTCTCGAATTTGGAGGCAGGAGTGGCACTCACGATCAATGGGCTTTCGAAGACCTACTCGAACGGAGTCAAGGCGCTTAGGAATCTCTCACTCTCGATCGGCAACAGTATGTTCGGCCTGGTTGGGCCGAACGGTGCAGGAAAGAGTTCGCTGATGCGTACTATCGCCACGCTCCAGGATCCTGACTCCGGCACCATCCACCTCGACGGCATCGACGTGCTTCGCCAGAAAGACGAGGTGCGCCGCATTCTGGGATATCTTCCGCAGGAGTTTGGAGTTTATCCGAAGATATCGGCGCTGGACATGCTGCAGCACCTTGCGGTGATGAAGGGGATGAGTTCCTCGGGCGAGCGCAAGGAGGTGATCGACGCGCTGCTGCAGCAGACCAATCTATGGGACGTCCGCAAGAAAGCGCTCTCGACTTATTCGGGCGGGATGAAGCAGCGCTTCGGCATTGCGCAGGCGCTGCTGGGCAATCCACGGCTGATTATTGTGGACGAGCCGACGGCCGGTCTGGACCCTGCCGAACGCAATCGCTTTCTGAATCTTCTCTCTTCGCTGGGCAGCGACCGGACCGTCATTCTGTCGACACACATTGTCGATGACGTGCGCCAGCTCTGTCCCCGCATGGCCATCATCGCCTCGGGCGAGTTACTGCTGGAGGGCGCTCCGAACGATGCGCTGGCCGCGCTCAACGGCAAGATATGGTCGAAGGTGGTGGCGAGCGACGACGAACTGCGCAGTTTGGAAACTCAGCTTCACGTCATTTCGACTCACCTGGTGGGCGGGCAGCACGAGATTCGGGTGTACGCGGACACTTCTCCGGGCGGCGGTTTCCGCTCCGTCGATTCCGGACTTGAAGACGTCTATTTCCTCAACCTCTCGCAGCAGGCCAAGGGGCAACGTCCGAACTAACGCCTCATAACTGTTTTTTTAGCAGCTTTTCAGCACCTTGGGAGGAGTATCCGGTATGGCGCTGTTTTGGGAATTCTTCACGTTCGAACTTAAGTTCCGGTTCAAGAGCTTATCGACTTATGTTTACTTCCTACTCTGGCTGACGTTCTCCTTTCTGTGCGTCGCGTCGGAAAGCTTCGGTCCGATCGGCAGCGGCAATGGGAAGATCCTGCTCAATGGGCCCTATGCCAACATTGTCAACGACATGTACGCCGGGATCTTCGGGATCTTCGGGATCATCGTGATTGCCGCCATCTTCGGTACATCGATCCTGCGTGACTTCCAGCGCGACACCTACCAGATTCTGTTCACTCAGCCCATCTCCAAGTTCGCTTACCTCGGCGGACGCTGGGCGGGTTCCTTCGTGGCGACGGTCTTTGCCTTCTCCGGCATTCTGCTCGGCACTTTCCTCGGCACTTTTGCGCCCTGGACCGACCACACTCGCATCGGTCCCAATCACCTGTGGACTTACCTTCAGCCGTTTCTTTCGATTCTGGTCGTGCAGATCTTTTTCCTGGGATCCGCATTCTTCGCGGTGGCTGCGCTCTCCCGCAAAATCTTCATTGTCTATCTCCAGGGTGTTGCGCTGTTCATGATTTACCTCATTGGTATTACCATTTTTTTCGCAACGCGTTCGCTCGAGCACTTCTGGTCGGGAATTTTCGATCCGGTGGGGTTCATCCTGGAAGACGACGTCACCCGCTACTGGACGGTCATCGAGAAGAACACGCAACTCATCACGTGGACACCCGGTCTGGCCGGCGGCGTCTTCCTGTATAACCGTCTCCTCTGGCTCAGCGTCGGCGTTGCATCGCTGGTCGCGGTCTGGACGCTCTTTCCGATGTCCGTTGAGGCCCTCACTGCGCGTTCCCAGGGCCGCCGCGCCGCGAAGGCAAAGGAAGAAGAACTCACGGAGGCTTTGCCGGTCCGGTCTCTGATCGCAGCTGGCCTTCCGGTGGTGCATCAAGCCTTCAACTCTTCCACCACTCTGGCGCAATACATTTCGCTCTCCCGCCTGCGTATGCGTAATATATTCCGCGACATACCTTTCTGGGCTATCGTCGCGCTGCTCATCGCCTTCGGCATCAACAACGGCCAGTTCGCCGGCCGCGTCGCCGATCGGGACGTCTGGCCAGTCACCTACCTCATGGTGCAGGCCGTTGAGGGCAGCGCTCTGCTCTTTCTGCTCATTGTCGCGGCGCTTTATGCCGCAGAACTCCTGTGGCGCGAGCGTGACGTCAACTTCAGCGGCATCCACGACGCTCTGCCCATGCGCGAGTCCACCGACTGGCTCTCGCGCCTTACTGCCATTGTCGTGGTTGAGATCATCCTGCTCGCCGTGGCCATGCTTGTCGGCATCGTGATGCAGACGATTGCCGGTTATTACCATTACGAGCTCCTGCAGTACATTAAGGAGCTCTATTTCGTGACCTTCCCGCAGGTCCTCGCCTTCATCCTTCTCGCGCTCTTCGTGCAGACCGTGGTTTCGAACAAGTTTGTGGGCCACGCCATCGTGATCGGGGTGTTCGTCCTCGTGCCCATTCTCTACAGCTTTGGCTGGGAGAACAGCCTCTACCTCCTCGTCAATGTTCCCGCTTACACCTATTCGGACATGAATGGCTACGGCCACTTCGTCCCAGCCCTGTTCTGGTCGATCACCTACTGGGTCGCGATGATGGCTGTGCTGGGCGTGGCTTCGATCGCTTTGGCGCGGCGTGGAGCAGAGGACTCGTGGCGCGCACGCGTCCGCCAAGCGATGAGGCTCGCTCCCCGTCTTGCTCCGGCCGCGCTGCTGTTCGCCATCATCGCTATCGGCGCGGGCTCCTGGTATTTCTACAATGCGCACATCCTCAACGCGTACCTCGATTCCCAGGCGCTGCGCGACATCCAGGCCGATTATGAACGCAAGTTCAAACAGTACGAGAATCTGCTTCAGCCCAAGGTCACTGCGGTCGATGCCGCTATCAACATCTATCCCGATCGGCGCTCTTTTGACGGGAGCGTGCACATCACGCTGCAGAACAAAACCACGCAGCCGATCGCGCAGATCCATCTCACCGATCAAAAGCAGTCGGTGACCAATGTTCGGTTCGACCGGCCGTTTCGCCTTGTCAGTTCCGCGCCGCGGCACATCTATTCCATCTATGCTCTCGAACAACCTTTGGGGCCTGGCGAAACCATCACCCTCACCTGCAATGTGGGCCACCAGACACGCGGCTTCCGCGACGGCCACGAACTCCCGGAGTTCGCCTACAACGGCACGTTCTTCGACTCCGACTACTTTCCTTATGTAGGCTACAACCGCGGCATGGAGTTGGACGACCCGCGCCGCCGCCGCGAAGAACACTTGCCGGCTTTGGAGGAGATGGCACACCGCGGTGATCCGGGCCATTCGGTGAACAACATCTTCCTGGCCGGAGAGTCCGACTGGATCACCTATCACACGGTGGTCAGCACCTCGGGGGACCAGATGGCCATCGCCCCCGGATACCTGCAGCACGAATGGCAGGCTGATGGCCGCCGTTTCTTCGAGTACACCATGGGATCGACGCACGTGCTCGACTTCTTTTCCTTCATTTCAGCCAGCTACCAGGCGCGGAAGGAGACTTACCACGGGCCCAACGGCGATGTCGCCCTCGAGGTCTACCACGATCCCGCTCACACCTACGACATCGACGACATGCTCGCCAGCTCCCGCGCCGGCCTCGATTACTATCAACGCGTTTACAGCCCCTATCAGTTCTCCCAGTACCGTATCTTCGAGTTTCCCCGTTACCGCACCTTTGGCCAGTCTTTCCCGAATACCATCCCGTACTCCGAAGGGATCGGCTTCATCGGCCGCGTAAAGAAACCCACCGACGTCGACTTCACCTACTTTGTGACTGCGCACGAACTGGGCCACCAATGGTGGGCCCATCAGCTCATCGGCGCCGACGTCGAAGGTTCCAATATGATGTCGGAGAGCCTGGCTGAGTATTCCGCCCTGCAGGTGATGGCGCACAAATACGGGCGCGATCTGATGCATCGCTACCTGCGCAACGAGCTCGATCGCTACCTGCGGGGCCGCGCCGGCGAGATCCGCCACGAGCCGCCGCTCGCTCTCGTCCAGCGCGAAGACTACGTCTGGTACCAGAAGGGCGGGCAGATCCTTTACACCCTTGCCGACTACATCGGCGAAGACAAGCTCAATCTCGCGCTGCACAACTTCCTGATGCAATACCGCTACGCCAACGCCAACAACCAGGTCGACGCCGACCCTAATAAGAATGACGCTCCCCGCGCCACTGGTACTTTCGACGATCCTTACCCCGATACTCGCCTCCTGGTTGACGCGATCCGCGCCCAAACCCCGCCCGAGCTTCAGTACCTGGTTGACGACGGCTTCAATCGCATCGTTCTTTACGACAACAAGGCCATCTCCGCCACCTCGCAGAGGACCGCCGACGGCAAATATAAAGTCACACTTGAAGTCGAGGCCCGCAAGGTGCAAGCCGATGGCAACGGCGCGGAAACCCCGGTGCCTCTCGCCGACTACATCGAGATCGGCGTCTTCAGCGGCAAGAAAGATGAAGAAAAGCCCCTTTATCTCAAGAAGGAAAAACTCACTGAGGAACACAACACCTTCGTGATCATGGTTGACCAGGCGCCGACCCTGGCGGGCATTGATCCCTATAACAAACTCATTGACCGGAACGCCGATGACAACATGATCGCCGTCACCAAGCAATAAATGAGTACGCGACCGAATGCGATTTCCTGAATCTAACCATCACGACCAGAGAACGCAAAGGTGTGTAATCATTTCTTTGCCGGGAACCGGGACCGGGGATGGCTAAACCAATACTGCTGAGCGTGGATGACGATTCCGATGTTTTACGGGCGATCGAGCGCGATCTGCGTTCGCAGTACGGGGCTGAATATCGGGTGATAGGAAGCGATTCGCCCGAGGGCGCGCTCGATCTGCTAAAGCAGTTGAAGCTGCGGAATGACAGCGTGGCCTTGCTGCTCGCTGACCAGCGCATGCCCCGCATGGACGGGGTGGAATTCTTGCAACAGGCGACGGGGATCTTCCCCGGCGCGAAGCGGGCATTGCTCACTGCGTATGCCGATACCAACGCCGCGATCAGCGCCATCAATCAAGCCAGCATCAACTATTTCTTCCTGAAGCCTTGGGATCCTCCAGCGGAGCACCTGTATCCGCAATTGGATGACTTGCTCGATGACTGGCAGGCTTCCTTCCGCCCGACATTTCAGGGCATCCGCGTGCTGGGCACCCGCTGGTCGCCCCGATCATATGAGTTGCGGGACTTCCTGGCGCGCAACCGTGTGCCATATCAGTGGACTGACGTCGAGCTTTCCGCCAATGATCCGGAAACCAAGCGCCTGCTGGAGGCTTTGGGGCCAGAGGCAGCCAATCTGCCTGTAGTGCTCTTCCCCGACGGAACGAAGCTGCTTGAGGGCGTACCCGCGGACGTGGCACAAAAGGTCGGGCTGCGCACGCGCGCCCAAACTAATTTCTATGAAATGGCGATTGTGGGTGGGGGACCGGCGGGTTTGGCCGCCGCCGTTTATGGAGCGTCCGAAGGCCTGCACACGGTGATGATCGAGCGGGAAGCGCCCGGCGGGCAGGCGGGTATGAGTTCCCGGATCGAGAACTATCTGGGATTTCCCGCCGGGCTCAGTGGCACCGACCTGGCCCGACGCGCGGTAGCGCAAGCCCAGCGTTTCGGAGTGGAAATCCTGGCGCAGGAAGTTGTGGGCGCCCGAGCGGAAGGACCTTACCGAATCATCAAGCTGGCGGATGGAAACGAGCTCTCTTGTCACGCGCTGATGATCGCGACTGGGGTGCAGTGGCGTCGGCTCGAGGCTCCGGGCATCGACAGGTTGCAGGGTGCGGGAATTTATTATGGCGGCGGAGCTACCGAGGCTTTGTCATGCAAGGGTGAGATCGTCTACGTGGTGGGTGGGGCGAACTCGGCAGGGCAAGCGGCCATGAACTTCGCGAAATACGCGGAGCGCGTCATTATTCTTGTGCGCGGCGAATCGCTCTCCAGCACCATGTCGCAGTACTTGATCGACCAGATTAAAGAAACCCGTAACATTCAGCTGTGGACCCATGCCAGCGTGTCCGAGGCACATGGCGAAATACATCTGGAAGAGATTTCGGTGCTCTGTTCCGACACCAACAAGATTGAGCTGGTGCCCGCGAGTGCGATGTTTATCTTCATCGGAGCCTTGCCGCGAACCGACTGGCTGGCCGACGTCGTCGAGCGGGATGACCGCGGGTTCCTGCTGACTGGTCCTGACCTGATACGGGACGGGCAACGCCCGAAGGGATGGACGCTCGACCGGGATCCGTTCTTGCTCGAGACTAACGTTCCCGGCATCTTCGCCGTGGGCGATGTGCGCCACGGTTCCATCAAGCGCGTGGCTTCCGGAGTCGGTGAAGGATCGGTGGCAGTGCAATTCATCCATCAGTACTTGAGCAAGGTATAAATGGTCGACAAATCTGAACTGCTTCGCGTTCCCGCTTTTGCTGATTTGCCGGACGATCAGATCGCCTGGTTCCTTAGCCAGGCGCAGGAGCTGAATCTCAAGGCCGGTGACACCTACGCACGGCAGGGCGATCCGGCCGATGCCATGTTTGTGATTCTTGAGGGACATCTTCAAGGGCGGGGCGAGCTTGGGGGCGAAACTTTCGTCTTTGACCTGGAACCGGGTGACGTTACGGGGCTGTTGCCGTTTTCGAGAATGAAGCAGTTTACGGTGAGCGGGCGAGCGCTAACGGACAGCCACGCCCTGCGATTTCCGGCCTCGTTGTTTCCAGAGCTGGTGCAGAAAATGCCACTGCTGACCCAGCGTCTGGTGGGCATGATGTCTGACCGGATCCGTGAAACCACCCGCCTCGAGCAACAGCGCGACCGCCTGGCGTCTTTGGGGAAGCTTTCGGCGGGACTGGCGCATGAACTTAACAATCCGGCTTCCGCTGCGAAACGCGCCGCCAGCCAAATGCGCGAGATTCTAAAGAAAATCAGGGACGCGAGTCTCGAGCTGGGAAGGCGTGATCTCTCTCCCGCACAGAAATCAGAAATCGAAAAGCTGGAAGCTTCCTTTACGCAACAGGATGTAGTTCCGCCAGATGCGCTGACTATGAGCGACCTGGAGGACCAGATCGATTCTTTGCTGCGCAGTCATGGACAGAACGACTTGTGGATGCTGGCGGCCGGCCTGGCGCGACGGAACATCAAGCCGGAGGTGGTTGAATCGTTGTTCGCGAACCTCGATGCGGACACGGCTCGAGCTGCTCTGGTTCGGATCGCCGCTTCGGTCGAGATCGCGAGTCTGTTACACGAAATCGAGAGTAGCACTTCGCGGATATCGGATTTGGTCGGCGCAATCAAGGAATACACCCATATGGACCAGGCGCCGGTCTTAAACGTAGACATTGTGAAGAGCCTGGAAACCACGCTTACGATCCTGAATCACAAGCTGAAGCAGGGAGTGGCGGTGCAGCGCGATTACCAGGGTGTTCCCCTCCTGGTGAATTCCTTTGGCAGCGAGCTCAACCAGATCTGGACCAACATTATTGATAACGCGATTGACGCGATGCACGGAAAAGGCGAGCTGCGCATCCGAACCTACACCGACGACGGTTGTGCCGTGGTTGAGATTGCCGATAACGGTCCAGGAATTCCCGAGGAGGTGCAGCCCCGCATCTTCGAACCTTTTTTCACCACTAAGGGAGTTGGAGAAGGCACCGGTCTCGGCCTGGACACTGTCCAGCGACTTGTCAAGAAGCATCGGGGGAACATTCAGGTCAGTTCCAAACCCGGTGACACGTGTTTCCAAGTCTGGCTCCCGCTCGCTGGAGCTCCAACCTAGAGAATCGAAAACTGGACCACCCCACATTGGCCGTCAGAACCACAATGACCCATAGGAGAGATTACCAGCTAGGTTCAGGTGGCAAAACAAATGACAAGTTGTTCATGTCTTACGTGCGGACCTTTATGCTCTCGCACCCGTGGCCTGTGCCCGCGCGGCCTGAGGCTGTTGTAACGGGGAGGCAGCTGGTGGCACACGGTAACGCCAGTAAGGAACGCGCTCGTAGATTCTCAGCAGGAGTACCACGACGAACCCATACCATCCGGTTACGCCCAACAACAGGGAGGCACCATAGCTGAGCAGCAAGAGAAGTATCAGCATGTTCAGACGTTTGCCTCGGGCCAGGCGATCTTTGACATCATGGCTGGTAACTTCACCCAATACCGGCGATTCCAGGGCTTGCACGGCTGAGGGCGCGACTGGATATTCCCTGGCCTTGTCGTGCCAGTGCTGCAGGGCAGCGCACAGCACCTTGCCCTCGCTCTTGATCCTCCCTGCCGACCTTGGTTCGTTGGGATAGAGGCTGAACGTGCCCTCGCGCCCGTGCTCGGCGTCGCGCCAGTCGAGATATACGCGCTCGCTATTCCACCAGCCAGGAGCACTCTGGCCCATGCGGACTTTCAGGACCTGCTCCGCAGTGAGTGCGAAGCGGATTTTGTCTCCCATGTAGACCATGCGGTTCTGCAGGAGCCAGACGAATCCTTTGTCCCAGTCATAACTGGAGAGGTAAATGCGGAGGGCAGCGCCGGGAGCAAAACCTGCCAGCACGGCGTTACGGCCGCGTATCGGAATTCCTTCCGCGTCGAACTTGGCGGTGAATTGCTGGCGAATCTCTGTGCGGCCACGCAGACTCAGGCGCAATCCCAGCAGCGAGTAGCCCACAAGTATGAGCAGGGCGCCCGCCAGGTATGCGAGTAAGGATGCTTCCCCGTGCAGGTTCAGCCGTTGGATTATCCACGCCACGATCGCGGGCGGCAGGACATTTGCTCCCATCAGCAGCCACTGGTTGTTGGTGGCATGCTTGATCGCGGCCATGGTAGACACTATGCTCTTGGCACTGGATGGCACGGCATAGTGCTCGCCACTGGATATTGCGCTGGGGGGTACGCTGGATGTTGCTTGCATAACGGGCAAGCCAGCACGCTGCAGCTGCTCCTGTTGGGCGTGCTGCGCCAGGAGTTGCTGCACTCGTTCCGGAGGCACGTTCCCCACCTGGGCGATGTGCTCGACCCGTTTCAACGTGGTGGGATGAGTCAAGAGCGATCCCGTGACTTTCCCCCACTGGATGGGGGTGAGGTTAAGCCGGCTTACTTTGAGCAGAGCCGTGATCATGGCTTCAGGATCACTGACCAGCCGCACCGAGCCTTCATCGGCAATACGCTCGAAGCGCCGGGACAGGAGATAGAACAAGCCGAAGCCAGCGACGATCAACAGCAGATCCAGTTGCGACCAGGCCACGAGCTTCGGACCCCAGCGATACCACTGCATCCGAACGTCGCGACTGCCGCCGCTGACGGCCATGAGCAGTTCGCCAACCCATCCCGTGAACAGGCTCCAGGTTCCGCGGAAGATGGAGGGGAACAGGATCACTCCGATCATGGTCAACCCGAGCTTCTTGGGATGCCCGTGACGCAGGTGCGACAGTTCATGCCCTGCGATGGCATCGACCTCGCGCTTGGTCAGCCTCTGCAGCAGGTAATCTGTGAACATCACGGTCTGGGCGCCGGTGGCATAAGCATTGGCGATTTGCATCCGGCCCGCACTCAGCACGAACACCTGTTTGATCTTAAGGTTGGCTCGTTTTGCTATGCCGAAAACCCGGTCGCGCAATTCTCCCGTCGTGAGCGCTTCGGGGGCCACGCCTGAGACCTTGATCTTGGCGCGCAAGCAGAACACACGCGAGACGTAGGCGGCCAGCAGCAGAATCACCACCAACTTGGCGGAAGAGTTGATAAAGTTCAGCGCGCAGCAGAAAAACATCAGGGGAAGAAATTGCGCCCCAACCTCCAGCGAGCGCTCGAGCATAAACTCACGCCGCGTCCACTGATTGCCGCGAAATTGCACGAACACCTTATAAGAAAGAAAAAGACAGACGAGATAAACGAGCCACGGCGGAACGATGACGACCAGCGTGTGGGCAATGGCAGACTGCCATCCGCCCGCTAGTAGCCGGAACGCCACCAGGTCCTGCAGGCCCTCGCGGAAGCTGGTACGCGCCACCATCCAGAGGAGCATGGTACCGTTCACGCACCATTGCAGCGTCTTGAAATAGCTGAACCACGCAGCGGCTGGATCCTCGACAGCGTCTCTCAGCGCGGCGCGGCGCATCCACAGAATCAAAACCAGCGGAAGCAGCAGAAATCCCGCAGACATCACACATTGCCGCAACACATCCGAATTGCGGTAGCCGTAGCTCAGGTGCAACGGCGGGACTGGGTCGGTGGTCCCCAGAGGGTAGCTATACATGAGAAACGGGGCATGGTCGCGTTCGCCGGCAAAGCGATTCGGTTGCAAGCCCTGAGAACTCCGTTCCTCAAAATCTGATTTGGGATGCTGTACGGTGACGAATAACAGCTGCTCTCCCGACTGAGCCAGCGAATCCGCGAGTCCCTGCAGCGGCAGAACGCCACCCACGGTCCAGCCACTTGCGGCCAGCACTTGGCTGCAACTTGCGTGAAGCTGCCGCTGGTCGGCCTCGTTGAGAAACCTTTCGTACGTTGCCCGTTGTTCCGGCTTCATCAGCGCCAGGCCGCGGGTTGAGCGCATGCTGGCGGAGGGGTGTGCGAATGCTTGGGACGGGCAATGCAGACTCTGCGCTAAAGCCGCTTGAATCGGTTGCCAGTCGCTGGGCGTTTGGTCGAGGGCCAGATGAATTTTGGCGTCGCCGTGGTTGTCAAAGGTCAGGCTGAGCGAGGCTGTGGGCTTGCGGGCGCCGCTGTTGTCGTCGTCCTCATCGTCTTGCGCGCGACAGGTTCGAGCGCTCGACACCAGCAAGAATGCCGACATCAAGGCGAGGAAAAGCGTTTGCCGCAGGACCATCGCCTCTGTTCGTTGCATTAACCGTCGCTCCTTGGCCCGCTAGCGCCGGTTCGCGGCACCATAAGGAGCTTACTTCCGGGTTTGCAGAGGGGACAACGTAACCGCGGTGCTAATTGCCGTTCCGGCGGACCATGTACGGATGTGTACGCCGCAGGTTGGTGGGACCCTTACACGCTTCTTGCGGTTGCAAAACTAGAGACGGCACCGCCTGGCAACTGGCGGTGCCTCTTTTAGCTCGGTCAACGCCGCGACCTTTCTAGCGTTGGAATTGATCAAACGCACGCTTCCAGCAGTAAGTTAGAAGCGAACGCGAAGACCGACCTCGATTTGGCGATTGCCTCCTGGTTCTTCCTGTGCTGAGCCACCAGTCAGCGCACCGAAACCATTGGGCCCTGAACCACTGAAGAGACCGGTCTCGAAAAAGCCGTTCGGGTCGAGGAACTGATCGTGATTGAAAACGTTAGCAAAGACGCCTTGAATTTCCATGCTGATGCCCTCCGCCACTCTGAAATTCTTGCGGACGCTAAGGTCCATATTCCAGTAGGGCAGCCCAGGGGTGCAGCCGAAGCCGCAGTCTTTGTTGTCTAATCCCAGGATTGGGTTACGGAAGTCGTTAACCGCAGCCGGCCCGGCCTGGAAAAGATTGGGAAACTGGCCGCCGGGTTGGTCGTAGCGGTGACCGCTCGTGGCGGGGGCAACCGGCACGATATTTTCGTTGCCGAAGTAGTTGCTGTTATCCCCAGCGCCATACTCCTGACCATCTCCGGTCGAGGTGAAAAGCTCGACCGGCGAGCCGCTGCCTGCAGTGAACACAGTGGAGAACGTCCAGCCGCCAAGCGCACGTCCCAGCAGTCCCGACTGCCCCTTATAGAAGGGTGGCTGGTACACAAAGAAGAGGTTGTATACGAACTTGCGGTTAAAGGTCTGATAGCCGTACATCGTCCCCAGATTGAAGGGATCGTCTGGAGTGAATTCGCTGGTTGCCTGGACTTCCGCTCCAGTCCCCAGAGCTTTGGACCAAGTGAAGTTGGATTGCATCGTCAATCCCTTCCAGTCGGCCATCTTGAGGGAGAAGAAACCACCATTGTAGTTTCCGTAGCCAGTGCTGCCGTTATCAGCGGGGCCG
>Ga0209415_10007279_pt1 | contig 19342 bp, 26 predicted proteins | sample PeaSoiSIISIP2007_FD_187696 | JGI IMG/M metagenome (GOLD analysis project Ga0209415, IMG submission 187696) | Peat soil microbial communities from Weissenstadt, Germany - SII-SIP-2007 (SPAdes) (version 2) | ecosystem: Environmental > Terrestrial > Soil > Wetlands > Peat | place: Germany... | reverse complement strand
GCAACGCGGCCGCCGTCTACGACGGGAGGTACCTGTACGTAGCCGGCCCGCCGACGACGATCGGAGGGGTTAGCTACGCCGGCTCGATCCAGCGACTGGACCCCACCACCGGCACGCCGCTCTGGCAGACTGGCCTGCCGAACTGCGTCCTCGGCAACCCGACGATGAACGCCGGCGGCGTGATCGCGGTAGGCACCTTCGACAACACTGCGACGCCTAACGCCATCTATCTGATCAGCGCCGCCACCGGGCAGATCCTGCGGACCCTCTCTCAGGGCAGCCCAGACTTCGCGCAGAACGTCTTCGCGAACGGCTGGCTGTTCACGGCCGACTTCTCAGGCGTGTCAGCCTGGGGGTTCCCGAACGGCGCGCCGAAGACTGGCGCGACAAGCACCGCCTCGTCATCCCCGAGGGAGCGGGCCGACGGCAAGCGGGATGACCTGCGGGGTTGATCTTCGCCTCAGCGGCAAGCGGCAGTTGCCCAGCGACGACGCCTGCCTACCCTGGCCACTCAGTTCGTTGCCGGTCCCGCTCTGACATGGCAAGGACTAGCTGGGCCCGTGAATGCACGCCGAGCTTGCCGTAGACGCGGCTGAGGTTAGCTTCGACCGTTTTCGGGCTGATGAACGCCAGCGCCTCCCGCATGGCGGCGGCCGCGCCGTCGAGGTCGCCCTCGGCGGCGAGCAGGAGCCCGTGGCAGCGCGCGCCGGTCGCCAGGGTCCAGGGTCTGGGGAAGACGCGGGCGCGTTCGGTCAGCAGCACGAGCTGATCTTGAGCCCGGTCCAGCTGACCCAATCCGATGAGTGCCTCGATCAGGTCAGGGTGGAACCGGTACTGGGCGGGCTCGCGCTGGCCGAGCCGCCCTAGGATGTCGTCCGCGATGCTGAACTGATCAGCGGCGTCGGCTAGGTCCCGTGCCGACAACGCCACGAAGCCGAGTAGCTGCCGGGCCTCAGCCTGCCTTGACTCGTTGTCGGCAGCACTGCAGATCCGCGCGGGTGAACTCGTCCTTCAGCAACGGCCAGATGACCGGCACGGGACTCCGGTCCGTCAGGCCATCCCTGACGGCGCGGTCCTCGATCGCCTTGCCCGCTCCACCGCGGCGTCGTCCGCGCCGCCTCCGCTGATCAGCTGAAGGTAGGCGCGGTGCATGACCAGGCTTGAGTAGGTGCCGGGGTCGGTGGCTTGGTTGCGCGCACTGCGGCAGCAGTACAAGCTCACGCCGCTCAGCAAGTGGGGCAAGGGCGACACCAGGCTGTCACCTCAGGGCCGCTAAGGACCAGCACGCTCAGTAATTGTCGAGAATCATGCCTAGCACTAGCACACCGATCAGGCAGGCACCTACGCATTCAAGAATCCAGGCTTGGACGACAAGACCTGTGAGCAGGAGGCCCAGTCCGAGCAAGAACATTCGCGGTGCTACTTTCGGCGCTTTCTCGCTCAAGAAACCGTAGAGTCGGTCTCCAAGCACAGGAACCCAGAGCAGGCCAAGCAGAACCGCCACGCACACGAGGACCACAAGCATCTGGCGACCTGAAGAAGGAGCCGCCACGACGTGGCTAGCACGATGGCCGAGAATCCCCACCCGACTAGCAAGATATGCGGGCAATGATCCATCCTCGAAGCGCAGCCATAAGGAGCACCAGGCTGAATGTTCACGCCATGGCGCTCTTTCCTTTCGGCGCCCAGAGCGCGGCCCGACTTAGTGAGCCGACAAGCTGGTCATGACTACAGCAGACTCACCGCGTTCACGGGTGCCGAAACTCCGCGAAGTGCAAAGAATCGTCGCCAATGCCGCCCCGCCATGCACAGCACCAACCGCGGCACGCCCGCTGCCCGGGTAGGGCTTCGGCCTGCCCTGTCACAGAACGTCGAGTGCCAGCAGGTCCGCTTCGGTCTCCCGGCGGATTACCGGCCGTGCCTGTCCGTTCCTGACCGCGATCACCGGCGGCCGTGGGACGTGGTTGTACTGGCTTGCCATGCTCCGGCAGTACGCCCCGGTGCCCGGCACCGCGAGAAGGTCGCCAGGTGCGAGATCGGATGGCAGGAATTCATCCTTGACCAGGATGTCGCCGCTCTCGCAGTGCTTGCCCACCACCCGGGTGAGCACTGGCCGGGCCACGGAAAGCCGCGAGGCGAGCGCGCAGGAGTAGTCGGCATCGTAGAGCGCGGTACGGATGTTGTCGCTCATGCCGCCGTCGACCGCGATATAACGCCGGGTCGCGCCGTGCTCCAGCACAACGTCCTTGATGGTCCCGGCCCGGTAGAGAGTAAAGGTGCTCGGGCCTGCGATCGCCCGCCCCGGCTCCACCGAGATCCGTGGCACGTCCACCCTCAGCGCCTCGCACTCCCGCCTGATGATCTCGGCGAGGGAATCGGCGAGGGCCTTCGCGGCCAGCGGGTCGTGCTGGCTGGTGTAGGCGATCCCGAATCCGCCGCCCAGGTCTAGCTCGGGCAGGCTGAGTCCGCTGTCGCGCGCGATCTGGGCGTGCAGGGCGAGCAGACGGTGAGCGGCGACCTCGAAGCCGCTGGTGTCGAAGATCTGCGAGCCGATATGCGAATGAAGCCCGCGCAGGTCAAGCTCCGGACGGGCCAGCACGCGCCGGGCCGCGTCCGCCGCCGCGCCGACGGCCAGGGAGATCCCGAATTTCTGGTCCTCGTGCGCCGTCGCGATGTACTCGTGGGTGTGAGCTTCGACCCCGATGGTTACCCGCAGCATGACCGGAGCGCGGACGCCGAGGTAGCTGGCCGCGTCGGCGATCCGGTCGATCTCGGGGACCGAGTCGATGACGATCCGGCCGATGCCCGCGCTGAGCGCCCGGTGCACCTCGGCGTCGGACTTGTTGTTGCCGTGCAAAGCAATGCGCTCGGGCGGGACGCCGCCGCGCAACGCGAGGGCCAGCTCACCTCCCGAGCAGGTATCCAGGCGCAACCCGTCGTCCGCTATCCACCGCGCCACCTCGGTGCACAGGAACGCCTTTCCGGCGTAGTAGACGTCAGCACCCCCGCCCAGGCGAGCGAATGCGTCCAGAAAAGCATCGCGGAACGCCACCGCCCTGGCCCGGAAGTCCATCTCATCAAGCACGTAGGCTGGCGTGCCGTGCTGCGCCGCCAGGTCCCGCACGTCGACTCCGCCGACCTCCAGCGCACCCGCGTCATTCCGCCGGACCGTGCCGGCCCACAGCTGCGGCAAAAGCTCATTAACGTCAGCCGGCGGGCGCAACCACGCCGGGACGATCGCAACGTCGCCATAGCCAGACGCGTGCATGACACCGGCTTCGTGCGCGGGCATCACAGCTCCGTTTCAGCCAGAGCGCCGGGCCTCCGACCACGCGCGCTTCAGTTACGACACGATCTTCGCCGCAGACTACCTGCCCATTACGGCACCGGCCTCCAGAGTGCCAGTCTGGACGGGTGATGCCGACGATCAGGTACTGCCGCACATCTGCGGGCCGCATCGCCTACTCGACGGTGGGCGCCGGTCCGCCGCTGTTGTGCGACTCGGGCTGGGTTACCCATCTGCGCGGGCAGCTTGAGCTGTTCTCTTTCGGCAGCTTCGTCGAGCGTCTGGCCGAGCGGTTTACCGTGATCCGCTATGACAAGCCCGGGTGCGGCCTGTCCGACCGGGACGGGATTGACCTGTCGTTCGACGGGCAGGTGGCTGCGGCGCTGGCGGTCGCCGATGCGGTGCGGGCCGACCGGTTCTGCTTGTTCGGCGCCTCGCAGGGCGGTCAGCTCGCGGCCGCGATAGCGGCGAAACATCCGGATCGGGTCCAGGCGCTGGTGCTGTACGGAATGTGCGCCAGCGGCGCCGATCTGGCGCCGCCGGAGGTCAGGAACTCGATCGTGGCACTGATGCGGGCCCACTGGGGACTTGGGTCGAAGGTGCTGACCGGCATCTTCGTCCCCGACCCACCGCCGAGGACCTCGAGGCGCTGTTGCGGTTTCAGCGAGCCAGCGCCTCGGCCGCCGTGGCCAGCCGGCTCCTCGAGGTCTACTACGACACCGACATCAGGGCGCTGCTCCCCGCGATCCGGGCGCGGACGGCGGTATTGCACCGTGAGGCGGACAGCGCCACACGTTTCGAGCTGGGGCGAGAGGTAGCCGCGCTTATCCCCGACGCGACGCTCATCCCGCTGCCGGGTTCTGGCCACCTCTTTTACCACGGCGACTGGGGCGCGGTTCTGGGAGCCGATGCTCGGCTTCCTCAGCGGGCCCGCGGGCTCAGGGCCGCAGCTGACCGCCCGTGAGCTTGAGGTGGCCGGGCTGGTCGCCGACGGACTGACCAACTATTCCATCGCCGTGCGCCTGTCCGTCGCGCCGCCTACGGCGGAAGCGCATGTCGAGAACATCCGGCGCAAGCTACAGGTGCATTCGCGTGCCCAGATCGCGACGTGGGTAACCGAGCATCGGCTGCACTCCTGAGGGCCTCGGTAATTCGCCCGATACCCACAACGGACAAGACCGTCCCAGCCGGGAAAGCACCTTCGGATTGCCGGAAGCTCGCGCTGCCGGCACCAGTTGCCGTGTGCGCGCCCACCCACAAGAACATCCCTTTCCCGACCTGCTTCGTGTGCGGGCCGGATCGCAGGCCCGGGGACGGGCTGCGCATCCTGGTCGGACCGGTCGCTGGCCGGGACCTGTCGGCTAATGTCTGGTATCCCGACGAGGCGCTCGCAGAGTCAGATGGCTTTGTCCGGCCTGAGTTCTTGTGGGCAGCGCTTGACTGCGCCGGAGGTATGGGTGCCCATGGAGACGCCGCCCTGGAAGGCCCGCCGTACCTGCTAGGCCGGCTCTCAGCCTGCCAGATCGGCCCAGTCAAGGCGAGCGAGCCGCACATCGTGGTCGGCTGGCGCCTAGCGGAAGAGGGCCGCAAATTGCTAGCTGGCTCTGCGCTGTTCACCGAAAACGGCCAGGCAGTTGGTGTCGCACGCGCCATCTGGATCCGGTGCCGGTGATCCGGTGCCGGTGATCCGGCGCCCGGACGCCTGGCGACGAGAGTCCTGCGACAGCCGTCTCGGGTAGACGCGAGCGGCTGTTTAGGGCAGGCGATCCTGGCGCCTCGCGCGGCGGTGGCGAATGGCGATCGCCGTGGTGGCGACACCAAGCGCGCCGGTGGCCCACAACCTCGGATTCTTCGCGGCGGCTTGCCGCTGGAGCGACATCGGGTACAGGTCGAGATGGACTGCGGTCGGGCCCGCTCCAGGTTCGCGGCTGAACAGCACACGACCTGTGCCCATGCCAAATTCGGAGAGGTCGATCCGGAACGCGTAGGGGTCGTTGACGTCATCAGGGTGCAGTGGAAAGCCCCGGTAGAGCGCGGGCATCGGGCTCAGACCTCGAAGCGTGAGCTGGCCACGCCGCACGAAGACCTCGGCTCCGGCGCCGAACGTCAGCCTTGCACGTGCATCGGTGAGCCGGGCAGACAGCTGGTACCAACCGCAGATATCGCCCCAGATCTCGGGATGCTGCGGAAGGTCGGTGCGGACCACCTCGGGTGGGGCGCCGAGCAGCTGGCTGAGCAGCCCGGCGATTTCACCAGGCAACCACAACATCGCCAACCGGGCGCCGTTGGTGAAGGCCAGCACCCCGGTTCCGCCGTCGGGAGCCGCGAAGATCTGGGAGTTGAACCCAGGCAGTATCCCTCCGTGCCCGACCACGAGATGCCCGCCGAGGTTGAACCGGTCGAACGCCAGGCCGATCCCAGGCACCCGGGGATCGGGCTGGTAGTGGGCTTCGAACATGCTCGCCAGCGTGGCCGGCTTGAGCACCGAGCCGTGCTCGTTGCCGCCGCCGCCGAGCAGGGCCGCGACGTAGCGAGCCATGTCAGCCGTGGTCGAGTAGGCGGCGCCGCCGCCCACCGTCACCACCTCATAGTCGGTGACCGCCTTAGCTCCGTGGGAGCCCAGGTTGTACCCCGTGGCGAGGTGCGACTGAACCAGTCCGGAGCGGACGAGGCTGGTGTCGGCCATGCCGAGGGGCTCGAAGATGTGCTCGCGAAAGTAGCCTTCCAGCGGCTGCCCGCTCACGTCCTCGACGATCTGGCCGAGCGTGGCGAACCCGTGGTCGGTGTAGGCGAACCTGGTGCCCGGCTCGGCCTGGACGCGCAGACGGCCCCGGTAGTACTCGGCGAGGGCGGGCACCGGTCGTCCCATCTTAACGGTCTCGCCGAAGACCGGCTTGAGCAGGCCGGAGGGGTGCAGGACTTCACGGATTCCTGAGGTGTGGGTCAGCAGATGTCGCACGGTCGCGGGCCGGAAGCTGGCCTGCGCTGGGATCAGCCGGTAGGCGCGCAGGTAGTCGTTGGCGGGGGCATCGAGGTCGACCAGCCCTTGCTCCCATAGTTGCATGACCGCGATTGCCGTGAAGGTCTTGGTGATGGAAGCGATCCGGAAGACCGTGTTCTCGGTGATCGGCGTGTTCGACGCGATGTCGGCCACCCCGTGTCCGCAGAAGAACTCGAGGCGTCCGTTGCGGACTACTCCCACTGCCAGACCGACGGCCGGCCAGCGGTTGAGGATCTCGCTGACCCTGGCCTTCATCTCGTGCTCGGCAATCTCGGGCAAGGCTCCCCCTTTCCGTCACCGGCTGACGAGACGGCTCGCGCCGACTCCTGACGGCGATGGGTCCTAACCCGACACTGCTCCGATCTCGGCCGGGCTACAGGAGGCGACCGGCCCGGGGCCGGCAGGTCGAACGTCCCCGACCGGTCAGCTACCCGTTCAGTCGGTCCTGGTGAAGTCGGCGGTCCAGTTGGTTTCCCAGGTCTGCCCGCCGTCGAGCGAGAAGGCTTGCTCCCACCGGGCCGTGGTCGCGGTGATGTCTGACCACTTGAAACGCACCGTGATGTCGCGGCCTTCGTACTGCTCCTCGTCGTAGAACAAGCCCACCCCATCGCTGAAGCTGCCGATCACCGGCGGCAGCACCAGCTCGCCGTTCCGGCTGTTCACCCAGTAGATCGACCAGTCCCCGGTGGCCGGATTGAGCAGCCGGACCGACAGGCCGCTGAATCCCCAGTCCGGAAAATGAACTTCGTCGACGTTCGCCGCGCCGCCGAACACTTGCCAGCACCGCGTTGTGGCGGAGGATTCAACCCATTCATCGCAACCGGCCAGCGGTTTCGTCAGCCGCCGCTGAGCGCTCTGCCAGGATCCGACAAAGAAGTCGAAGTCGCCGAGTCCGTTTCGGTAGCTCACGTTGCACCTCCGGTCCTGCCCTCGGGCAGCGTGTCGTTGATGTATCCGGTCAGGTCAGGCTGGTCTGGTTGGAGAATGTGCCGCACCCAGGACGAGCGCTCGTGGCCGAACGGCGCCAGTTCCCAGACGCAGCCGATCCACCTGCGGTCGAACACGCCGAAGTGCTCGGGATCGGTGTCCGGGCAGCCGAGGTACGGTTCCCCGGCCACCGCCGACCGCATCTCGACGACGTTGCCCCAGACCCAGCTGTAGACACAGAGGTAGGCCCCGTTGGCGCCCCTGTGCAGGACCAGCCAGCCGCCGGGCGGCGTCTCGTCATCGGGCTGGGGCACCAGCTGAGGCAGGATGTCGTAGGCGGCCTTGCAGATTCCGGGTTCGATCTCGGCGTCGAGCGCGGCGATGTGATACCGCTTGAGCACGCGTCCGTCGACCTCGATCGGGCCGGGCGCGCGGAGGAATTTCTCGGTTATCGACATGCACCGACGCTAATCGCGCCTCCCTGACATCTAGTGTCAGTGATATGCGCGCGAGCCGGCTTGTCTCGATCATCTTGCTGCTGCAGGCCCGTGGCCGGATGACCGCCGAGCAGCTCGCCAGCGAGCTTGAGGTGTCGGTCCGGACGATCTACCGGGATGTCGGCTCGCTGCACGCGGCCGGCATACCGCTCTACGGCCACGCCGGGCCGGCCGGCGGTTACCAGCTCGTGGCGGGCTATCGGACCCGGCTGACCGGCATGACAGCGGCCGAGGCTGAGGCGCTCTCCCTGGCTGGAATGCCCGGCCCGGCCGCCGAGCTCGGTCTTGGTGGCGTGCTTGCCGCAGCCCAGCTCAAGCTCGACGCCGCGCTGCCTGCCGAGATGCGCGCCCGGGCGGCGTTAGTCCGCGAGCGGTTCCACCTGGACGCACCCGGGTGGTACTACGACGGTGACTCGGTGCCGCACCTGAGCACCGTCGCCGAAACGGTCTGGAAGCAGCAGCGGATCGAGATCCGGTACCGGCGGTGGCGGGCTCCTACCGACGTGATCAGGTGCCTGGACCCGCACGGGATCGTGCTGAAGGCCGGGAAGTGGTATCTCGTCGCTCGCGGTCACGGCGGAATGCGCACCTACCGGGTCAATCAGATCCTGGACCTGGCCGTGCTGGCCGAGCATTTCGAGCGGGCCGACGACTTCGATCTCGCCGGGTACTGGGCAGCCGGGATCACCGAATTCCGGGCTGGGCTGCAGCAGGGAGAAGCCACCATCCGGCTCTCCCCCGCTGGGCGGGATCGGGTCGCCGTGCTCTACAACGCCGATACCGTCCGCGCGGTCCGCGCCACGGCGAGCCCGCCGCACTCTGACGGCTGGGTCAGCGCGGTAGTGCCGATCGAGTCACTTGAGAATGCCCTGTCCGAGTTCCTCCGACTCGGCGCGGACATCGAGATCATCGAGCCCGCCGAACTGCGGGCCCGGCTAACGGCCGTCGCCCGCGGCCTGCAGGCGATCTACCTAGCCGACCGTTGAGTGGTGCACGGTGCACCCCACGCCGCTCCTCCAACGAACCCCCAGGGCTCCTCCAACGAACCCAGGCTAGGTATCAAGGAGATCTATTGTGGATATCTGTGATATCCTAGCCATCAAGATGTCACGGAGGCAGAGCTCATGGCCATGATCAAGACGCCGATCGAGATTGACCAGGAGGCCTTGACGGTCGCCGCTGAGGTTCTCGGGACCAAGACCAAGAAGGACACGGTGAACGCGGCCCTCCGCGAGGTGGGCGAGCGACTCGTTCGGCTGCGCGCCCTGGCCAGGCTAGGCGAGATGGCCGACCGCGGCGACTTCGATGAGTTTTTGAGCAACAAAACGGCATACCGCCAGTGACCCCGGCTCTGTACTTGATCGATACTTCGGGACTGTTCAGGATCTTGCAAGCTGAGCTGCGGAAGGCATGGTCCGACCAGCTCACCGCCGGTGTCATTGCGATTGGTCCGCTAGTTGAATTGGAGTTTCTGCACTCTGCCCGGTCGCTCGCCGATCGGCTGGAGAAGCAGCGGCTGTTGCACGACGTGTTCGGCTGGGTGTCGATGCATGACGGAGCATACGAGCGCGCCGCAGAAGTTCAGCAGCTGCTGACCGCAGCCGGAGCCCATCGCTCAGCAGGCCCGGTCGACCTGCTAATCGCCGCGACGGCGGAACGCGAACGGCTGATCATCCTGTGTGACGACCACGATTACCAGACCATCGCCACCGTAACCGGACAGCCAGTCAAGCTGGTTACCGAGATCTGAGCAAACCGCCGCCATCGCGTTCGCGCCGAAGCGCGGGCCGAGCGCCGGGCACCAGCTTACCGGGAAGCAGGCACCCGGCAAGGGCACCAATGCCGCGCTAAGGGTGCTCCGCGGGTCGTCGGCGGGGGTGTCATTGCGCCGGCCTTGCGTGCGGCCCTAGCCTCGGTTGTGGTTTTACGGCGAATGTCATGGCATGCCGATGTTGGTGCCGTTCACGTTGGGAGGCTCAGGTGAGGGTTCGCGCTGGCGCTGGCTACCTGACGTTAGCTGCCGTGGCGGTTCTGGGTGCTGGCCTGGCTACTGCGCCGATAGGCGGCCAGGTCGCGGTGGCGGCCGCGGCCGCCGCCGAGATGATCCCCCAGGGCTTCCGCGACACGCTGAGCAACTGGGGCACCTTCATCTGGTCCGCTCCCCCGCCCTGACCCGCTCGACTCGGCGGCAACCGCCGCGCCGCGTCCATCAAGTCGCTACTGGGGCAGCGCCCCGCCTTCGGCGGCCGTGCGCTCGGCTTTGTCCGGCAGTCCGCGGAGGGTCGTGATGATGATCACCGCGATGCAGGAGCCGATCACCGGGCCAGCGACGTACACCCACCAGCCGGAGAAGTCGGCTGCCACGATGTCCGGCCCGAGCGAGCGCGCCGGGTTCATCGACGCGCCGCTGATCGGGCTGGCGAAGAGCCCGAGCAGCGCCACCGTCGCGCCCACCGCGATGGCGGCGTTATGACCGATGCTCCGGCTGCCGGTGGCGGTATTCAGGATGATGCTGACCAAGATCAGCGTAAGCACGATCTCCATCACCAGCGACTTCCAGTTACCCCCTGGCGATGAGATCGGGTAGTTCCCGCCCGCGCTGACGTCCCCGAACATGCCCTGCAAGAACAGCGCGGCAGCGATCGCCCCGGCGAACTGAGCTACCCAGTACGGCAGCACCCAGCCCCGCGGGAACACGCCGCGGCAGGCGAACCCGAACGTCACGGCCGGATTGATGTGCAGCCCGGACAGCGGGCCCCAGGCGTAAATCATGGCCATGACGACCGCGCCGGGAGCGATCACCGCCGCGGCCCTGGTGACCGGCGTGCCGCCGACGTAGTGATTGATCACACCGGACCCAGCCGCCACCGTTACCAACACGAACGTGCCGAGGAACTCGACGATCACCCGGATCCAGAGCGGCCGCTCCCTGAGCGTGTCCTCCTCGAACTGGACCAGGTACCGGCGCCTGAGCGCGGCGGAATGGTCGTTGTCCATCCCGCGGCTGCCCGGGTCAGCCACGGGTCAGTTCCGAACCCACGACGAAGATCATCCGCCCAGCAAAGCCCGCCGGCCGGCACCCGGCATCATCCGCTGAGGATGAACCGGCCAGGTTAGGGCTGGCTGACCCCTATCGCGGGTTCCCGGTCCCGCCGCTGATCAGGGCCACTGCCAGTCCGGAATCAGCGGTTCCGGCGTGCCGGGGTTTCCTTCGACCCGGTTCAGCGGTCCCAGGTGGTGCCCAGTCTGGTGGACAAGCACAATTCGCTCGACTCGGTCAACGAATGCGGCGAACCTCTGATCGATGTCCCAGTCCGTGTACTCGCCGCGCCGCTCATACAACTGCCAGCCGGCATGTTCGAGTTCAGCTTCGAACTGGCTGTACAGACGCCAGCGCTGACCCGTCTGCACCTGCACGGCACTGGCAGCGATGGCGACCAGGAGGCTGAGCACAACGGCGGCGATCAGCGTGACCGTTGCGACCGTACCGTGCGCCCTGGCTCCCACAGCGACCAGCGTGGGGACGGTGGTGGCACCGACCACGACCAGCCAGCGGGCGAGGTAGAAGACCCGCTGCGCGCGGCGGGCCGCAGCGTGCGCGTACAGCATGCGCTCGCCCCACTGGTATCGCAGGTATTCCTGAGCTTCGGGATGATCGGACCACTGATCGACCAGTGCTGACGTCAGCCTGCCGATCCGGCGGTGCGCTGCGCTGCTGCGGATCAGCGGCCGACGGCCAGGGAATCCAGTACTCATGCGGATAAGCATGGCGCAACCCGGCCCAGCCGGCAGCGGCGACTGAGCACCGCTGCCCGGCATCGCGCCGCGAGCACGGATCAGCGGACGCCGGCTGGCCGGAACTGGATGCTGATCCGAGGTCCGGTCACCCGGGTGGACTTCGGTATGGCATGCTGCCAGCTGCGCTGGCAGGTGCCGCCCATAACGAGCAGGTCACCGTGGCCGATCAGATAACGCAGCGTTGGCCCGGCCCCATGGCGGGGGCGCAGCAGCAGCGCACGGGGACTTCCCAGCGAAACGATTGCCACGACGGTCCGGAGGACCTGGCGGCCTGAGGTGTCGCCGTGCCAGGCGACGCTGTCCTGGCCGTCCCGATACAAGCACAGCCCAGCGGTGCACAGCGACTCGCCGAGTTCCGGCCGATAGTAGGCGTCCAGCATGAGCCTGATCTCCTCAAGCGCGGGATCAGGCAGCGTCTGGCCCTTGCCGTAGTAGCTGAGCAACCGGGGAACAGCTACCACGCGGTCGTAAATCACCCGTCGCTCAGCACGCCAGGGCACAGCGCCGGCCAGCCGTTCGAACAAAGCGTCCGCGCCCCGGACCCAGCCCGGCAGCACGTCCAGCCACGCACCATGGGCCAGCGTCGTGCGCACCATCTGATCGATGTCGCCCAGCCCGAACCCGTGGTCGGCATCAAGAAGCGACGCCTGGAACACACTTGTCATGCACTCAGCATATCCTCGAATCAAACATGTGTTCGAAACACGGGATGACCCGACCAATCCGTGAATCAAGTGAGCTAGGTCCGGCAGGCGTCGTCCTACTCCTCCGCCGGCCCCGCCCGCTCTTCCCCGGGGCTCATCGGTGCCTGATGCACTTCAGGATCTTGGCCATCTGGAATGTCCGTTGCGGCATCGTCCACGGTCGCCGCCGAGCGTTGAGCGGCGCTCCCGTCTGGTACCGGCCGGACACCCTCGGCGAGGACGGCCGCAGGCCGATGCCGCCTTGTCCCGTCGGAGAACTCTTGAATCAGAGCGATCAGGGCAGCGGCGGCCGCCGCCAGAGCCACACCGGCAAAGAACTCGTCACTCGCTCGCGTCTGATCCCTATTCGGATCGCTCAGCGAGACGGTGGGCTCGATAAAGCCAGTGCCGGTCCACACGAAGTTGTCGTCCTCGAACGATCCTGGCCTCTTCCTGAGCCAGGACCACAACCCGCCGCGCCCGGTCGGTGAACCTCTCGAACATCTCGCCGCTCCTGCCAGCGCGGTCGTGGCTTTGCCTAAGATCCCGCGAGCCCGTGCTGGGAAGCCAGCACCCTCCAGCCCGACTTCCAGCCGGTACCTGATACCGCCCTCGACGCCGCACCCTGCATACGAGTATCGACGCTTTGCGCGGAATTGGCATCCGGTGCGGACAGGACTCTCCGCCAGATGCTGACGGTGAGCCCGGTGCTGCGGCGATTGTCATGGATTCTGGCGCCGTGCCTTTTCTGCGGACGGCAGGTTGAGATGTACTGGCACCGTGATCCATTGGCGCGTTGAGCGGACGTCAACGGCTGGGCCGTTCTGGTGACTGGCGCGTACGACGAGCTTGTGTCGACCGGGCGGCTGGGACCGCGCTGTGCCCGGATGCTGTATCGCGCCGTGCAGACGGTGGCGATCGCCCGGAACTTTCCGCCGCCGGATGGCCATATCCGATGGGACCCGGACGCGGCGATGGACGTGGCGCACGACTTCCTGGACGGAGAGCGCGGCCGCAAGCGGATCGCAGACCTGGCGATCCGCGCGACGGACGACGGCAGTTTAGAGCGGCTGCTGTACGCCGCGGTGCTGAACTTCCACCGGGATCGCAGCCGCCGCACCGACATCGGCGCGCTGATCCGGCGAGTCGGTGACGTCCTGCACCGCAGTGACCTTTTTCAGGAGGCCGCGGCCAGCCCATCCCGATGGCACCTTCGCGGCGCCCCGGCCGCGCCGAGCACGGCCCGCCAGCACGCGCTTGCGAGAGCGGCCGCGCAAGAGCCCCAGCTGGCCGTACCCAGGTGGGAGAGCGAACGCCGCCGCGCGCCGCAGGCGGATTTCGACACCTTCGAGCGATTGATCCGCCGGGTCCTGAAGGCAGCTCACGGCTCCCTTACCGCAGCGCAGATTGCCCTGGCCCTGTCGGCCCGGCTTGACCCTCGCCGCCTTCCGCTGACCGTCGAGCTCGATGTGCTTGAGCGGCTGCCGGACCGCAGCGCGGATGCCCAGACCGAGGACCAAGTCCTGGGCCGGCTCCACAGCGCCGAGGTCTTTGATCGGCTCTCCGATCGCGAGCGGATCCTCATCGCGACCTGGGAGAAGCCCGTCCGGGACCTCGGTGCGGTACTCGGTGTCGGACACAGCCAGGCAGCCACCCTCAGGCAGAATCTCGCGGTGCGCCTGGCGGGCGAGCTAGCCGGCGATCGCGGGCCGGAAATCGTCGTGACCGAGCTTCGTGCGCTGGCTACCGAATGGATGCGCGAGCGGACAGCCGGGCACGGTACCGCGTTTACTGAACAGCGATGAGATACGGGATAGAGGTGCGTCGGATGAGACACCCCACCGAGTCGGCCCTGCTCTCATTCGTCCAGGGAGAGTACGACTCCCCGGGCGCAGCAAGCATCGCCGCGCACCTGCACAGCTGCCTCGCCTGCCGGGTGTGGGAGGCCAGGCTCCGGCACGCCACCATGGCGGAGGCCGACGCCGCAGTAACTGCCAGCCTGACCGCCGCTGCTCAGGCAATCCCCGAGCAGCTGCGTCATGCGCTCGCCGGGCCAGCCGGAACCCGCGTCCCGGCGGCCGGGGATGTCTGGCGGGTAGGCAGCGATGAAGCGCTGCTGGTCTGGGTACGCCACCTCTCTGGTGAGTCGGCCGTGGTGATCCCCGTCACCCTCGACGTAGAGCAGGCAGACGAGTACACACTCATCGTTCCGGCCAGCGAATCACCACTTGGCCTCGATCTCGCGTTGATGGCCACGGTCGAGCGACACGTGGATGTCGGAGCCTTTCTGCAGCGGGTCGCCTCCCTCCAGGTGGGTGACCAGATCACCCAGCTGCTGGCGGCACGCGGTGACGGCCGCCCGCCGCCTCCCGGCCTGCTGACCGGCTCGCCGGCCAGCGGAGACGACCAGCGGCTGGAATACCGGCAGCTGCTTGCCGATTTTCTGGCCGGCCTGTCCCCAGACGCCCTCCGGGACGCAAGCCTGCCGGGCTCCCGCGATGGCGTCGTCGATCTCGACCGGCTCGCCGATACGCTCAACGGGCTGACGTGGCATCGCCCCGGCCTTGAGATCAGTCCGCTCGATGGTCATCTGGCGGTCGGTCCTGCTCATGAGCTGCTCGTCACCGCCCTGGTAAGGGACCTTGATGCCACCATCCTCGTCGCCGTTCTCACCGGCCCTGAGCCGGGCAGCGCTCTGCGCGCACCGGAGCTTGCCCGCGCAGGCGGCGGGCTGCTGATGGCCTACCAGGACGCCGACGATGTCGCTGTCGCGATCCCGGACGAGGACTGGACTGCTGTGGTGATCACGCCCGAGTTCGGCGGCCGCGCCATCGAGACGCCCTCCGGACGGCTCGCCGAGCCACGCGTCGCCTTCCAGCCGCTGCCGCTCGCGGACGCGCTGCTCAAGCAGCTCGATTCGCGGGTAACCCGCTGGGAGCAGATAGATCGAGTGCAGTTCGAGCGCGAGGCGGTCGACCTAGCGGCACTGGCAGCGGCGGTCTCGCAGGCCGCCGTCGGCCGGGCGATCGCCGAGGGCCGACGAGCCAGGACACCTGCGAAGAAGGCTGCCTACACGGCAATGGACGACAGCGCCGTGGCCGGTATCCGCATCATGATCGAGTCGATCGCCGCTGGCATGTCTCCGTCAGACGGGGTAACCGCCTTGCTGACCGGGTCACGCCGATGATCCGGCGACTCGTCCTGACGAACTGGCGCGCGTATGAGCACGTGACGCTGGATCTTGAACCCGGCGTGACCTTCATCATCGCGCGCAACGGCATCGGGAAGTCGTCGCTGATCGAGGGCGCGACCTGGGCGCTGTACGGCGACGCTGGCGGCCGGCCGGTAGACGCCATCAGGCTGGGCACCGCGTCGGCGTCCGCATCCGTCGAGGTCGTCCTGCCTGACGGGCGGATACTGGCGATCACCCGCCAGCTGCCCAGGCGGCTCGGCAGGGCCGCCACGCCGCCGGTGTCCGCGGCTATCGACGGGCGTGCGATTCCCGGAACTCAGATCACGCCCGCGATCCGGGACGCGTTCGGGGCAGACCCGGCATTCCTCGCCAGGCTGACCATGCTCCGCGGCGGGGATCAACCAGACGCCGACTCGGCGGCGCTGAACCTGCGCGAGCACCTCTGCCGCCTGTTCGGCATCGACGGACTTCAGGAGGCCCTGGCCGAACTGCAGACCCAACAGCGGGTCACCGACCACCGAATCACCGAGATCAAACAGGTCTCCGGTGCCTCCGCGCGGGAGCTGTCACAGCTGCGCGCCCGGTACGACCAGGCGTCCCGGCTCGCCGAGGAAGCTGGGCAAGCGCACACAGCCAGCGTCGATGCCCTCCGTGTCGCCGCGCAGGCCAAGCGCGACGTTGAGGCTTTTGACCTCTGGCACAAGCGCGACCAGCTGCGGCTCGGGCAGCTCGCCTCCCTCAGCGATGAAATCTCCTCGCGGTTCGGCGGGCCGGCCAGCGCCGACGATGTGCCCAGCGTCCTTGACCGGATCGAGGCGACGACGACACAGCAGCTTGACGACATCCGGCGGCAGCGCGGGCTGCTCGAAGGCCGGGCCGCCGGTATCCGCGCCGCGCTTGAGGAACTCGGCACCTCGTCCGGCCAGTGCCCGGTCTGCCGAAGGCCGCTGTCGCCGGACGAGAGGGCCGCGGCCCGCTCGGAGCACGACCGGGAGCTCGCCCAGCTGGACTCCCAGCTCGAACAGCTGGATGATACGGCGGCGGCCGCTGCCCTTACCGAAGTCCGTACGTTCCGCAGGCGTGCCGCAGCGCTGGTGGCTTCGTTGACGCCGCCGACCCGCCCGCCGGGCACCGCCAAGAACATAATCGCGCGGCACGCGAGACTGGCACGAGCCGCCGACGCGGCGATGACGCTGCTCATCGAGCGCAGATCCGAGGCCATCGCCGCCGCGGCGGCGATGCAGGACGCCGAATCCCGCCAGCAGGCGCGCGATGACCTGGTCGCGGAATACCGCCGCCAAGCGCTCGCCACCGCGGCCATCGACGCTCTTGAATCGGCGACCACGACGCTGCTGAACGGGACGATCGGACCACTGACGCGCGAGATCAGCAGCAGGTGGAAGCTACTGTTCGCCGACCGGGGCGTGATCACGCTCAGCGGCGATGGAGCGATATCACGAGACGTCAACGGGGAGACCCTCCCGCTCCGGTCGTTCAGCACGGGCGAAAAGATGAGCGCGCGGCTCTTGCTGCACCTTCTCGCGCTCGACGCGGCGACGCGGGCCGGATTCTGCTGGATCGACGAGCCGCTCGAGCACCTGGACCCGGACACGCGGCGCCAGGTCGCGTCGTTGCTGGCGATGACACCATCGACCAGCGGAGTCGGCCAGATCCTGGTCACCACCTACGAAGAGCCCCTCGTCCGCCGGATCACGCGAGCCATGCCCGAGCACGCACGGCTGGTCTACCTTCGAGCCGACTCATCCGGCTCATCCGGCTGATCCGCTGCAGCTACTCGGGCGCAGCGCTGCGGCCGGACGCGCAAAGACCGGCCGAGTCGGATCGCAGATGCCGGACAACCGCGTCAGGTTCGCCGTTGTATTCCAGTGAGGCAGGCCAGAGCCAGTCGGCTGCTAAGGCAGGCCAAAGCCAGTTGGCTGCGCGACCAGAGAGGGCGTCATGGATCCTTCGCATGACATCTCCCAGATGGGTACCCAGCCTGAGCTACCGCGCCGACTTGACCTGACCTATGACGTGATTACCGAGGGCGCCGCGCATAAATGGCACTCGCCCACGATCACCGTCGCGCAAATCCGCGCCCTGGCCGGCTGGGACGTGGGCCAGGCCGTGCTCGAGGTCGATCTTGACACCGGCACCGAGACCACGCCCGACCCAAGCATGCCCGTCAGCCTGAAGCCAGGCATCGGGTTCGCCCGCAAGATCCGCTTCACCCAAGGCATCGGGTGAACCCGCGCAGCGCGGCCGCCCTTTCCGGGTTGGATCCGAGCGAGCGGTACTCCCAGCAGATCACGTTGTTCGGTGCGGCAGGACAGCGGCGGCTCGCAGCCGCGAGCGTGATCCTGATCGAGCTTGGCGGACTCGGCTCTCACCTCGCACAGCAACTGGCGTACCTCGGCGTGCGGCGATTTACGCTAGTGGACGGCGACACGGTCGACAGCGGCAACCTGAACCGCTTGATCGGCGCAACCGCTGACGACATCGGCATCGCCAGAACCCAGGTCGCGGCACGACTCATCCGCAGCATCCAGCCGACCGCCGACGTGCGTGTCGTCGCCGAACGCGGGCCGCTTGCGCTGCTCGGCACCGGGACGGGCGTCGATTCGGCGACCGCCGTCGTCGCCGGGCTGGGCAAGGACACCGACACCGTGCGATTCGTCCTGACCGAGCTGTGCTCGCTCGCGGGAGTGCCCTATATCGATGCGGCCAGCGGCGTCAGGCGCGTCGGCAACGACGTGGTGTACGGCGGGCGGGTCGTCGTCGCCGGGGCGGCAGCCGGCTGCCTGTTCTGCCGCGGTGAGCTCGACCGGCGCGACGACGCAGAACAGGGCGACAGCCCGCGCGAGCCGCACGCCGCAGCCCCGCCGCACGGCGGCGGCGAATCGGTCGTCACCATCGACGGTGTCGTCGCCTCGCTCGCAGCGACCGAGATCTCATGCCTGATCAGCGGGCTGCGGCCGCCCTGCGGGATGCTTACCTACCGGGCCCACCAGGGCGTCGTGACCCGCAGCGGCGACCTCCTGGCAAGACACTGCCCCTACTGCACCCGCTGGCAGCCGAGCAGGCGCCAACTCATCGGCGATGACGGGTAATCGAAGATGCCTGCCGAGCGGAACCAGAACGACGTCGGCGTACCGGTCTGAGGTACGGCGGGGAGGAGATGCGCGATGCGGAGCATATGGACTGGTGCGATCTGTTTAGGCATGGTCAGAATCCCGGTGAAGCTGCACGCCGCTACCGAGCAACATGAGATCGCGTTCCACCAGGTGCACAAGGAGGATGGCGGCCGGATCGCGCTGCGGCGGATCTGCTCCGCCTGCCGGGCAGAGGTACCCTTCGCGGACGTCGCCAGGGGTCATGAACTGCCAACGGGCGGCATGGTGGTGCTGACCGAACAGGACCTGGCCGACCTCCCGCTGGCCACCTCTCATCAGATCGAGATCCTGCAGTTCGCACCGGCCCAGCAGGTGGATCCAGTCATCCGGGCCAGGAGCTATTACTTAGAGCCGGAGCCTGCGGGCGCGCGTTCCTATGTCCTGCTCCGCGAAGCAATGACCCGCTCCCGCAGCGCCGCCGTCGCGCAAATCGCGCTCCGGCGGCGGCAACGGCTCGCGGTGCTCCGCGCCTGGGACGGCGTCCTGGTGATAGAGACCCTGCTCTGCCCCGATGAGGTGCGCGCACCCGAGTTCGCCTTCCTCAACGAGGACATCGACGTGCGGTCCAGTGAGCTCAAGATGACCGCATCCCTGATCGGCGCGATGACCGCGGACTTCATGCCAGCCCACTACCGGGACGACTACTGCGATGCGCTGGAGGAGTTGGTCATGGCGAAGGCCGGTCGTCGTGAAGTCATCTGGCCGACCGGCGGACAGGAAGTGGCAGGCCATCCCGCCGGGCTGGCGGAGGCGCTGCGCGCGAGTCTCGCGGCGGTGCGGGCCA
>Ga0209415_10007278_pt1 | contig 19343 bp, 16 predicted proteins | sample PeaSoiSIISIP2007_FD_187696 | JGI IMG/M metagenome (GOLD analysis project Ga0209415, IMG submission 187696) | Peat soil microbial communities from Weissenstadt, Germany - SII-SIP-2007 (SPAdes) (version 2) | ecosystem: Environmental > Terrestrial > Soil > Wetlands > Peat | place: Germany... | reverse complement strand
TGCTCACCGTGGTGGGTGTTGTCGCCGACGCGCACTACCGGAGCCTCGAGAAGCCTCCTGAGCCCACCGTGTACGTCAACTTCCGTCAACGTCTGCGTGGCGGGCGCGACTTCAACGTCGTGCTGCGCGCGGCTACGCCGCCCGGTTCGTTGGTGGCGAACGTTCGTCGCGCGGTGCAAGAGCTGGCGCCGGACGCCGCGCCGCGTTTCCAGGCTTTCCAGGATGTCTTCTCCGCGTCGCTTGCCACACGCCGCTTCAACCTGACTCTGGTGGGCGTCTTCGCCGCAACAGCGCTGCTGCTTGCCGTAGCGGGCATCTACGGCGTGATGGCCTATTCCGTGGCAAGGCGTACTCACGAACTCGGGGTTCGAATGGCGCTGGGGGCGAGCGCGCCGCATGTGCTGCGTCTTGTGCTCAGGCAGGGAATGCTGACCACGGCGGTCGGCCTGGTGATTGGGATTGCCGGCGCGCTCGTGCTGACTCGCGCTATGCAGTCGATGCTGTTTGGCATAAGCGCAACCGATCCCATTGCGCTCCTCGCGGTCGCACTGCTGCTGGGTTTGGCGGCGCTTCTGGCCAGTTATCTTCCCGCCCGCCGGGCCACCAAGGTGGACCCAATAGTGGCGTTGCGGCACGAATAAAGCAGTTGTTAGTGGCTAGTGGCTAGTGGCCAGCATCAAGCTGCAGTTCGGGAGGACGGCATGGGCGGACACAGTGAGATCAGGAGCTATCGGGATCTTCTGATTTGGCAAGAAGGTATGGTGTTGGCGAAGCAGGTGTACGCAATGACGCGTGCCTTCCCCGCAGACGAGAGGTTTGGCCTGACTGCGCAGATGCGGCGAGCAGCCGTTTCGGTTCCATCAAACATCGCCGAGGGTCAGGCGCGGCGTGGAAGAAAAGAATTTGTCCAGTTTCTCTCCCATGCGGAAGGCTCGTTAGCGGAATTGGACACGCAGTTGATGCTGGCGGTCGACCTGGGGTGCTGCCGCCAATCCGACGCTCATGGAAGCGTGGCAACGATCGTCGAGCTACAAAAGATGATAGCCTCTTTGCGCGGTAAGCTCGCCGACCGACTAGCCACTAGCCACTAACCACTAGCCACTTGTTGGTGGAGGAGGGATCATGAATGCGCTTCTTCAAGATTCGCGTTACGGTCTGCGCATGCTAGCGAAGAATCCCGGCTTTACGGCGGTGGCAGTAATTACCCTTGCACTCGGCATTGGGGCAAACACCGCCATTTTCAGCGTCGTCAACGCCGTCCTGTTGAGGCCTCTCGCTATGCAAGACCCCTCGCGGGTAGTGTACATGCAGGAACAGTGGAAAGGCATTTTCCCCGGTCTCTCGGTGGGGAACTTTGCTGATGTACAGCGCCAAACCACCTCGTTCACCAAGCTCAGTGCATCCAATGACGCCAGTTTCAACCTTGCAACCTCGGAAGCCCCCGAGCGCGTGCAGGGCGAGTACGCGACAGCGGACTACTTCTCGACCTTTGGCGTTCAACCGATAGCCGGGCGCGTTTTCACCGCCGATGAGGATAAGCCTGGACACGGGCAAGTGGCAGTTATCAGCGAACGGTTGTGGCGGACGCACCTCCACGCAGATCGCGCCGTCGTGGGCCGGGGACTACGAGTAAATGGCGTGACGTATTCCGTAGTTGGCGTCATGCCGAAAACATTCGATCCCCTGCTGGACAAGAGCGATCTTTGGTTTCCCGAGGCATTCACCGCGCAGCGGCTTGCCGATCACGACAACCATTTTTTGGATGTAATGGGCCGGCTTAAGCCTGGTGTTTCACTTACGCAGGCGCAGTCGGAACTCAATGTGATTGCGCTCAGGCTTCAGAACCAATACCCGATCGATGACAAAGACCGCGGCTTTCGCCTGGTGCCACTTACGACGGCCCTGCTGGGCGATGAGCGGTCAGCGCTACGGATGATGCTCGGCGCCGTCGGATTCGTGCTGCTGATTGCTTGCGCGAACATCGCAAATCTGCAACTGGCCCGCGCGCGCACGCGACAGAGGGAAATGGCGGTGCGGGCAGCGCTGGGAGCCTCGCCGCTGCGAATCGTGAGGCAACTTCTGGCAGAATGCCTTGTGCTTGGACTCGCCAGCGGAGCGGTTGGGGTCGTTTTGGCGTATTGGGGTGTGTCTTGGATCGTCGCGAATGGACCCGCCACGGTACCGAGGCTGGACCAGGCGAGCGTGGACGCAGGGACCCTCGGGTTTGCGTGCGCGGTTACCCTCTTCTCCAGCTTCCTGTTCGGCCTTGCTCCAGCCCTGCGCTTAACTTCGACCCGGTTGAGCGAAGCCTTCCAGGAAAGAAGCGGCAGTTCCAGTGGTGGTCGTGATCGCGTTCGAAGCGTGCTCGTGGCCGGGGAGGTCGCGCTGGCTCTGATGTTGATGGCAGGGGCGGGACTGCTTATCCGAAGCGCTCTGCTCGTGTCGCATCTGGATCCGGGCTTCGACGCCTCGAACCTCATCGTCGGACGAGTCGGGCTCCCCGATGTCGGCTATCACGATCCGGCTGCGGCGCGGCAGACGTTTGAGCGGATGATCACCGCGGCGGAGGCCCTGCCCGGCGTGCAGTCGGCGGCCGTCGTTTCTCGCGCTCCCCTGACTGGAGGGGGCAGTAGCAACGGCCTGATTCCCGAAGGCAAGGCACTCGACGTGACAAACGCAATCAACGCGGAATTGCAGATTGTCTCTCCCGGGTATCTCTCGACTGCGCGCGTACCGTTAAGGGCCGGACGCGAATTCACGGCCCAGGACGCACGCGATAAAACGCTGGTCACCATCGTTAACGAAACTCTTGCGCATACTGCGTGGCCACGCGAAAACCCGATCGGCAAGCGCTTCGCCTGCTGCGAATCCGGACCCAAAGGGCGCATGGATCCTGTGTGGCATGAAGTGGTCGGAGTTGTCGGAGACGTGCGTTCCTGGGGCCTCGACCGACAAGTACAGCCGGAGTTTTATCTTCCGATTGCGCAGATGCCACCGGACGCCTGGGATTGGATCGGGCGTACCATGGACTTGATGGTTCGCACGCGCGATGGCAGGTTTCCAGCGGGCGAGTTGAGAACTACGGTGGCGTCGATTGCTCCCGGCGTGCCGATCAACCGCCTCTCGACTGTAGGGCAGAAGATTTCCGGCACGCTCGAAGAATCTCACTTCGACACGTTCCTGCTTGCAGTTTTCGCAGCCATCGCGCTCTTGCTGTCGTCAGTCGGAATTTATGGAGTCCTCTCGTACGTCGTGGCGCAGCGCACGCGCCAAATCGGCATCCGCATGGCGCTGGGCGCCACGCCGGCAAAGGTAATGCGAGATGTCCTCTGGTACGGCGTCCGGTTGACAACTGTGGGATTGGCGCTTGGACTCGCCGGCGCAGTAGCAGGCACGCGCGTACTGTCCTCCTTGCTTTATGGCATCAAGCCCCTTGATCCCTTAACGTTCATCGCTGTGCCGTTGCTGCTGGCGGTGGTGGCCGTGGCGGCAAGTTATATCCCCGCTCGCCGGGCTACCCAAGTCGATCCCATGGTGGCACTGCGGCACGAATGAAGTTATCGGGCGATCGGGTAATCGGGCGATCGGGTGAAGGAAGAGCGGATCGAGATAATTGGGTGGTGCGGGCTTCGCGCCTGCCATTTTGTCGCTGGCACTTTTCGCTTGACAAGTCCGCCCGCTTGTGGTAGCCTATCATGGTGGTCGAAGCGGGATTTTCGACGAACGGTCCTGGCTGCGCCGAGCGAAGGCGAGAGCGGCCAGGCACAGCGAAAGATAACGGGGAAATAGCATGCTCGTCCCAGGGCAACGAAGCTGGATGGCAAACCTCGAATGGGCCACCGGACTTTGCAACCCGAGGCATGTGAGAAAGCACAAAAACAATACGAACGAAGCCAGTAAGTCATTGAAAATAAAGGAAGGCATGTTTCATTTAGTGCGAAAACGAACCCAAAATGAACGCAATTTTGCGTGCCCAACGCATGATTTAGACCCCATAAGCGGCTCTTTTCTAACCCGCACGTCCCCACCTGAGGCTGGCGTCGGCGCACTGTGGAAGGTTCGAATGCGGGCTACCGGAATTTGCCGCCCGGAGGTACGCGAGAAAATACAAAAATAGCGGGAACGAACCTAAGAAGTTATTGAAAACAAAAGAAGTCGCGGTTTGCGAAGTGCGAAAACGAACCCGAAATGAGCTCAATTTCGAGTGCCCAATGCACGCTTTAGACGCCATAATTGGTTTTTTGTGTAGCGCACACTCCAGGAGGGGCTACAGGAACTTTGCATTCCGGCGCCCCAGGCACTGCATGCCTGCCGCGCGGAGACCGACAAACTGACTACAGACAGCGAGGAAAACCCAATGATCGCTTTGAGGAATCTTGACAAGTATTATCCCGTCGGGCCGGGCAGATACTACGTCTTGCGGCGAATTAACATGGATGTCGCGGAAGGAGAATTCGTCACCATCATGGGGCCGTCCGGAGCAGGCAAGTCCACGCTCCTGAGTATCGTTGGAATGCTGGACGGCGAGTGGGAAGGCGAGTACTACTTGATGGAGCGCCCGGTGCATAAAATGAATTTGAAACAACGGGCGGAAATCGGGAAGCAAACCGTGGGCTTCGTGTTCCAGCAATATCACCTTTTGGACGGCCTCACGGTCGCTGAGAACCTTGATATTCCTCTTTCCTACCGGAATATCAAGTCCGCGGAGCGTCAAGCGCTAGTTGCCGATGCCTTGGACCGATTTCACATTGTGGGCAAGAAGGACCTTTTCCCCAGCCAGCTTTCCGGCGGCCAGCAGCAATTGGTGGCCGTGGCCCGAGCGGTGATTGCCAACCCGAAACTGATCCTGGCCGACGAGCCCACCGGCAACCTGCACTCCGACCAGGGCCGGGAAATCATGGAGCTCTTCACGAAGCTCAACAAGGAAGGAACGACCATTATTCAGGTGACGCACTCGGAAACGAACGCCGCCTTCAGCCACCGCATCGTCCGGCTGGCGGACGGGTGGATCGTGAAGGAGTGAAGAATCGGGAAGTCGAGTGAACTATTTGTGATTGGCGATTGGCGATTGGTGATTGAAAGGCCCAATCACAAATCAGAAATCACAAATCACGAATAGTTCACCCGGTCTCCCGATTACACCATTTTCTCAACTAATCGAAAATGACCACCTCACAGATGTCCAAGATTCTCATTGCCGACGACCTGCCCGACGTGCTGGAAGCGCTTCGCCTGCTGCTCAAGGGTGAGGGGTACATCACCGAGTCGGCGACTTCACCGGCTGGCATCCTCGCCGCGCTCGAGGCTCAGGACTTTGACCTGGTGCTGATGGACCTGAACTTTGCGCGCGATACCACTTCCGGGCAGGAAGGCCTGGATCTGCTGAGAAAGCTCCAGGCCATGGACAGCACCTTGCCGGTGGTGGTGATGACCGCCTGGGGCAGTGTAGGTGTAGCTGTCGAGGCTATGCGGCGGGGGGCGCGGGACTTTATCCAAAAGCCCTGGGACAACGCCCGCCTGCTCGCCATCCTCCGCACGCAGATTGATCTCAGCCGCGCGCTGCGGCAGGGCCTTCGCCTGGAGGCTGAGAACCGGTTGCTGCGCGCCGAAGGCCGTCCCACCCTCATCGCCGAATCCTCCGGCATGCGCCCCGTGCTGGAACTGATTTCACGCGTGGGCCCTTCGGATGCCAATGTGCTGATTACCGGCGAGCACGGCACGGGAAAAGAGGTGGTGGCACAAACGCTCCATTCGCTCTCGGCGCGCGCTGCCAAGCCGATGGTGACCGTGAACGCCGGGGGCCTTTCCGAAGGCGTGTTTGAGAGCGAACTGTTTGGCCACGTCAAAGGAGCATTCACGGATGCCAAGACAGACCGCGTCGGCCGATTCGAGCTTGCCGAAGGCGGGACGCTGTTCTTGGATGAAATTGCCAATGTCCCCATCAATCTACAGGCCAAGCTCTTGCGAGTGCTCGAAACGGGCCAGATGGAGCGAGTGGGTTCCTCCAAGACCCGGCGCGTCGATGCGCGCGTACTCTCGGCAACCAATGCGGACGTCATTCAGGAAGTGCTGGCCGGCCGCTTCCGCGAAGACCTTTTGTTCCGCCTCAACACGATTGAAATTCATCTTCCCCCCTTGCGTGAACGGCGCGAGGACATCCCTCTCTTGGCCAATTACTTCCTGCGGCGATATGCCGAGCGTTACAGGAAACCTCTCACCGCATTTGACCCTGCGGCGATTCAATTCCTTCTGGATTACGCCTGGCCCGGCAACGTGCGCGAACTCGAGCATGCCGTCGAGCGGGCTGTCCTGATGGCGCAGGGCGACCTGGTGCGGCCGAGTGATTTCGGCCTGCGGACGGAGCGGGAAGGCGGATCGCGCCTGGAAGAACTGAGTCTCGAGGAAGTGGAGTGCATGCTCATCAAGAAAGCTGTGTCGCGATACGGGGGAAACGTGAGCCAGGCCGCCTCGGCGCTGGGCTTGAGCCGCAGCGGCCTGTACCGACGACTGAGGAAGTATGGGCTTTAGGCGATTGAAGATTGTCGATTGCCGATTGCCGATTGTCGATTGAATACCGCCGATTCGCGGGTGATCAAGGAGCGAGCCCGTATCTCGAGCAGGGGCGCCGCGAAACATCGAACTCGCCCCGCGATGTGGACTGGTCGAGCCTTCACTGACGATCGACAATCGTCCATCACCAACGAGCATGGCCATAGATCCCGAAGAAAGCGAACTCGGCATGGGGGCGCGGCCGGAGCGCTCGCGCCGCCGTTGGGCGCTTGAAAATCGCTTGGCGCTCATGGCCCTGGCTGCGGGTTTCCCCGCGATCCTCGTGGCCCTCATCCTGTTGTGGACAGGGTCCCTCTCCTCTCAAACGCGCTGGACTTTAACCCTCATTCTAGTCGTTGTTTGGTTGGGGTTTTCTCTCGGCTTGCGCGGCAAAGTGATCCACCCCCTACAGACTCTTTCCAACCTACTCTCCGCACTGCGGGAAGAGGATTACTCGATTCGCGCCCGAGGGACTCGGTCGCGCTCCGCTTTGGGCGAGGTCTTCACGGAGGTGAACGCGCTCAGTGAAATGCTGCGCGACCAGCGGCTTTCTTCCCTGGAAGCCATCGCGCTTCTGCGTAAGGTCATGGAAGAAATCGACGTGGCCATATTCACCTTCGACGGAGAGCAACGGCTCCGCCTTTTGAACCGCGCCGGTGAACGTCTGCTGGCGCAGCCTGCGGAACGAATCCTGGGGCGGACAGCTTTGGAATTGGGCTTGGGCGCATGTCTCGAGGGCGAAACGGTGCGGACCATGACGATGTCTTTCCCCGGGGAGGCCGGCCGCTGGGGAATCCGTCGCAGCACTTTTCGCGAGCACGGACGGCCGCACCAGTTGCTGGTACTCACAAATCTCAGCAAGGCTCTGCGCGAAGAGGAGCGTCAAGCCTGGCAGCGCCTTATCCGCGTCCTGGGACACGAGCTGAATAATTCGCTGGCCCCCATCAAGTCCATGGCCGGAACGCTCGGCAGCTTGCTGACTCGCCAGCCTCGACCGGCGGACTGGGACGAAGATGCACGCCGGGGCTTAAGCGTTATCGAAGGGCGGGCTGAATCGCTCAGCCGGTTCATGGAAGGCTATTCGCGCCTGGCGCGCTTACCTTCCCCGAAATTGCAGCCGGCGGATCTGGGAGCCTTGGTGCGGCGTGTCGTGGGCCTCGAAAGACGACTGCCGGTGAGCTTGCTTCCGGGCCCGGCGTTGACGCTCCAAGTTGACCCGGACCAGCTCGAGCAGATGCTGATTAACCTGGTCCGGAATGCGGTGGATGCAGCGCTCGAAACCGGCGGCGGCGCGAGCCTGGGGTGGAGGCGAAACGGAGAATACGTCGAATTATTGATCGAAGATGAAGGTCCGGGCCTGCCTAACACCGCCAACCTGTTTGTGCCGTTCTTCACGACCAAAGCCGTGGGCACCGGCATTGGACTCGTTCTCAGCCGCCAGATCGCCGAGGCGCATGGCGGCTCGCTGACTCTTCAAAACCGGCTCTCCGGTCGGGGATGCGAGGCGAGGGTGAGATTGCCGGTGTGAAATGCAGGATTCAGGATTCGGGATTCAGGATTCAGGCAAGATGTTGTCAGTTGTGACGTGAGCACGGCACTCTCCCGTGGGGAGAGGGTGAGGGGTTGTTTCCAGTGCGCCGCAACGACGTCGCGACCCACGAGTCACCGCTTTATAAACCCACCCCCAATGTTAACCACAATCGAAATACTGGAACCCGGCCACCGAAGACGGTGTCCAATGAAATGAAGGAGAAAATAGGCAGCTCATGGAGCGCTCCGTGGCCGTCACCTGAACTTCGGATGTTCAAAGACTTCCTGAGGAGGTGCAGCCATGTTCAGCGACACGTTGCTGGAATCTTCACCCACACGGTCTTCCCTGCTGAAGAAACGCCACTACTTTTACGCTGCCGGCGGCGGCGCGATCGCTTCGCTCGTATGGTTCTTCGCGCTGGGACGGCTGCTTTCCCCTGGCCCGAGCGGGGCGATTGGGTTGCAATCGCTGGTGATTGGAAGTGTCGCCACCGTTCTTGGCTTGATGCTTTGCTATGTGCACGCCGAATCGCGAGGGCTGGGACTGAATACTCCGTTCTGGGTAACACTCACTGGCCTCTTGAACCTTCCGGCCTTCGTGTGCTTCCTTATTTATACAGCCACCAAGACGGGAAATTGGAAGCGAGCGGCCTTCCCGTGCGTGTATGGTGCTGAAGGTTTGCTGGTGGGAGCGATGGCGCTGGTTCCGCTCGTCTACACGGAGGCGTTGCCTAAGACGGTTTGGACCGAGGTGCTGCAAGTTCCCCTGCCTCCACCGCCGCCCCGCGCGCCAATTGCGGTGCAGACTCCGCGGAGGGCGATCCGTCCCAGCCGCGCCGAGCAGATACTTCGAGAGCCCATTTCGATTCCGCTCCACGTTGTGCCCGTCCACGATGAACCCCTTCCGCCCGCGCAATTCCCATCCGCGTCCATTGGGGTACCGGGCGGATTATCGGACGGGCTTCCGGGCAACGCGCTCGATCCTGCATTACAAAAGCTGCTCAGCAGTACCGAGCCGCAGCCGCCCGCTCCGCAAGCACCCAAGCCGGTCCAACATCAGCAGATTCGCTTGGGCGGTAGAGTAGTCGCTGCCAAGCTCATTTACCAACCCAAACCCGATTATCCCGAGCTTGCCAGGCTGACTCGAACCCAAGGAGACGTGGAGTTTGAAGCCATCATTGGCAAGGACGGCAGCATAGATGAGTTGAAGGTGGTCAGAGGTCATCCTCTGTTGGTGAAGGCGGCCTTCGAAGCCGTGCGGCAGTGGCGCTATCAACCCACCCTGCTGAATGGCGAGCCCGTCGAGGTCCTAACTGAAATTATAGTGACCTTCAGGCTGGGAGAATGAAGAGGATCGGGTGATCGGATGATCGGGTGAACCATTTGTGATTGGCGATTGGTGATTGGCTATTGCCGCGCCCAATCACAGATCAGAAATCACAAATGGTTTGCCTGGCGCAGGCTCCAAGCTTCAGAGTCTGCGCCCGCGCCCGATTCCATCGTATAATTGTTGGATGAGAATCTTCGGGAAAAGCTTAGCCGAATACGTTCGATTCGAAAGCGGATTTCTGATCCTGGTTCTGGTCGTCGGGGTGGCGAGGTTAACGGCATCGCTTCTTGGTGTGCCCAACTCCACGGCGAAGTATCTCAGTTTAACCGTCTGTTTCCTGCTGGGTATGGTTTACTACGCGGTCAAAGTCCACACCGCTGGATTTGGAAGCTACAAGCAATTGCTGCCCATCTACGCCCTGCCGGTGATCATCGGCAACGCGATCATCATCACCGGAATCCTGATCGCGATGCAGACCGGGAAGGACAACATCTTCAGCGCCCCCGAGTTCTCGCCCGGCAAAACTAGCGGCAGAACCTGGGGTCACATCGGGGGTCACGCTGTAGCGATAGTCGTTCTGCCGCTTATGCTCTGGGCGCTCGGTTCCTTGATCATGCTGGTCACCAAGAAGCTAACCCCCCGCCGGCAGTGAGATGGGTAGAGCAGACCTGCTTTGCAGGCCTGCGGTATTTCTTACTCCCCTTCTGGGATCAGGAGGGGTCGGGGGTGGTTGATTCACTCGCCGCAAACTCCACCAGCGGCGCAATTCCTCGTTCTAGCGGCGCGGAGTGGCCGAAAACGAGCGTCTTGATTGTGCTGTCGCCGGCCAGGCGGCGCGCCAGTTCCACCAGAGATTTCCGATTCTGGGCAGTATTCTTGGTAAAAACCCAAGGCGACGCCTTAAGCCGGCCCTGCCTGTCCTGGTTGGCGCTATCGCCCAGAAACAAGTTCTGCGCGATGGCATACGCAGCGCTTCCTGGCGTGTGGCCCGGCACGGCGAAGACGCGCACCTGAAAGGGCTCTACTTGCACGATATCGCCATCCTGCAAGGTCCGGGCAAGGCGAACCGTCTTCCGCTTTGAAGTCCTGGACCGCACCATCGGAACCCCGTCCGAGGAACCGCCCGCCGCGTGAGCCTCCGCAGCCAGCGCCATCACCTGCGCTTTGGGGAACTTTCCAACACCACCGATGTGATCGGAATCACTGTGCGTCAGCAAGATGTATTTCACATCGTCGGGGCCCATTCCATTGCGCGCCAACTCCGCGAGAATTGCTTTCGCCTGGGGATCGTTGCCGGCATCCACCAGGGCCGCGTCGTGCTCGCCCAGCGGCACCAGCCCTGCGCTCACCATGCCATCTTTCACCAGAACCATGCCGTTGATTTCCGCCCGCTGCGGCAAACGCCTCAGCAGAAGAAACGGGCCGATCACCACGGCGAACGCAGCGGCCAAAACCACTAAGATAGCGACCGCCACAATCCACCACATACAATGCCTCCCCGTTCGCTGTATTACTATTCCCGAACCTCTTCGCACCGCGCGAAGAAAAGCAGATCCTTCGCTGCGCTCAGGATGACATGTCATTCTGAACGCAGCGAAGAATCTGCATTTGATTGCGGCTTTGCCGCGCCGTACTCCTCTCATCTACTACACTGGCGGGCGTTGATAGAAGGGAAGGCCCACTACTTGGGCGGCCGCGCCTGAGGAGAATTCCAATTTTGTTCCCGGCTCCGAGACTTCGCGGCGGAGGTAAGCCAAGGCAATCGTCTTGCCCAGGGTTGGCGAGACGCAGGAGCTGGTGACTTCGCCGATCTCTCTGCCCTCGCGCGCCAGCTTCTCGCCTGCAGCGGGCGGAGTCTCCGATTCCATGACGAGTCCCATCAGCACCCAATTCACATGCCCGCGGCTTCGGGCACGCTCCACGATTTCCTGGCCGACGTAACACCCTTTGCTGAAGCTCAGAGCGTTCCACAATCCTGCTTCGTTGGGAATAGTATCCTCGCCCAGTTCCTGGCCGTAGCGGGGAATTCCCGCTTCAATTCGCAGTGTCTCGAGCGCGCGCGTCCCGCAAGGGAGCATGCCGTAGGTCGGCGCCTGGCCGCAGGCGGCGCCCCAGATCGCCGGCAACCCTTTCGCCCCCGTCCAGACTTCGTACCCTTCCTCGCCCGTAGCGCTCGCGCGCACCACCTGCGCCGGGAAGCCGGCGTAGTTGGTGGCGAAATGGTCGTACTCCTGCATTGCGGGAAGAGTGATGTGAAGGGTTTTTTCAAGCAAAGGGCGCGCGCGTGGTCCCTGAAAGGCGAGAGCGTAGATGTCGAGAGGCTCGAATTCCACCTGGTCGGCGATCACGTACCGCCTCAGGCCCTCGAGCGCCTTGTCGCGCAGGTCGGCATCGGTATCGACGAAGAACCGGTCCTCCGCGCAGTAGAGGCGCATGTCCGCACGAATGTGCCCCTGCGGGGTCAGCAGCGTGGCGTAAGTCCCCTGGCCCGGCCTGAGCCGCTTGATGTCGTTCGAAACCATGCGGTGGAGAAATTTGGCGTGGTCGCGGCCCTTCATGGCAAACTTGCCGCGAAAGGAGAAATCAAACAGCCCGGAAGCTTCCCGTACCGCCTTGTGCTCCGCCACAGCGTCGGTGAAGTGAGAGGGAACGAGGGCGCCGTGATATTCGCCCAGTGTGGCGCCTTGCGAGCGGTGGTAATCAGCGAGCGGGGAGGAGAGAGGAGATGTGTCCATTGGGATGACGTTAGAAAATGGAAATTTGAAAATGGAAAATAGAAACTGGAGAGCAGAAAGTGGAAAATAGAAACTGGAAAATGGAAAATGAACGTTGAAAGATCAAGCAGCGATCCAAGAATCTCAAATCTCCAATTTCACATTTTCCGTTTTCAACACCCAGTTTCCGTTTTCCAGTTTCCATTTTCCAGTTTCTATTTTCTAATTTCCAATCCCGTCCCCAGTTGCACCAGCGTGCTGACGTGTGAAGCCATCTCGGACTCGCTGTTCTCGACAAGGTCAGCCAAAGTTACCTTGCTCAGAACCTGATCGACCAGCACTTGCAAGGTGCGCCAGAGTGTTCGGATCGAACACTCTCGCAGTTTCTTGCACGACACTTCCAATCCAGAGTGTTCGATGCAGAATCGCGGGTCAAACAATCTCCCTCCAAGCGCCGCGAGGACCTCGCCGACGATTATTTTCTCGGCCGGCCGCGCCAACGCGTAGCCCCCCACTTGTCCTCGGACGCTTCGCACAAAGCCGTTCTGGCGCAAGATCCGCATCAGCTTGGCCACGTAGGAAACTGACAGCCCTTCATCTTCGCTGATTTCATGGATGGTTAAATGCCCGGGATCGCTCAGCGTGGCCACACGCAGCAGGCAGCGCAAACCGTATTCTTCCTGATAGGATAATTTCATGGTCGAGCCTTGGAGTGCGGCAGCGGAGCTGCCGCCAAAGAGCGGCCAACCCGTAGCGCTGACCTTCAGGTCAGCACAATCCAGAACCCTTAAAATGCTGACCGGAAGGTCAGCGCTACGCTTCGGTTAGAAGAACCCCAACTGCAGCTTGGCGGCTTCCGACATCATATCTTTATTCCAGGGCGGCTCCCACACCACGTCAACTTTAACGCTCTGAACGCCGGGAAGGACGGTGATCTTATCTTCCACTTCTCCCGGCAGCGAGCCCGCCGCAGGGCAGCCCGGAGCGGTCAAGGTCATCTTCACTATCGCATGGCCGGAAGTATCGACCTTGGCCTCGTAAATCAGGCCGAGGTCGTAGATATTCACCGGAATCTCAGGATCGTAGCAGGAGCGCAATGTCTCAATCATCTTGTCCTGAAGGGCAATGGCCTGCGAGATCGTGAGAGGGGTTTGCTCTTCCATAATTCAAGTTACTCCGTGGAGGCCGGCTTCTTTTCGCCGTTCAGCGCGCTTCGGAGCGTGTGCCAAACCAAGGTGGCGCACTTGACGCGGACGGGAAACTCGCATACTCCGGAGAAAGCCGCCAGTTTCCCCAGGGCGGGGGTCTCACCCTCCGCGTGGGTTTTTCCGGTGACCAGGTCGTGAAAGGTATCGAAGAGCGCCTCCGCCTGAGCACGAGTTTTCCCCTTCAGGATCTCCGTCAGGATCGAAGCCGAGGCCGTGGAAATAGCGCAACCGGTGCCTTCGAAGCTGATGTCGGCGATCCGGTCGTCCTGGAGTTTCAAATAGACCGTAAACCTGTCGCCGCAAAGGGGATTATAACCGTCCGCGTGGCGGTCGGCGTCTTTCATGGAATGACAATTACGCGGCCGCCTGCTGTGGTCAAGTATGACTTCCTGATAAAGGCCTTCAAGATCTGCCATAAACAAGTCCAGAGTCTAGAGTCGAGAGTCAAGAGTGAGGGCTCACGCGGAACGCTGGCTTTACGCCACCATACTCTTGAACGTCGCCCCACTCGCGTCATTCCCGCGAAAGCGGGAATCCATCCGTCACTAGACTGAAAATGGACCCCCGCTTCCGCGGGGGTGACGAATGCCGACTTTCATTTCTATGGAAGGGCCCACCACCCATGCCCCCACAGAATGACATGCCAGCGCTTTCTTCCACCGCCTACCCCAGCACTGCCTTCACTCTTTGGATGCCTGCGGCCAGGGAATTGATCTCCTGCTTGGTGTTATAAAATGCCAGCGAAGCGCGCACAGTGGCAGGCACGCCAAAGCGGTCCATGACCGGTTGAGCGCAGTGGTGTCCGGTGCGAACCGCGATTCCCTCGTGGTCCAGTATAGTCCCAACATCGTGGGCGTGTACACCCTCGAGATTGAATGAAAGGACTCCGGCTTTCTCGCGCGCCGTGCCAAGAAGCCGCACGTCCGGGATCTGTTGGATCGCTTCCGTCGCGTAGGAAAGCAGGGCGTGCTCGTAGGAGGCGATATTCCCGAGACCGATCTTCTTGACGTAGTCGAGCGCGGCCTCCAGGCCGTACACCTCGGCAATATCAGGCGTCCCGGCTTCGAACTTATAGGGAACCACATTGTAAAGGGTTCTCTCAAAGCTTACCGAGCTGATCATGTCGCCGCCGCCCTGGTAAGGCGGCATGGCGTCGAGAAGAGCGAACTTGCCGTAGAGCACGCCGATTCCCGTCGGCCCAAAAACTTTGTGGCCCGAAAAGGTGTAAAAGTCGCAGTCTAATTCCTGCACATCCACCCTCATGTGCGGCACGGCTTGCGCACCATCTACCAACACTGGTACGCCTCTCGCGTGCGCCATCTCGACGATCTGGCGTACCGGATTGATGGTGCCGAGGGCGTTGGAAACGTGGGCGACGGCCACCAGTCGTGTGCGATCGCTCAGGAGGTTTTCAAATTCCTCCAGGATCAACTCGCCACGGTCGTTGATCGGCCCTACCTGTAGCCTGGCGCCTTTCTCCTCGCAGAGCATCTGCCAGGGGACAATGTTCGAGTGATGCTCGAGGCCGGTGATCAGAACTTCGTCGCCGGCCTGCACATTTTGCTTTCCAAACGTCTGCGCCACCAGGTTGATGGCTTCGGTGGTCCCGCGTACGTAGACGATCTCCCGCTGGTCGGAAGCGTTGAGGAATTTCTGAACCTTCCGGCGCGTGTTTTCATAAACGTACGTGGCGCGCTCGCTGAGCAGGTGAACGCCGCGATGAACGTTGGCACAGTCCTCGGTGTAATAGCGGACTATCGCGTCGATGACCTTTTGGGGCTTCTGGCTGGTGGCGGCGTTGTCAAGGTAGACCAGCGGCTTGTCATGGACCTTCTGCTTCAGGATCGGGAAGTCCTCCCGGATCCGCCTCACATCAAAGGCACGAGCCATTGATTCGCGGGCAGTCGCCGGGATCGATTCGTGCGTGGTGGCCATCATGCCTCCTCGGCTCGCAGGCCGCTCGCCAGGCGAGCAAACAATCCTTCACTGAGCCGCTCACGCAGCGGCGCGTACTTGATCCGCCCCAGGATGTCGTTGACGAAAGCGTAAGTCAGCAGGTCGCGTGCCTCTTGCCGTCCAATCCCGCGGGAACGCAAATAGAAAATCGCGTCCGGATCGATCTGCCCAATCGTTGCGCCGTGCGTGCATTTGACGTCGTCCGCGTAAATCTCCAGCGCCGGCTTGGTATCGATGACGGCTTTTTCTGAAAGCAGCAGGTTCTTGTTGCTCTGTTTCGAGTCGGTCTTCTGCGCATCCTTGCGCACGATAATCTTGCCGTTGAAAACGGCGGAGGACTCGCCATCCAGAACACCCTTATAAACTTCCCGGCTGCTGCAGTGCGGCTGGGCATGGTCGAGAGTGGTCTGATTGTCAATGTGTTGATGGCCGGTGATGACGTACAGGCCCGCCAGCGTCGCTTCCGCCCCTTCGCCGTCCAGAATCGCGTTCACTTCTTCGCGGACCAGCCTCCCTCCCGTCGCAATGGAGTGCGTGGCGACGTTGCTCGAACGTTCCTGGTGGAACACCAGCCGCCCGAAGTGGAACGCATTCTCGTTCTCTTGCTGGAGGCGGTGATACGCGATCACCGCGCCTTCACCCACCGCGACTTCGCTTACCGCGTTGGTGAAGTAAACTGCCTCGGTGGGACAGGCACTCTTGCCTGTCGCCTTCTCCCTGTCCACATCCGCACCGGCAAGAGTGCCGGTGCTACTGCATATGTACGCTTCCACGATGCTGGCCTGGCTTTCTCGCCCGGCAATAATCAGGTTGCGAGGATAAGACACGGTGGGCAGCCCGCTCGGGTCGGATACGTAAAGCAAGTAAATGGGCCTCTCGAGTACAACGCCTTTCGGAATCTCGATGACCGCCCCGTCCTCAACGAAGGCCGTGTTCAATGCGACGAACGCATGCTCCCGGTAATCCGCGGCGTAACGGGCCAGATGGCACTCCAACGTCTTCGCGTCGCTTGCCAGCGCTTCCGCCAGGCTTCCCGCCTTAACTCCCGCGGGAAGTCCCTCCAGCGTCGAAAGCTGCTTCGCGAAACGCCCGTTGATAAAGACAAGCTTGGGGCATCCCAGGTCGGCCAGGGGATGCTCGAGAATCCGCAACTCCTCTCTTCGCTGAGGAGGGGCTGCGAGGGTGGTGGCGGGTTGAAAAGGCACCGCCGCGATTGGAGCCACATTGGTGTTCCGCCACTCTTCCTGCCGCGTGGTCGGGAAACCCGTCTCTGCAAAACCTGCCATCGCCGCCCTGCGGATTTCGTTCAACCAAGATGGTGAGTTCGCAGAAAGCCGACCCTCCAGCTCCCGGAAACTTGCAAGGTAGAGACCCTCTTTTTCACTTGTGGCAATCATCAACCTGTTTTTCCCTTCTTCGCTTAAAGACGTCCGTTGTCAGTTGTCCGTCGTCCGTTGTCAGTCTGCCATTGCCGGTTGCGGCGCTCGAGCTGCATCCCTGTCCCCCGCTTGCCTCGCCAGCCCTCTCCCTTGGGGAGAGGGTGTCCCGCTGCTGGCGTTTTCATCAGCCGGAGCGGGATGGGTGAGGGGTTACTTCCAGCGCCCCCATCCTGCGGCCGCCCTTACGCGGCAGACTGCTCGAGCCAGCCATAGCCCTTCTCCTCGAGCTCAAGGGCCAACTCTTTGGTTCCCGATTTCACAATGCGTCCCTCATACAGAACGTGCACGAAGTCGGGAACAATGTAATTCAGCAGGCGTTGGTAGTGCGTCACCACGATAATGCTTCGGTTCTTGCTGCGCAGCGCGGTCACGCCATTGGCAACGATCTTCAGGGCGTCAATGTCAAGGCCGGAATCGGTCTCGTCGAGAATGCTCAGCTTGGGCTCGAGCACCGCCATCTGGAAAATCTCGTTGCGCTTCTTTTCGCCACCCGAGAAGCCTTCGTTGACCGAACGCGTCATCAGCGTTTCGTCCATCTCCAGCAGCGTCATCTTCTCGCGTACCAGCGCGAGGAAGTCCATGGCGTCGTATTCAGGCTCGCCGCGGTGTTTGCGGATCGCGTTCAGCGCCGAGCGCAGGAAATAAGTATTGCTGACCCCGGGTATCTCCACCGGGTACTGGAAGGCCAGGAAAACGCCTTCCCGCGCGCGCTCTTCCGGCGGCATCGCCAGCAGGTCCTTACCTTCGTAGGTGACCTCGCCGCCCGTCACTTCGTAAGCACTGTGCCCCGCCAGCACCTGCGCCAGCGTGCTCTTGCCGCTGCCGTTGGGCCCCATGATGGCGTGCAGCTCGCCTGTGCCCACTTCCAGATTAATGCCACGCAGGATGTCTTTTCCCTCCGCCCTTGCTTGTAAGTTCTTGATGTGAAGCATCAGCTCTCCCTGTTTGGAAATTGGAAACTGGAAAATGGAAACTCGAAATTCGAAACTCGAAATTCGAAGTTCGAAAATCGAAATTCGGTCTTGTCTCTCGCAGCCCTCTCCCCCAGTTTGACTAATACCCTCTCCCCCTTGGGGGAGAGGGTGGCGCACGACGGCGCTTTCATCAGCCGTCGCGGGCCGGGTGAGGGGGTTGCCGCCCGCTAAGCCACGGGCTTCATCGCCAGAAGCGGCTGAAACGAAAAACTGCCCAGATCCACCCGCTCCCGCGCGTGCTCGATCGTCATGCTCACAAGGTTCCCCTGCCCGTCAAACTCGATCAGGGTATTCTCATCCAAATCCTTGGTCTCGTGAACCTCGGCGTCCTTGAACACTACGTAGAGAGTGTCAGTGTCTTCGAAATATTGAATCGTCATGTCCGTATCCTCAGGAACGATCGTCATCGTTCACGATTCAAGCTTACCCAACGCTCCCTTCAAGGCTCACCCCCAGCAGCTTCTGCGCTTCGACCGCAAACTCCATGGGCAATTCCTTGAAAACTTGTTTGCAGAATCCGTTCACGATCATCGAAACCGCGTCTTCCGTGGACATGCCGCGCTGGCGGCAGTAGAAAATCTGGTCTTCCCCGATCTTCGACGTGGAGGCTTCGTGTTCCACCTGCGCGGTGGAGTTCTTAACTTCCAGGTAAGGGAAGGTGTGCGCGCCGCACTTGTCGCCGATCAGCAGGGAATCGCACTGCGAGTAGTTGCGCGCTCCCGTGGCCCCGCCCAGGATCTTCACCAGACCGCGGTAGCTGTTCTGCCCGTGCCCGGCAGAGATGCCCTTCGAGACGATGGTGCTCTTGGTGTTCTTCCCGATGTGAATCATCTTTGTGCCCGTATCGGCCTGTTGATAATTGTTGGTGACCGCCACTGAGTAAAACTCGCCGATTGAGTTGTTCCCTTGCAGGATGCAGCCCGGATACTTCCAGGTGATGGCCGAACCGGTTTCGACCTGCGTCCAGGAGATTTTCGAGTTCACGCCCTGGCACTTGCCGCGTTTGGTGACGAAGTTGTAGATGCCGCCCTTGCCTTCCTTGTCACCAGGATACCAATTCTGAACTGTGGAATACTTGATTTGGGCATTATCCAATGCCACAAGCTCGACCACGGCCGCGTGAAGCTGATTCTCGTCGCGCATGGGCGCCGTACAACCCTCCAGGTAGCTGACGTAGGCCCCTTCGTCGGCAACAATCAGGGTGCGCTCGAACTGTCCCGTGTCCCGCGCGTTGATGCGGAAGTAGGTGGAAAGCTCCATCGGACAGCGCACGCCCTTCGGCACGTAAGCAAACGACCCGTCGCTGAATACCGCGGAATTGAGCGTGGCGAAGAAGTTGTCCGTGTAGGGCACCACCGAGCCGAGATATTTGCGCACCAGGTCCGGGTGCTCGCGCACTGCATCCGAGAAGGAACCGAAAATGATGCCCAGTTCGCCCAGCTTCTTCTTGAACGTGGTCGCCACCGAGACGCTGTCAAACACCGCGTCCACCGCCACTCCGGCAAGCAGATCGCGCTCCTTCAGCGGGATCCCGAGCTTTTCGTAGGTTTTCAAAAGCTCCGGGTCGATTTCCCCTTTCACTTCTTGCTTCTTCGGCGCGGCAAAGTAGCGGATGCCCTGATAATCGATCGGACCGTACTTCA
>Ga0209415_10007276_pt1 | contig 19347 bp, 13 predicted proteins | sample PeaSoiSIISIP2007_FD_187696 | JGI IMG/M metagenome (GOLD analysis project Ga0209415, IMG submission 187696) | Peat soil microbial communities from Weissenstadt, Germany - SII-SIP-2007 (SPAdes) (version 2) | ecosystem: Environmental > Terrestrial > Soil > Wetlands > Peat | place: Germany... | reverse complement strand
ACCGCCGGGACTGGGACGATTTCTTCGATATCGTGATGAAGCGCTCGCGCATGCAGCGCCCGCCGCGCCCGCTCGATAGGTCTCACCGCAACCGCCTCGTGCCCGCCGAAGGCTACAGCCTCGCCGAACTCGACGATGCCGGTCTGAGCATCGAGCAGGCCGAAATTCTTGGTCTGCCTGTGGATGCCGGCCGCGTCGGCTCCTACGGTCCCAACATCTCCACCCTGCGCGAGTACATCCGCGCCACGCGCACCCGCCTCTAACGCCTCCACTCGCGTTGCCGGGGTGTTCTTCGTAGGGGCGCAGCATGCTTGCCGCGCCGATTTCTGGCGGGCCGTGCCCGGCAAACGTGCTTGGCATCACACCGCCATAAGACTCCCGTTCTGGCCCGAGAGGGTTCTGCCCATTTTCCATTTTCTCTTTTCCATTTTCTGCTACTTTATAGAGCTATTTTTCTCCCAAGGACGGTCCCGTGAGGAAGAAGATTCGCGTGGTGCAATTCGGCGTCGGTCCCATCGGCGCTTCGATCATCCGCCTGATGCGGCAGAAGCATTCGCTCGAGATCGTCGGCGCCGTTGACAAGGATCCCGCAAAGGCCGGGCGCGACCTCGGCGAAGTGGTCGGCGCGAAGGACGCGCCATGGGGCGTCACCGTCTCCGCCGCCGCGGCGAGCGTGCTGACGAAACCGGTGGATGTCGTCGTCCACACCACGTCCTCGTATCTTCCCAACGTGATGGACGAGCTGCTCGAATGCCTCTCCGCGGGCTGCTGCGTCGTCTCGACCTGCGAGGAGCTCGCGTACCCGTTTCGCAAGCATCCGGAGCTTTCCGCGAAGCTCGACGCCGCCGCGAAAGAGGAAGGCGTCGCTCTGGTCGGCACGGGCGTCAACCCGGGTTTCGTGATGGACAAGCTCGTCCTGGTGCTCTCCGCCGTCGCGCAGCGCGTGGATTTCGCACGAGCCATAAGAATCGTGGACGCCTCGAAGCGCCGCCTGCCGCTGCAGAAAAAAATCGGCGCGGGAATGACGCCCGACGAATTCCGCGCGCAGGTCGCCGCAGGCGTCATCAAGCATCACGGTTTGCCGGAATCAATCGCCATGGTCGCCGACGGCCTGGGCTTTGCGCTCGACGAAATCACGGAGACGATCGAGCCTGTCATCGCCACGGAAACCGTGAAGACCGAATTCCTCGAAGTTGCTCCAGGTCAAGTCGCCGGCGTCCATCAGATCGGGCGCGGCATATGGGAGGGTGAAGACAAAATCTTCATGGAGCTTCAGATGTACGTCGGCGCAAAACACCCAGCCGACACAGTCGAATTGCGCGGCGAACCAAATTTGACGCTAACGATTCCCGGCGGCACGCATGGTGACATCGCCACCGCCGCGGTCGCCGTCAACGCCATCCCGGCGATTCTCGCCGCCACCGCCGGCCTGCACACGGTGCGCGATCTCCCGCTCCGCATCTTGCCGCCAAACGCCACGCCGTAGAGGCGATCTCCAATGACGCCGGATGTGGGGGCGGAATCCGCGGGAGAATTTGAAAATCTTTGTGGGTCGTGGCTTTAGCCACGACATAAACGCCGCACGATCAAGACGGCTTCAGCCGCTGAAGTTCCTGTTTTGAATTTGCCGCGCAGCCTTCCGCGGAAAATCTCAGGCGCTCACCGCGACCGCGCTCGGCGCGCGATGGTACACCGGCACAGTAGTGGACGGCGCAGCGGAGTGATTCGACACCGTGCCGTCCGGATTCGTCGCCGGTTTCGATTTCAGCGTAAAACGCACGCCGCGCTTCGCGTTCTCATCCACCGTGCGCTGCATGTCAACTTCATCCATGCCGACGCTGCTTTCGCCGCCGTACTTCACGCGGTAATGAAACTGTCCGTCCACTGACCAGTAATCGTCCGCCGCCAGCGTTGTGCCGTCCTTCAGGTAGACAAGAATCGTGGGTCGCGACACCGCAAGATTCGCGCCGACCGGATCCGTATCCGAAGTTCCCGCGTAGGGCGTTGCGCTCTCGTAGCCATTCCCATTCCCGCCGCTGAAGTACGGACCGTAGGTGGAATCGTCGTTGTTAGGTGAGTTGCTAGGCGCGGTGTTGGACGCGGGCGCGTCGTATGGACCGCCCCAGTTGTAGCTAGGGTAAGCCGGGCCATACGGAGGCCAATCCGCGTACGGGTAATAATATGGGTAAGGCGCACCCCGTCCCCAGCTCGGTCCCCACCAGAAGGGATCCCAGAAGCCGCCCCAGCCGAATCCGAGTCCCCAACCAAATCCGAAGCCCCATCCAAAGCCGCCGCAGCCCCAGCATCCGAATCCGCGCCCAAAGCCGGGCCCGAATCCGCGTCCAAAACCAAATCCCCGATTGCCGAATCCCGCGCCGCCGAAACCACGTCCAAACGAACTCCCGGCGCTAAATCGCGCATTGCCGAATCCCGAACTGCCCAGTCCGGTTCCTCCAAATCTGCTGCCGGTCGCCGAATTGGAAAATCCCGAATGTCCAAAAGAAGAAGAGGACGAGGCGCTATTGAATCGAGAGCCTGACGAATTCGAGAAACCTCGACTCGATGAGCCCATCGAATTACTCGCGTGACTCGATCCTGCCCCCGAACCGAACGAGTGAGAGTTCGACGCCGTCGCCGAACGTGCACCGAAACCTGTTGACGACCGCGACGCGCCGGCTACTCCGCCCGCCGCGCTGCCGCCGCGAGCCCCCCCGCCACTTCCAAACGAATGCCACGCGCCATCGGCGTGCGCTGAATTTCCCGCGCCGCCTGTTGCGCCAACGGAGCCTCGCGCTCCGCCAATTGATCCGCCGGAACTTCGCGCTGCTCCGGTCGCACCGCCACGCGCCCCGCCAAACGAATGCCACTGGCCGTCAGCCGTGCCACGCGAGGCCATGGACCGGCCTCCAGCGCTACCGAAACCGCGCCCGCTCGAACCGCCGCCAAATCGCGCACTAGAGGATGGGCCCATGCTCCGGCTGCCTCCGCTCATACCGCCGCGGAAACCACCGCCAGATCCCCCGCCCCGATACGCGGGGCTACTGCCTCCTCGAGACGATCCGCCGCCTCCGCCATGAAACCCACCTCCGCCTCCACCGTGGAAGCCGCCTCCACCGCCGCCATGCGATCCGCCTCCGCCGCCATGCCCGCCACCATGCTGAGCAAAGGCGAGATAGGGCGCGCAAGCCAGCCCGGTGCACGCAACAAACGAAAACGAAATCTTGGCGAGAGTAGATGCTTTCATTGACAGCTCCCTTTACCGCACGCCCCGAGGAACAGCCTAAAACGCGGCGTCAATCCTGACGATCAAGCCCCGGGAACCTGTATAGCCACTACCATGCATGGCAAGGCGATTGCCAATCGAGCCGGTTCAACGGCAGCACGTAACTCCCTCGCGCCCATGCAGTTGCAGCACGCGGGCCAGTACCTCGCGGAGTTAGCGGCGTCCCGCGGTGGTGGTTTTCACGCGGAGGTGGTGCTTTTCAACCACCGGCTAACGCCATGGGATTGGATCCGAAGATTTGCGGCAATGCGGCCTTTACACCAATCCCCAGCGATGGTTGAATAATTACGTATGCTGCTGCGTAATTTCACGTACGTCGATTGGTCTTGGATAGATGCTGGCTTGAATCAAGCCTACAAATCCCAGGAGCTGATTTGCTCACTGCTCAGTAAGCGTGCTCGCCTCCAAGACAAACTTAGGCGGGTAAAGCTGGAGCTGGATCAACAGCTTCCCCCGACGCCGCAAACCGTCGGGGTGACGTGCGCCCAAATGGGCGTCCTTCCCTGCTTTCCATTCAGCGAAGAGTCTTCATTTCAACCGTCTATTTTGCCCATAGTCACAGAAGCGATCGAGGACTGGCAACGGCTTTACGAGTCGTTCCTGATCCGCAAAGAACATTTGCGCGAAACAGTCCGAGTTCTGAGAAGGCGCTCACGGCGGTTGAGCCATGTGGTCGGCCTGCTACTCCGAGCATTGACCTGCCCTCTTTTTCTATAGCAGTTTTTGCAGAGGGAAAGAGCTTGGTGTCTGCTACACGGATCACATCCCCCGAGACAGGATGCAGGTATAGGCCGACCTGCGTTCGCGGAGCCTGGGAGGATGGGCTAAGGAGCCACAATCTTAACGTTTGCTTAGCCGGCGAGGACCTGCGTTTCGTCGCATTCTACTCGACACAGGGTGCCGAGTAGATTTCGACCTAACTCATTCAAAACAAAGGTTCGGCGCACGTGCTACCCGACACAGATCGAGAGGGTCCGCAGCACCGTTTCCGAGCCCTAAAACCTGAAACCTCACACCTGAAACCCGAAACCTCACCCCTCACACCCGCTTCCAAAACCTCGCAACGGCGGAAAAATCCGGATCATCTTTCGACGAATCCATCACCGCCGAATACGTGGCATACGCAGCAGCTCCGCAGGGAAGCGTCACTCCTTTGTTGCGGGCGAGTTCAAGCGCCAGCCGAACATCCTTATGCATCAGCCGCAGCGGAAAGCTGGCGGGAAATTCGCCTTTCACCATCATCGGCGCTTTCACGTCTAGCACGCCCGAGCGGGCCATGCTCGATTGCAGCACCTCCATCAATTTTTCGGGCGGCACGCCCGCTGCTGTGACAAGCGCAAGACTTTCCGCAAACGCATCCACCTGCAGCGCCAGCAACAGATTCATTCCGAGCTTCACCGTTTGCCCCGCGCCATTCGGCCCGAGCAGCAAAAGGTTTTTGCCGACCGCTTCGAGCACCGGCTTCACGCGTTCCAGAGCTTCAGCTTTGCCGCCAATCATGAAAACCAGCTCGCCTTTTTTCGCGCCCCACGTGCCGCCCGTGACGGGCGCGTCCAGAAAATCCACTCCGCGTTCGGCGCATGCGGCCGCGACGCGGCGCGCAAGATCGGGCGACACAGTGCTCGAATCAATCAGCGCGCTTCCCGCGCGCAATCCTTCCACTGCGCCTCGCGCACCGAACAGCACTTCTTCGAGAGCGGCCGGATCGCTGACGATCGTGATCAGCACATCCGCTTGCTCGGCCACCGCGCGCGGATCGGCGCCGAGCTTCGCTCCCTCGCGAACCAGTTCGTCTGCCTTCGCTTTCGTGCGATTCCAGACGACGAGCGGAAATCCCGCGCGCACCAGATTGAGCCCCATCGGCCCGCCCATCAGCCCTAATCCAATCAGCCCAACCGTTGGCTTCATTCGCAGCTCCCCCAATTCGATCAATGACCTAGATCAGCGCAAATTCCACGCGATGCCGGAAAGGGTCGATCCGCTCGGCGCGCACTTTCACGCGGTCTCCCAGCCTGAAAATCTTCTTCGCCGACGAACCGCCGCGCGTGCCGCGATGCGGCTCCGTCACAATCGTATGGTCGCGCTCGCGAAATACGCACCGCTGGCCGGTGGACTCCTCCAGCCGGTCAATGCTCACCAGCCCCTCGACGAAAATCTCCATCAGCTCGACGAAGAATCCAAACTTCTGGATCGAGACGATCAGCGCGTCGTACTCCTCGCCCAGATGGCTTTCCATGAACTGTGCCGTCTTCCATTCCATCAGCTCGCGCTCGGCGGCTTCGGCGCGGCGCTCCGCTTCGGAGCTTTCGGACGCGATGCCCTCCAGCTCGACGCGGCGATACGGGCCCAGCGCGGCGACGGACTCTTCCTTGCCCGGACGCGCCTTCGGATTAGGCACGCGCACCGGCGCCACCGTTGGATTTTCGAGCGCCCATTTCAGCGCGCGATGAACGATCAGGTCCGGGTAGCGGCGAATCGGCGACGTGAAATGCGTGTACTCCTTCGCTGCGAGCGCGAAATGCCCGAGCAGGTCCGCAGCATAGCGAGCCTGCTTGAGCGAACGCAGCATCAGGTAGGAAAGGATTCGCTCCTCCGGTTTTCCGGCGATCTTTTCCGTCAGCCGCTGATAGTGCTGCGGGCGAATGTCCACTTCATCCGCCGCGGGCAGCGTGACGCTCATGGGACGCATGCGGCCGCGGCCGCTGCCACCGCCTCGCGCCTGAGGCCGAACCAGGCCATGCCTCACGGAGATCTTGCGCTCCGCGAGATCGTCCACGCCCAGCGAATAGCCGAACGCCTGCGCGAGTTCCTCGAATTCGAGCACTCGCTTCGGATCGGGTTTTTCGTGCACGCGGTGAAGAGATACGATGCCGCGCTTGTCGAGATACTCCGCGACGGCTTCGTTGGCCGCGAGCATGAATTCCTCGATCAAGCGATGGGCGATGTTGCGTTCGCTGCGAACGATGCTTTGCATGCGTCCTGATTCGTCGAATTCAATGATCGCTTCGGGGAGATCGAAATCAATCGAGCCGCGATCGTGTCGCCGGCGGTTGAGCAGGAGCGCCAGCTCCTTCATCCGGCGGAATTCGTCCACCAGCGGAGCGTAACGCTGGTTCATCTCCGGATCGCCTTCCAGCACTTTGTTGACGTTGGTGTAGGTCATGCGCTCCGCGGAGCGAATGACGCCGGACGCGAAATCGGCGCCGACCATTTTCCCGGTCGCGTCCATTTCCATGATCGCGCTCATCACCAGGCGGTCAACTTTGGGATTCAGCGAGCAGATTCCGTTCGAAAGTTCCTCCGGCAGCATCGGCACCGCGCGGTTCGGGAAATAGACGGAGTTGCCGCGCAGCCGCGCTTCGCGATCGAGCGCCGATTCGCGCTGGACGTAGTGCGCAACGTCCGCGATATGCACCTGCAACTCGAAGTTCCCATTCGACAAAGGGCGGACGAAAACCGCGTCGTCGAAATCGCGCGCGGTTTCGCCGTCAATCGTCACGATGGGTAAATCGCGGAAATCGCGGCGGCCCCGCAGGTCCGCCTCGGCCACCTGCTGCTGCGTGGCGCGCGCCTGCGCGAGCACTTCGGTGTCGAAGACAAACGGGAGGTGATGCTTGCGAATGATGATTTCAACATCCACGCCGATTTCGCCCGGACGGCCGAGGATTTCGACGACGCGTCCCGTGGGCGCAAGGCCGCCCCTGGGATAGCGCGTGATTTCGACGTTGACCACGGCGCCATCGAGTTCGGGCAGACGCGCCCGGCCGGTAGTCACCGGTGCACCTTTAAGATTCGCGCTCAGCTTCTGCCGCAATTCAGGAGTCAGTTCATCGCCCGGAGGGATCGCGACCTCGTGCGGAATGCGCGTGTCGTAGGGCAACACGTTGTTTCCGTGAGGGCCGTAGCGGAACAGGCCGACGATGGTCTGATGTTCGCGCTCGACGACTTGCACCACGCGACCTTCGGCGCGGCCATCCGCGCGCCGCCGCTCGATGCGCGCGAGGACGTGATCGCCATTCATCGCGTCGCCCAGATTGTCGCGGCCGATGAAAAGATCACCGTCCACCCTGGGGATCGGGTGGTCCGGGACAAGAAATCCGTAGCCATCGCGATGCGCGACAATGCGCCCGGCAATCAGATTTGGATCGCGGGCCCGTTTCGGCGCCGATGGGGGCGTGGACGCAGGCGCGTCGGAAGATGCAGCAGCGGTTTCGGCCACGCGCGCGGCGCGCCGCGACGAAGGGCTTGGCACGCTCTTCTGTTCAGCCAAGCGAAAACGTCCGCCATAGATTTCTTCGATATCGCCGCGGCGCTTGAGCTGCTGGAGGACACGCGGGAGGAAACGCCGGCCGCGATGCTTCAGCTCCATGCCATGGGCGATCCGGCGGATGCTGGCGGGCTGAGACAGCGTCGCAAGATAGGCGATCACCTCCGCGCCGGTGACGTCCGGTTCGTGCGCTTCTTTTTTCTCGGTCGTGTGTTGTCGTCTCATGAGCGTGCTAAATCGAGCTTCAATAGGCTAACGGAATTGCGGGCGCGTAGCAAAACTTGAGTTCCGGTGAAGGCTAGCCAGTCCGCGGGCTACTCGAGCGGTTGCTCCACAGTATTAAAATCGAGCACTTCAATCTTTCCGTCCTGCTCACGCTCCAGCACCGGCGCGTAATTTCCGAGCAACTGGCGCCGCCACCAAAGTCCCTGTTCGCGCTTCGCCTTCGCATCGGCGAACCAATACTGGTAGATCACAGCGCGCACCTGCTTCGGTGGCGCGCCCGCAACTGGATTCGCGGCAAACAGCGCGAGGACGTCCGGCTCGCTCGTAAGAATGCGTTCTTCGGTCCAAAGCACGAAACGGTACTGGCGCCACTGCCCCAGCGACGCGAACCACAAGTTCCATTCGAATCGCGGCTGATAGGGCGCGTAAATTCCGGGCGCCTGGCGAACGTCCTGCGGCTTGTAGCGGAACGGGTACGGCGTCCACGTGATCCCGTCGGACGAACCCTGGAATTCGATTTCATAGCGCGCGTGGGTCATCACCGCAAACAGGCCGTAGCGATTCGCGATGCGGAATGGCTCGAGCATCTGAACGGGCTTTTGCGGCAAGGGGACTGACGGCGCGAGCTGCCAGATGAGCCACGCCGAGGTCGCGTAAAAGATCAGCCCGAGGCAGATGCCTGCGATGGACATGCGGACGGGTCTGAGGCGAATGCGCCAATGCGCGCGCGAGCCCACCGGCGGCGGTGCGACGGCCGGGGCCAGCAGGGGCTTGGGGTCGATCCACTCTCGACGTCGGAGCGGGAGAATCCATTCGACGACGCGATCGTCGAGCAGCAGCAATCCGAGCGCGAGAACGAGGTAATTTAGAAACGTATAGTTCGCTGTGAGAATTATGCCGATCTCGAACGGCGTGACGATGCAAAAGCAAGCGATGCGGAATCGGCGCGGGAGGAACAGCATCCAGACCAACACCAGTTCGACCGCGAGCGTGAGGAATACAGTCGAGGCGTGGAACCAGTGCGGGAAGTGCTGCACGTACCAGCCGATCCAGGTGGGCAGCGGGCCATTCTGGTAGTAGTCGTCCATCGCGGTGAAACCTCGCCACGAAAGATCGCCGCTGGCCATCTTCGCCACGCCGGATTCGAAATAGATGCGAAACCATTCCCAGCGCAGGAGAAACAGGCTGGCGCGAGACGGCGCATTCGCGCGAGCGAGGCCCGGCCAAAATCCGGGCGGCGCAAAAAACAGGCCGATGAAGCCAGCTTCGAGCAACATGCCATCCGATTGATAACTGGAAAAATCCTGCGCGGTGCTGATGAACGAAAGAAAACATACGAAGCTGACGGCGAGAGTGGCGCGCGGCCAGAGATTGGCCACCAGCAGCAGCGACGCGATCGCACCCACCCAGCAAACGAGCATGAGCGCGCGGTTGCTGGCGCCGAACCAGAACAGCGTGGGCGCGTACCAGAATCGAACGGAGTGAAGCGCGGCCGATACGGCCTGCAGGTAGTCTCTGGCGGGAAGAATTCCGCTGGGACCGATAAGGCCCTTGATTTGAAACAGAAGCGAATAGAACGCGGAAAAGTAGAAGATTCCGAGCGCACGGAGAAAAATCCAGCGCGGCCAGAGGTGCCCGGGATGCTTCTCGGTCGCGGCTTCAGGGCCGAGCAGCCATTTGACCGCCGCTTCCAATCGCTCTTCCATCGCACGCGATTATACAGAGGGAATGCGAAGCGCGCGGCTGGATTCGGGATTAGGCGACCGTGCAGCTCGAATGGCGCATCCCTGCCAAGCATGCTTGCCGGGCACGGCATGCCGTGCCCCTACTAAGAAACAGCACCGAGCTGCTACGAGGATTCCGTGGCGGAGGAATGCGGTGGGCGAAGTTTGAGGAAGCTCGGCACGGGAGGAACGGAATCGAGACTCTGGCGGCCCTCGGTGAACTCGATGAGGAACTCCTGCACGTTGAAGCGATGGCCATTCCGGAGGTGAGCGAGGCGGCGAGCCTCATGCAGCCGAACGTATTCGCCGTCCGGCAGCAGCAGGCGTGTTTTCAAGGTGTCGGCAAGGTAGGGCGCGATGACTTCGCTGAAAAGCTGATTGCAGAGCGCAGGGTCACGCAAGCGGAAGATCACTTCGACGCGCTCGTAGATGTTGCGCTGCATCCAATCAGCGCTGCCGAGAAAAACCTCCGTTTTGCCGGCGTTGCCGAAGATGAAGATGCGGCTGTGCTCGAGAAAGCGCCCGATGATACTGCGCACGCGGATCCGGCTGCTAAGCCCGCGAACGCCGGGGCGCAACGCGCACGCGCCGCGCACGATCAGTTCGATCCGCACGCCCGCCTGCGAGGCGCGATAGAGCGCCTGAATGATTTTTTCGTCGAGGAGTGAATTGAACTTCGCAAAGATGAACGCCGGGCGCCCGGCCTTCGCGTGAGCCGCTTCGCGGTCGATCAAGGCGAGGAAATTCCTTCCCAGGTTCAGCGGCGCTACAAAAAGGGGGGAATACTGCGAACGCTCGGAATGGGCCGTCAGGTAATTGAAGACGTGGTGCACGGCCGAGGTGAGGCGCGCGTCGCTGGTCAGCAGGCTCAAATCGGTATAGAAACGCGCCGTCGAAGGATTGTAGTTGCCGGTGCCGAGATGGGCGTAGCGGCGAATCTGGCCGTCGGATTCGCGCCGCGCGACGAGCGCCAGCTTGCAATGCGTTTTCAGCCCGACCACGCCGTGAAAGACCTGCACTCCGGCATCCTGCAAATTCCGCGCCCAGCGAATGTTCGAGGCCTCGTCGAAGCGAGCCTTCAGCTCGACCACGACCGCGACCTCTTTTCTGGCCGCCGCATCGATCAGCGCGCGCACGATGGGCGAATTCTCGCTGGTGCGGTAGAGCGTCTGCTTGATCGAGAGGACGTCGGGATCCTGCGCCGCGCTTTCGATGAAGCGCACGACGGTGGCATAGGAATCGTACGGGTGATGCAGGAGAATGTTGCGTTTCCGTACCAATTCAAACAACGATGAGGAACCGGGTTTAAGATTCAATTCGCGCGGCGCGAAGGCGCGGTATTTCAAATCCGGCCGGGGGGTCTGTTCGTAAAGATGGAAGAGCCGCGAGAGGTTGATGGGGCCATTGACGCGAAAAACCTGTCCCGGGGAGAGCCGGAAGTTCGCCTCGAGCCGGTCAACGATTTCCTGGTTCGCGCCCGCCTCGATTTCCAGGCGCACCGCCGAACCTTTCCGGCGGCGATGAATCTGCAGGTCCACCGATTCCAGGATGCTGCGGGACTCCTCTTCTTCGAGGTAGAGGTTGCTATTGCGCGTCACGCGGAAGGCGGCAGCCGAAAGAATTTCGTATCCGTGATAGAGCCGCTCGGCGAAAGCGTGAACGACGTCGTGCAGGAACACGTATTCCACTTTGTCCTTGGGCGACGGCAGGCGCACCAGGCGCGGCAACGCACGCGGCACCGTGACGACTCCCAGATAAATTTGCGAAGCACGACGCTTGCGTTTGAGTAAAAACGCGAGGCAGAGCGCTTTGTTCAGCACGTGAGGAAACGGGTGCGCGGGATCCACGGTAACGGGCGTGAGAAGCGGCTCGACTGTCCGGATGTAGAAATTTTCGATGTACTCGCGAGCTTCGGGGCGCAGATCGCTCCGCCCGAGAACGCGGACCGATTCAGCCTCCAGCGCCGGAACGAGTTCGTCGCGCCAGCACTCGTATTGTTCGTCCACGAAGCCGTGGATCTTCGAAGTGAGCTCGGCGAGGACCTGTTCGGGTATTCGTCCGTCAGCGCCCAGCTCGCGATTCCCGTGCTCCGCTTGCTGCATCAGGCCGGCAAGGCGCACCTCGACGAACTCGTCCAGATTACTCGCGGTAATACCCAGAAATTTCACTCGCTCCAGGAGGGGATTGGTTGGGTCGCGCGCCTCTTCGAGAACGCGCTGGTTGAACTGCATCCAGGAAAGGTGGCGGTTGAAGAATCGTTGGGAGTCCGGGATGGTGATGCGAGCCATGCGCCTCTAAGGCAGGCAAGGGTATCCCCGCAACATTGCTGGCGTGTTACTATGTTGGATATTTGCGCGTTCGGAGGCTACGGCCATGGTGGGTTTGCGGGCGTACAAAAATAATTTAAGCCTCGTTTTTCTATTGGCTTACGCTGGGTTAACGTGGGCTGTGGTGGAGGCTCATCTTCCAGTGGGGGCCGCCTCCGCCGCCAGCAACTCTCGAAGTCGTAGTTGTGAGTCCGCAGAATCCGGTAATTACCGACAGCGCCGTGATCCTGGCGTCCACGGCCACCGGTCATTACAGCGATGGGAGCACGAAAGATCTAACGTCGAGCGCTACGTGGACGTCCACGAACAGCGGAGTGGCGACGGTTAATTCGTCGGGAAGCGCCACGAGCGTGGCTCTGCCAGCAGGCCAGAACGCCGGATTTACTTCCATCAAGGCCGTTTCGGCTGGAGTCACCGGCGTCTCGATCGTGAGCGTGACCAATCACACGTCGAATCCGAGCGAGTTCGCCGGCGTCTTCATTCAGCACAACGATATTGGGCGGACGGGACAGAACTTGAATGAAACCGCGCTCACGGCGGCCGCGGTACAAGGGGTAAGTTTCGGCAAGAAATTCTCGCAGCGGTGGACGGCTTCATTTACGGACAGCCGCTTTACGTGCCGCAGGTGACGATTGCGGGAGTCAAGCACAACGTGGTTTATGTGGCGACGGAGAACGACAGCGTGTACGCCTTCGACGCCGACTCTAACGGCGGCGCCAACGCGAACCCGCTCTGGCAGGTGACGCTGTTGGATGCCGCGCATGGCGCGGGGACCGGGGCCACTCCAACAGACAGCGGTACCGACAATACTTGCACCGACCTGATCCCGACGATCGGCGTGACCAGCACACCCGTGATCGATCCAAGCACCGGGACCATGTATGTGGAATCGAAGACGAAGGAGAGCGGAAACTTCTTCCACCGGCTCCACGCCCTCGATATCACCAACGGCGCGGAGAAGGTTTCCCCGCCGACGACGATCACAACGTCCGGCTTCAATTCGCTGATGCATACGAACCGCCCGGGCTTGCTGCTGCTGAATGGAATCGTCTATGTGGCCTACGCGTCCGATTGCGACAATCAGCCGTATCACGGCTGGATCTTCGCGTATGACGCCGCGACACTCTCGCAAAAAGCGGTCTTCAACGAATCTCCAAATGGCAGGGAAGGAGGATTCTGGATGGCGGGGTCCGGCATTGCCGCGGACTTAGCGGCAAACATCTACATCGCGTCGGGCAACGGTGATTTTGATACGGGCCACGTTCCGGCAGTGGACCTGGGAGACTCCAACTTGAAGCTGTTCTACACGGGGAGCGCGTTCTCTCTTGAGGATTACTTCACGCCGTTCGACCAGAGCACGCTGGACCAGAACGACACGGATTTGGGGTCGGGCGGCGTGCTGCTGCTTCCCGATCAAGCCGGGGCGCATCCCCAGGAACTGGTGCAGGCCGGGAAAGAGGGCACGATCTACGTGATCGACCGGAACCAGATGACGACCGGCAACAAGCACTACTGTTCGGGCTGCGCGAGCGATACCCAGATCGTCCAGGAGCTTCAAGGCGCTGTCGCCGTCGGTGGAATGTGGAGCATGCCGGCCTATTGGAACAGCAACGTGTATTTTTGGGGCAGCAGCGACAACCTGAAAGCCTACTCGGTGACCAGCGGTACGCTGAGCTTGGGGCCAACCTCTGCTAGCGGCACATTTCTCGGGTTTCCAGGCGCAACACCATCCGTTTCGGCGCATGGGAACTCGGGGGGAATCGTATGGGCCATTGACTCAACAAGCTATGGTTCACCGAATGCGTCGCTTGGGCCGGCTGTGTTGCACGCGTACGATGCCACGAACGTGGTAACGCAGCTATACAACTCTTCGGCTACTCCGGGTGGCAACGCCGTGAAATTTACGGTTCCGACGATTGCGAATGGGAAGGTCTACATCGGGACGCAGACGGAACTGGACGTGTACGGCCCGCAACCCCAGATCACGCGACTACTGGGGGTAGGCGCTCGTTAGCGAACGCAGGTACGCGATGATGGCTTGGGCGTCCGCGTGGTTCATGTGGTAGATGTGCATTGGCTGGCGAATGATCTCACCGTTCGGCCCCACGCCCTTTTCCAGAACATCTTCGGCCTGCTCATCTGAATAGCCGCCAAAACCAGCCAAAGCGGGCGCATTCATAGCCCAATTCGGATTCGCGTGAACGGGCATGATCCAGATCTGCGCGCCCTGCAGCCGGCGCGATTCGTCGAGATTGCCGCCCGCGTCGCGAGGCGTGTGGCATTCCTCGCACATGGCGACGTCTTCAACCAGGTAACGGCCGCGATCGACCGAACCTTGCGGAGCGGCAGGCGCCGCATTCTTCTGTGGTGCGACAGGCTTGCTCTGCCCCGATGACAGGCGCGAAGCACCGAAACCTGCAGCCAGCAAAACGACCGCGCAAGAAGCGACTTTATGAATTGCTTTCATAGACTGTCAATCCTGGGTTTTCTTTAGGATGCGGCTCTCTCCCGGAAGGAAGGCCGTTCACCACTGGAACGAGAAAGTATCGCAAAAAGCGCGTTTCGATGTCTATTGGGTTTTTCAGGATATTTCATCGGCAGTCGGCCGATTTTCCGCACCCGGCGGCGGCGTGGCTGGATTCATCGGGGAGAGGCGAGCGAACGCCCATCGCGCGTGGCCGGAAACGAGCGAGTCCTCGGAAGACGCAAGGCGATCGAGCAACCGAACGACGCGCGAATAGGCATCTCGATCCGGCGTGATTCCGGAATTTCCCAGCGCCACGCAGGCGTTGCGAACCAAGCCTCGCCATTTCGCGCGCTTGGCGGCGCTGCCGCGAAAAATAGCGCTGAACTCCTGTTGCGAGAGAGACGCGAGCCACTCGAGCTCCGGAGTGACGAACGAGCTTCCATTTTCGAGATTGCTCCGCGGTTGAAATGCGGCCATGGACGTGACCGGCGCCTTGCGATTCCAGGGGCACACATCCTGGCAGATATCGCAGCCGATGACGGCGCGGCCCATCTCGGGGCGCAGCTCCTCCGGAATTTCTCCGCGAAGCTCGATCGTGAGATAGGAGATGCAACGGCGCGCGTCGAGGACGTAAGGCTCCGGGAACGCCTGCGTGGGGCATGCATCCAGGCAGCGCGTGCACGTTCCGCAGAGATCCGCAGGAGGAGGTTCGCCCAGCGCGAGGGTCGGCTCGAGAACAAGCGTCGTGACAATCACACCCAGAAAAAGCCACGAGCCAAGTTGCGAATTGATCAGGCAGGTGTTTTTCGCGAGCCAGCCGAGACCAGCATATTTCGCCGCCACGCGCTCGATGATGGGGCCCGTGTCGGTGTAGGCGCGCGCCGCGAACGGCTCGGCGAACTCCGCGCGCATTTCGGAGATCAGCACTTGCAGCTTCTGCTGGATCACGCCGTGGTAGTCGTCGCCCCAGGCGTAGCGCGAGATCCATCCGCGCGGCGATTCGGGATCGGCGTTTTCGGGTGAAGCGGCGGCGCGGGGCGCTGAGTTGTAATTGAGCGCGACGACGATCAGGCTGCGAGCACCATTGAGAACTCGCCGCGGATCGGCGCGGCGCGGATCGTGGAGATAACCCATCTCGCCCGCATAGCCGCGCGCAAGCCACTCCGGCAGGTGGTCGAGTTCCGGGAATGATTCGGCCGAGGCAACTCCTTGCACATCCGCCGAAGCAGAGTTCTCGTGCGCGACGGGTGCGACGCCACAGAGATCGAAACCGGTAGCGCGCGCCCGCTCGCCAATCCAGCGTGTTTGCTCGGCTGGCGTCATGCGTCCATGATGCATCAAGAGGCGCGCACGGGCGAAAACTTTGCGACTGCGCACTCTGCGGCGAATCGCGTGTTTTCCTTGTCACCACAGCGAGGGATTGCATACAATCGCGGACGGTTTGAACGAGAACGGAGAGATTGATGAGCCATCGGATCGCCGCAAAAATCACGGGAGTAGCCGGGTACGTGCCACCACGCGTCGTCACAAACGCGGACATCGAAAAGATGGTGGACACCACCGACGAATGGATTCGCACTCGCACGGGCATCCGCGAGCGGCACTACGCGGACCCGGGAGTCGCCTCTTCTCATCTGGGGAGCGAAGCCGCCAAGAAACTGCTGACGCTGAAGGGCGTTCGCCCCGAAGAAATCGATCTGATCGTGGTGGCGACGGTTACGCCAGACATGCTGTTTCCCGCGACGGCATGTCTGATCCAGGACCGCCTGGGCGCGACGAAAGCATGGGGCTTCGATCTTTCCGCCGCGTGCTCGGGTTTTGCCTACGCGCTAACGGTGGGCGCGCAGTTTGTGGGCATGGGATCGCACAAGAAAGTCCTAGTGATCGGCGCCGACGTGATGACGTCCATCCTCGATTTTCGGGACCGCGCCACCTGCGTGCTGTTCGGCGACGGCGCGGGCGCCGTGCTGCTGGAACCCGCCGCTTCGGACGCGGAAGGAATCATTGATTTCGTGCACGATGTGGACGGCTCGGGCGGCTGCAACCTCTACATGCCCGCGGGAGGCTCGCTGCATCCGCCGTCGCACGAAACGGTGGACAAGCGCATGCACTACGTTCATCAGGAGGGCCAGCAGGTTTTCAAGTACGCGGTGCGGCGAATGAGCGAGCTTGCCTGCCAGATTCTGGAGCGGAACGGACTAACGAGCAAGGACCTGGCGCTCGTGGTTCCTCATCAAGCCAACCTGCGCATCATCCGCGCGATGCAGGAACGGCTGGGCGTGGACGATTCGAAAGTGCTGGTGAATATCGACCGCTACGGAAATACCACGGCCGCGACGATCCCGATGGGATTGGTGGATGCTGTCGAACAGAAGCGGCTACGCAAAGGCGATCTGGTCCTGCTAATCGCCGTCGGCGCGGGTTATACCACTGGCGCCGTGCTGATGCGCTGGGCTTACTAGAGGTCGGCGATCGAAGGGATCGATCGCTGTCCGACAAGCCAGTATCAGTTCACTCCGAAATCGTCCGTCTGCTCTCCCAATATCGTCAGCACGGGATTCGTGTCGCCGGCCGTGGTCGTGATCATCACAGCCTTCGTCGGCGAAACGATGAAGAACTCGCCATTGAACGCGGGCGGTGGAGGAGCTTGAGTCAGGTTAAACGTGCCGCTGCCATCCGTGACGCCAGAGGCGGTGAGCGCGTAGGTGCCGGAGATGGCCAGGCCCGAGGAATTGGAGGCGGTGGTGCTCAGATCCTCGGTGCCCGCCACCGCGCCGGTGGTGAAGGTGATCACGCCGGAATAATTCTGGAGCGCCGTCGTGGCTGGCTGCGAAGTGCCCTGCACCAGCGTTCCGGTAATCGTGCTCGTGGAAAAAGTCGCGCCACCGCCCTTGGATTGCGGCTCAAAAATCCCGAGCACTGGCGCGCTGAGGTTTTCAAGAATGCAGAGGGCTTCGTTGTTGTTGATGACGTAAAAGACAGGAACGATCGTCGGACTAGCAAGATTAGTATCCACGCGGCCGAACGAGTCGCCGGTGACGAAACTTGCGGTGATGGCGGTCACACCCAACGCGCTTCCGACTGTCCCGGCGATATTTTCCATCAGCGACAGCGTGAATCCGTTTCCTCCGTTCGCCTGCAACTGGGCGACCGCGGCAAGCGGCACGTAGGTGGTCCCGCCGATTGGAATGACCGCGCCCGACAATCCGCCGACACTCGCACTTGTCGCAGGGAACGACTGAATTGCTTGCGCGAACGGATATCCTGTTTGATGGATCAGTCTTCCGATGCTAACGAAAGGCGTGGCCTGGCTCACCGAGTCTGTTTCCACGATGAAAGCTTCGGTCAGCAGTCCGCTGGTTGTTGTAATCGGATAGACGCTGAAATTCATATTTCCGAGCGTCTGCGTCACGCTCATCATGCAACGCGCGGCCTGCGCAGACGTTTGGAAGGTGCCTGATAAGTTTGGGCTGCCGACGATCACGTTCCCCGGAGCGTTGGCATCCACTTCGCCGGTATCAATAGCGCCCGGCGTCGAAGAAGTCGCCGGCACTTCGGCGGTGAAGCGGCCCGCCAGGGCGAACGGCCCGGGCGTCGTGCCAGTAAAGTTTCCTTCCGCGCCGCTTAAGCCGATGACGAAATCCGCGCCGAGCGGGCCCGCGCCTGACATCGTCTGCGAGCCGCAGGTCGCTGTGTTCTGCTGGGCAAGTTCGCCCGAGCCGCGTACCCCGGTTGCGTCGAATTCGACCATGCGACCATGGAGTCCCATTGAATCCAGGGCGAAATCGTATGTGGGAGACCCATGCAGGGTCGTGAAAACCAGTTGGCCGCGATTGGTGTTTAGAAGTGTAAACGTGCCGGTAAAAGTCTGGTTCTTATACGAACTTTGAGCAATCGAATTGAAATCCTCGACGCCACCGGTGATTTTGCTCACTCCATCGGCATTGAAGTGTCCTGCGACGACAACCGCGCCGCTGGAATTGAATCCGCTGAACTCAAAGGCGTAATTTCCGTTCAAAAGATTCGTAATCGTGATGCTGAGCTGCCCGGCCGTGGTCGAAGCAGTCATCGGTGTCGGTTCGCTGTCGCTGACCTTGACCGTGAAGGTGTTGAAAACCCCGGTCGCGGTTGGCGTGCCAGTGATCGTGCCGTTCGGATTCAAAGCCAAATTCGTGGGGAAGGTACTCGCGGCTGTCGTGAGCGCCCACGTATAAGGCGGAACACCGCCGGTGGCCTGCAACTGCGTCCCCGCTGGATAGGCGGTGCCGAGAACACCGTTCGGCAGCGTGGTCGTGGTGATCTTTAGTGGCTGCGTCTGCCCAATCGTGATGATTATGGAGTTTGTCTCGGGGGGAAACGCCGTCGAAAGCGATGTGGCCTGGATGGTAACGGTGAACTCGGCGGCGATTGCGGTTGTCGGAGCCGCATAGGTGGAAGACGTGACGCTCGTTGCTGTAAACACGCCCGGGGGGACCGGAGCGCCCGCGCCCGGAGTGAAAACCCAACTCACCCCCGCGCCCGTTGTGTCTTTCGGAACGCTCGCGGTAATGGTGACCATCTGCCCCGCGCTGATTTTGAGCGCAGTGGCATTAAGTACGACGGAGTTGAAGTCCGAAGGAACGCCGGAGCAGCTCGTGCAGCTGTTGCTTTGAAGAAAGACCATTAGAACGAGACAGAAAATGGATGGGAATCCCTTACTCTTCGCCATTGCCACTCCTTGAATGGATGTTCCCCAATGCTTTCATGAGTTGCCCACATTATTTAGAACACAGAACGGGATTCCGAGGCTTGGAAATGACTGGAAGCAATGGCGTATGAGGCAACCGACGGGGGCAAATCCCAGGCGAAAATGGCCTGTTAGCTGCGGGGTAAGACGCCGAGGCTAGCGCGACCCGCGCCAGCGTTAACCAGATTGACAGCGTGCGCGAATGCATGGGTTCTTCCCACGAACGGTTTCAGGGATAATAGGGGGCGGGCTGTACGGCACCAAATCTGGCGGGAAAGGATCTCCTTTGCGCGCTGTCATTACGGGCGGGGCGGGTTTTCTTGGATCG
>Ga0209415_10007275_pt1 | contig 19348 bp, 16 predicted proteins | sample PeaSoiSIISIP2007_FD_187696 | JGI IMG/M metagenome (GOLD analysis project Ga0209415, IMG submission 187696) | Peat soil microbial communities from Weissenstadt, Germany - SII-SIP-2007 (SPAdes) (version 2) | ecosystem: Environmental > Terrestrial > Soil > Wetlands > Peat | place: Germany... | reverse complement strand
GATAGCGAGCTGGTCAAGGTCATCAGCGAGGGCGGCGAGTCCATCGGCATGTCCGCCGACATGCAGCCGTGGGGCGGGACGCTGTCTGATGATGAGATCCACGGCATGGTAAAGTTCGTCCGTAGCTTCTGCGCGAAGGCGGAAGGTGGTGCGGCCCCGAAATGAGCGGCCTCGCTCGCAAGATCCGGGCAGCGATCCGGCCGCTGACCTGGTTTCGCGATAACGTTCCATGCTTGGCGGCGTGCCCGGTGAAAACCGACGCCGGGCGCTACGTGCAGCTTATCGGAGAGGGCCGCTACGCCGAAGCGTACGCGGTGGCCCGCTCCCCGAATCCGATCGCGTCGATCTGTGGGCGCACCTGCGGCGCGCCGTGCGAAGACGCCTGCCGGCGCGGCTCCATCGATGCGCCGGTGGCGATTCGGCCGCTCAAACGCTTCGTCACCGAGCGCTTCGGGCCGGAGGCCTTCGCACCGATGGGGGTGGACGCGATCACGGCCACCGCTGCTCCCAGTGGCGAGAGTACCACGTCGGGACATCTTGAAGCGCTGCGGCATCACAACGGGTCGCGGGCCAAGGTCGCGGTTGTGGGCGCGGGCCCGGCCGGACTGGCCTGCGCCCACGACCTCGCCGTCATGGGTTACCAGGTCACCGTATTCGAAGCCATGGAGCACGGCGGCGGCATGATGCGCTACGGTATTCCCGAGTACCGTTTGCCGCGCGAGGTCATCGATCGGCAGGTCGCCGAGATCCGCGACCTCGGTGTCGAGTTTATTTTCGGCCGGTCGCTCGATGCCACCTTCAGCATCCATGAGATCCGCGCCGCCGGCTACGCGGCCATTTTCCTCGGCATCGGTGCCGGACGGGGACGTGACCTCGCCATCGACGGCGGCGATCTCGACGGCGTGGTCAAGGCGATCGACTTTCTCCTCAACGTCAACCGCGGCTACCGCGTTGAGGTCGGCCGCCGCGTCATCGTGGTCGGCGGCGGCCTGGTTGCCCTCGACGCCGCACGCACGGCGGTGCGCGTCCTGTTGAGCGGCGCAGAACGGGCCGCCGAAGAGCTGGGTCGCGTCGTCGGCACCGAAGTCCGTGTCGCCCTCGATGCCGCCCGCGAGGCACGCAGGCGTGGCGCGCTCGAGGTCACAGTCGTCAGCCTCGAGCAACTCGATGAGATGCCCGCGATGCGTTCGGTGCAAGGTCGCGAGGAGATGGAGGTTACGCATGATGAAGGCATCGACTTCATGCCCGGGTGGGGACCGAAGCGCGTCGTCGGTGAGAACGGACGCGCCACCGGCATCGAGCTGATCCGCTGCGCACGCGTTTTCGACGCGCAGGGCCGCTTCAACCCGGACTTCACCGCCGGCAGCGAACGCGTCGTTCCGGCGGACACAATCCTGCTGGCCATCGGGCAGCGGTCGGATTACAGCTTTCTGCGGCCCGATGACGGCATCGAGCTCACACCGGGCGGTATGATCAAGGTCGATCTCGAAACCCTGGCCACCACCGCTCCCGGCATCTTCGCCGGTGGCGACGGCGCCTTCCCGCCCGGGCTGCTCATCACCGCCGCCGAGCACGGCAAGCGCGCCGCGGCGTCAATCGACGCATATCTCAGCGGCGGGCGTCGCCGGCCGACGTTGCGGGTCGTTGTCGAGGAACAGCCGCTGGCAACCTACCGCATGCCGGAGAGCTACGAGCGCATCGCCCGCCACGTCCCGGTCGTGCCGGTCAATCGGCGCACCGGCATCACCGAAGTCGAAGCGTGTTACACCGAAGCCGAAGCCAAACAACAGGCTGACCGTTGCCTATCGTGTCACATCGACCCAATCTACAATCGTGACCTTTGTGTGCTGTGCGCGCGCTGCGCCGATATCTGTCCGGAGAACTGCATCAGTTTCGTGCCCGTCGAGTCGCTGGCGTTGGGCGCCGCGGACCAGGCGACCGTAGCCGCCCTCGCCCCCGCCGATCAGCCGCACACCGCCTACCTGTACGCCGAGGAACGCTGCATCCGGTGCGGCTTGTGCGCTATTCGCTGCCCGACGGGCGCGATTACCATGGAACGATTCCGCTTCGAGGAGGAGACTCGTGTCACTGACCCCCGCGTCGCAGCCGGCGCAACCTGAACGTCGTCGTTTCTTGCAGTGGATCGGCCAGTGGTCCGTGGTCGCCGCGATCGTCACCCAGCTGGGCGGCGTCGTGCGCGCCTTCGTGCCGCGCGTGCTTTACGAGCCGTCGAAGAAGTTCAAGCTCGGCAAGCCCTCCGAGTATCCCGAAGGCGTGACCTTCGTGCCAATGCATCGGCTCTTTGTCGCCCGCGAGCGCAACCAGTTTCACGTCATCTCGGCCACCTGCACGCATCTCGGCTGCACCGTCGAGTGGAAGGACAAGCTTGCTGAGTTCCAATGCCCCTGCCACGGCAGCAAGTTCAAAGCGGACGGGCTGCCGTTTGCGGGCCCGGCGCCGCGCCCACTCGAATGGTACCCGTTGAGCGTGTCCGGTGACGGGTTCCTGGTCGTCGATTCCGGCAAGAGCGTTCCACCGACATATCGCTTCGCGATTGCATGACGATGCGCGCACGGCTGATACGGTTGTGGCGTTGGGTGACGTGGACCTGGAGCCCAGCAAGCGAGCGCGAGGCCAGCACGGCCATCGTGGAAAATCTGTGGCTGCACTGGTTTCCCGCCAAAGTCGCCGAGGCCAGCTTCTCGTGGAGCTACAGCCTGTGGCTCGGCGCCATCTCGGCTTTTCTCTTCCTCATCCTGACGGTGACCGGCGTGCTGCTGATGTTCTTCTACGTGCCATCGACGCAGCAGGCGTACTGGAGCATCAAGGACATCCATTACGTCGTCGGCTTCGGCTGGCTGCTGCGCAACCAGCACCGGTGGGCGGCGCACCTGATGGTGCTGGTGGTCTTTCTGCACATGCTGCGCGTCTTCTTTACCGGCGCGTATCGCGCGCAACGCTCCGCCAACTGGTTGGTCGGCGTGATCCTATTGCTGCTCACCTTGTTCCTCTCCTTCACCGGCTATCTGCTGCCATGGGATCAGTTGGCCTTCTGGGCGGTCACGGTGGGCACCAACATCGCCAAGGAGGCGCCGCTCGTCGGCGCGGCCCTCAGGTTCATCCTGCTCGGCGGCACGGAAATCGGTCAGAGCACGCTGGTCCGGTTCTATGTCCTGCACGTCTTCGTGTTACCCGCGGCCGTGCTGGCGCTGTTCGCGTACCACATGTGGCGCGTGCGGCGGGACGGCGGCATGGCCGTCACCGATCCGGCGTCGGCCGGCGTCGACGAGCCCCGTGAAGCGTCACCGGTTGCGGGCAAGACTTATTCGCTGTTCGGCGTGACACCGGGCACCAGCCTCGAGACGCGCGCCGCGGGACCGTTCGGCGATGAAGCAGCTACCTTTTCGGCGCCGCACCTGCTGCGACGGCTGATGTTGGTGTTCCTCGCGGTGTTTACGCTGACGATTGTGCTCAGCCTGATATCCGGCGCACCACTGGAGGAGCCGGCCAATGCGACGCTGACGCCGAATCCCGCGAAAGCCCCCTGGTATTTCCTGTGGCTCCAAGAGCTCGTGGCCATCACCACGCTGCGTCTCGGCGGTCTGACCCTCAGCGGTGGGCTGATCGGAGGCATCTTGGTTCCCGGCATCCTGCTGGCGGCGGGGGTGGCGTGGCCCTTCCTCGACCGCAGCCCGCTGCGCACCGTCGGCAGGTGGTTTCCGCGCGAGCGCCGCCTGCAGAATACTGTACTCTGCATCATCGCCTTCATCATGCTGGTTCTCGTCCTGATCGGCATGCTCATGCGCGGCCCCTACTGGCAGCTCTACTGGCCCTGGCAAGCCTGGCCGGAAATGCCGCGGCGGCTGTAGGTGCCAGAATGAGCGCACGGCGATTCACTTGGAACCGGGACTTCTGGCCGCTGTTGATCGCGTCGACCGCGTCGTTCGTGGTCGTGATGATCGTCGCCTACCACGAGTACACGCCGGAATGGCGGCACTACACGCTGGCGTTTCGTAGTTATCTGACGGGGCGCGGCGCCTACGACGCGGCGGCGGCGGTACCAGACAACGTGCAGCAGATCTGGCTGCCGGAGCTGGATCGCGTCGATCGCTGCATCAGCTGCCACGTCAACTACGACGGGTCGATCTCCACCCTTCCGGATCTGCCGCCGCTCTACCGGCCGCATCCCGACCTGCCCTACATGGCCAAGCATCCGTTTCCCAGCTTCGGCTGCACCGCCTGTCACGGCGGGCAAGGATACGCACTCGACGCGGCCGGCGCCCATGGCTTGGTGGAACATTGGGATGATCCGCTGCTCACTACCAAGCTGGCCGGCGAGTACGGTCTGACGCGTGCCCAGCTCATGGAGATCAAGTGCAACACCTGCCACCGCAGCGACGACAGCACACCCGGCACGGATTCCATCAACATGGCGAAGGAGATCTTCGAAAGGAAGCACTGCACGTCCTGTCACGGTCTCCAGGGTGGCGGCGGCTTGGCGGCCTCCGATTTGACGTACGACGGCGACCTCGACCCGGAGTACCTGGACTTCTCCAACGTGGAAGGTCCAAAGACGACCCTGAACTGGCAAGTGCAGCACTTCAAGAGCCCGCAACAGGTCATCAAGCGCAGCGGCATGCCGAACTACAAGTTGAACGACGAGCAAGCGCGAGGGATGGCGCTCCTCATGCTCAGCTGGACACGCATCAGCTTCCCGCCGCAGTACGTGCCGGCGGCGCGCCGCCGGCCTGCGGTCGTCCAGCCGGTGGTTCGCGAGGTCCCATATCCACCGAACGCCACGACGCCGCTCGGCCAGCAAGGCCGTTACGTCTTCACCAACCGGGGCTGCAACAGCTGCCATCGCGTCGGCGGCGGAAAGCTCATCGGTCCCGACTTGGAAGGCGTGACGCACCGCCGTAACGATCGCTGGCTGCAGTCATGGCTCAAGGACCCGGCGGCCGTGGTGGCGAAAGATCCGGAGCTGCAAACCTGGTCGCACGAGTTCGGCGATATCATCATGCCCAATCAGAACCTTGACGATAAGGAAATCGACGCTCTGATCGCGTACATGAAGGAATTTCCCGAGAGTGCCCCGCCGACACCGGCGGCTGCTCCTCAGTAACCGCTACGGCGTCACAGGTTCGGCTCGCCTGCGGTTTCATGCTAGGGTCCGCGCGTGCCCGAAGACCGCCGCCGTATTTCCTTCAAGACCCTCGCACCGACGCTCGCGGCGATCGTGGTGCTGGTCGCGGTGCTGCTGATCCTTAGGCGTCCCCATCCGATCCCCGAACCACCGCACGCCGTCACCCCGCCGTCGGCCGCGCCGTTCACTCCCTGGCTCAAATTCGAGTCGATTGAAGCCAGCCGCAGCGCCGCCGCGCAGGACTATTTCATCGACCAGGTCCTCGGCCACCAGGTGTTCCAGATGCCGCCGCAGGGCGTGCCGCCGATGATCGGGCGTGAGCTGCTGCTCGACGACGACCACATGCTGCTGTCGTCCGGGCGACGCCTCTGGAATCACGAGCTGCTGAACCAGCCCGGCATGGCCGGGAAGTTCTGCTATCTGCACAGCAGCCTTTGCGTCAAGAACCTGTTCGACGTGCAGTTCTTCATCGACGGCCAGCCGCTGATCCTTTACGACAATCGCTACGCCATCGCGCGCTACCCCAGCCACACGTTGGTGAAATACAGCGCCGGCACGGTGGACATCGATGAATACAAGTACATCACCGATGACGATCGCGCGGTGTGTACGTATCAGATGCATTCGGCCGACAAGAAAGCGCACCGGGTGGACATCGAGGTCCTCGCGTCCTACGTGCCGATGCCCAACGGCGACCACGACCCCGCCTACCCGCTGCTCGGGAGCGGTACGTACCAGCAGATGCCGATCTTCCTCTATCTCGATGCACCCGGCTTTGCGCGCGTCGACGCCGCGGCGATCCACTTGCGCCGCACCCTGAACGTGCCGGCGGAGGGCGCGACGACGCCGGCACCGGACGCAGCGCCGGCCCAGGCGCAAGTCGCCGTTAGCTTCGAGAACCGGGCACGTGCCGACGCCACCGGGTCACTTCCCGACGACCTCGTCGTCCAGCAGCAGCGCACCTACAATCAGTGGTTCTTCGACAACGTGCCGTATTTCGATGCCGCGGACGCGAGCTTCAAGAAGATGTGGTACTACCGGTGGTGGGTGGCGCGCTTCAACATGATCCAAGCCGACACACCCGACCTCAAGGGCTACCGCTTTTACGAGGGCAAGCTGGGCTTCGACAACGAGATCTCCTTTGCGGTGCCGGTGCAGCTCAAAGAGCTCACGTACCTGCGCGATCCGATTTTCGCCTGGCAGCAGGCGGAGAACAGCTACCGCAACGTGTCGTCCAACGGGGCGCTCATCGATCCGCCCGGCAGCCCGTATTGGAACGAGACGTATTCGCATTGGATCACCTCGGCGGTGGCCGAGCTCAATCGCGTGCATCCGGTTCCGGCCGACCGGCTACGGGCGCTGCTGCCGGCGATGGCCGGCGACGTGCGGGCGTGGCTGACGGCGTTCGACGCCGACGGCGACGCGCTGCCGGAACGTGACCGCCCGCGGGTCACCGGGTACGACCTCGACATCCTGTCGTACTGGTTCTTCAACGGCACCAAGCTCGACATCGAGGCCAAGCCGCCCAGTCTCGAACGCGTCGACTTCGCCAGCTTCGTCTACGCCAATGCCCGCGGCGTCGCCGAGTTGGCGCGCGCCGCAAGTCAGGACGCGCTGGCCGCCGAGCTCGACGCCACGGCAGAGCGCATCCGCACCGCCGTGCTCGGGCAACTGTGGGACGACCAGACGGGGTTTTTCTATCCGCAGCGTGCTTCGGACCACGCCCGCGCGCCGATCCGCGAGCTGCACGGCTTCTATCCGTTCACGACGCTGCTGGCGCCCGACGAGCCGCGCTATCTGGTGGCGTTGCAGAAGCTCGTCGACCCCGACGAATTCTGGGCGCGCTTTCCGCCGGTGATCACCAGCCTGTATCACTACCATCGCTGGACCTGGGGCATGGACGGCCTCAGCCGCAACATCGCGCCGAACCCGATCAGCATGGGCGCCCGCACGGTACTCCAAGCGCTCAAGCACTATCACCAGCACAGCATCACGCCCGATCACTTCATGGACCTGATGGGGCGCTACAACACCCTGGTGTATCCCGGCGCCAACCCGTACGACGCGCTCTGGCGCCCGAACGTGCACGAGTATTATTCGAAGTGGGAGCCGAATCAGGTCGAACTGCATCCGAAGCCGTCTGATATCTCGCACGACTTCCATTCGATGTACTGCTCGCTGGTCGTCGAAGGCGTCGTCGGGCTGACGCCGCGCCGCGACGACAAGATCGAGCTGCAACCGGCGGCGCTGCACTGGGCCTATTTCGCCCTCGACCGCTTGCGCTATCACGGCAAGGATCTCACCATCATTTGGGACGAGCCCAAGGGCAAGCCGCAGTACCGCGACTATCCGGAAGGGTTTTCGCTCTACATCGACGGAAAGGTCGCCTTCTCCCGCGACCATCTGAGCCACGTGATCTACGATCCGGCCAGCGGACGCGTCGAAGAGATGGACGGCCCCTCGCCGGATTCGTAGAAGCGACGGGCTGCCTTACGGTGGCGTGTCGTTGCGCTGCAGCGATTCAATGTACGTGGTGATCAGCTCGACGCGCCGGCGAATGTAAATCGCGGCGGCCGCGGTTGCGCCGCTGCCGGTCGGGTCGAAGCGTTGGCTCCACACCGGCATCTCGCGCGTGCCGTGCGCCGCCACCGTGCGCTCGGCGGTGACCACCTCGATGACCAGCTCACGCGGAAACTTGCCCTGGTTGCGCTGGGCCAGTCGCGTGAGATCCGGCGGCGGCACGGTCAGCGCCGCCGCTACCGGCCCGTTGCCGGCCAAATCGATGCCGTGACACGAGGCGCAGGCTTCGACGTACAGCGTGCGTCCTTCTTGCGCCGGCACAGGCACTGCGGCGGCAGTCGCGGCGCCGAACATCCACACCGCGCCGACAACCGCCGAAAGGCACGGCATCGGGAAATGCGCCGACGAGGCGTGACTCAGCTGCAACCGGTTCGGGACACCCGACACTGCTAGTAGCCTGTCGGACTTCGGAGCCAGCTGCGACCCAACGGGGAGCAGACCATAGAACTGACGCCGGCCGTAGGCCCTAGCGGGCCGCGCGCTTGACGGTGGAAACGTCGTGGCGTTGCCAAGTGGCGGAGAGCGTGCCGTCGCTGTCGGACCAGGCGTAGGAGCTCTTGCCGCCGAAGGCCTTCTTCAGCTCGTGCACGATCCGATGTGCCAGCTTCTGGGAGGTGGTCAGGATCTCGAGGGTGGCGTTCTCGCGATTGATCGACACGATGCGACGCTCGGGTTGCGTGAACTCCGCCCGGCCCGCTACGTTCTTGATGCGCCGGCGAATGACCGCTTCGTTCGCCTCCGCGTAGGCGCCGCGAATGATGACGCGCCCAAAGTATTCACCCTCGTTCACCTGTTCGCAGGCCGGACACAGCGCCCACGTAGCAGCGCCCAGCTGCGTCTCCGTCAGCTTGCGGCCGCGGCGCCACGTGCGGCGAGAAAAGACGGCGCCGCAGCGTTCGCAGACCGTACCGTCTTGCGGGGTTCCGGTCCTCGCCGCAACCGCCGGGACTTTGCCGCTCCGACTGCCCTTCCGATTGAGGCTCCGAATGCGTCCTTTTCCCTTGCTGGTCTCGCCGCTGGTTTTCATCATCGCTCCGCCTTCCCTAACCGAGCTGCCTTGTTAGCGGTCTGCGGCGTCCCGAACAAGTGGTTGAGGCGTCAGCGCGCCCGCTTCACCACTGCGCCGACGTAGACGTATTCAAGGTCGAGCGAGGTGAGCGGCCGATCCGCGCCATGCTCCACCACGCCGTCGACATGCAAGCAGATGCGCGCTACCGCGCACGTGCCGCAAGCTTGACGAGCAGCGCGCGTGTCCGCTCGACCGACGCGCGCGGATCGCTGCCGACCGCGTACGGCACCGCGAGGAAGTCGGTCACGCCGATCTCGGAAAGATGCTGAACCTGCTCACCGACGGCATCCTCATCGCCCAACATGGCGACGTCCGCGGGTCCGGCGACACCTTCGCGATCGAGCATGGCGCGATACGACGGCAGCCCGCCGTAAACTTGAAAGGCCTGTGCCGCCACCGCCCGCGCCGCGACGATCTCGGTGGTCACGGCAATCGGCAGGCCGACGACGACGCGCGGCGCCGGGCGGCCGGCCTTGGCAGCCGCCTCGCCGAGGCGCGGGATGGTGTGCTCGCGCACCGTCTTCGGCCCGGTCATCCATGTGATCGTGCCGTCGCCTTCACTGCCGGCGAGCGCGAGCATCTTCGGCGCCAGGGCCGCCAGCAAGATCGGACAGGGCTGCGCGCCGGGCACCGCAACGTTGGCCATGACGCGGAACTCGCTGCCTTGGTATGAAACGTTCCCGTTGCGGATCAGCGGTGCGAGCACTGCGAGGTATTCCTTCATGTGGGTGAACGGCTTGGCGAAGGACTGGCCGAACATGCCTTCGATGACGATCTGATGCGACAAGCCGATGCCGAGCGTGAAGCGGCCTTTGCAGGCCGCTTGCGCCGACAGCGCCGCCTGCGCCATGGCGATGGGATGTCGCGGAAAGGTCGGTACCACCGCCGTGCCCAGCTCGATGCGTGACGTTTCCCGCCCGCCGAGCGCCGCCGCCATTATGGCATCTATGCCGAAGATGTTGGCGAACCACGCGGTCGCGAATCCGTCTTGCTCGGCACGTTGCACCTGCGCCACGATCTCATCCACGCCCGCCCGCTGGCCGGCGATTTCACCGATTCCGATCCCGATTCTCATCGCTGTCCTTTCTTTGTCGGCCAATCACCCCGCAACGCTCAGGCTATCTTACCGCACCTGATACACCCGATAGTCCACCCGCTGCGGGCCGATCTTCCCTTCGCCGAGCGCGACGATGCCGTTGAGCCAGGCGTAGCGCGCGTCGCCGGTCTCGAAGCGCGGCTGCGTGTAGAAGTAGGTGTCGCCGTAGTCCGTGGCGCCGCCGCTGGCAAGGGCCTGCTGCACCTTGTCGTTCATGTGGAGCACGCCGAAGTAGCTCAGATAGATGCACGCGCCGTCGTCAGTCTCGAACGTGGCGCGGACGTCGAGCCTGCCGACGCCATCGGGACCGATCAGCAACCAGTCTCCGCCGCTCGGCAGCACACGCCCGCGCAGTCGCGGTCCGGCGAACGCGCCGCCGGTGACATCGAAGACCTGTCGCATGCCGAACGGGCCGGGGCCAATCACCACCGGCGTCTTCAACGTCGCGTGGTACTCACACAGCAGCTCGAGCGTGGGCGCCATCTCCGTCTCCTCCGTGACCCTCTTTACACCAGCCGCGCACAAATTCCAGCACACACTTTCGTTGACAGTCCGCGCGCGCATCTTCTAAGGTACTCCTGCCATGTTCGAAACCCTCCTGTCACGCGGCGAGCGCCTGGCGCGGGTCGAGGCGAACCGCGCGCTGCTGCGCTTCGTGAACGGCGTCGACTGGCTCATCCGCGATCCCACGGCGGTCGTCGGCCGCACGCCGTACGACGTCATCTACCAACGCGACAAGCTGCAGGTGCGCCGCTACCGCGCCGGCAGTGTTCACCCGCGCTATGCCGTCCCCGTGCTGCTCATCCCGCCGCTGATGGTGAAGCCCTTCATCTTCGACCTGTACCCCGGCCGCAGCCTGGCCGCCTTCCTGCTGCAACGCGGATTTCGCGTCTACCTCGTCGACTTCGGCGAGCCCGACAAAGCCGACGCGTACGTCAGCCTCGACGATTACGTGCTCGACTGGATTCCGGCGGCGTGCCGCAGCGTCAAGAAGGACGCCGGCAGCCACGCGCTCTCGTTGCTGGGCTACTGCATGGGCGGCCTCTTCGCGCTGTCGCACGTCGCTGCCAACCGCGACACCTCGGTCCGCAACATCGTCAGCATCGCGGCGCCGGTCGACGTCAACAAGATGGGCCTCTTCGCGTGGATGGCACAGCTCGCCGGCGAGCAAGCCGAGTACTTGACGCGCCGCATCGGCAACGTACCCGGTGGGTTGTCCAGCGCCGTCTTTCGCCTGCTGACGCCGATGAAGAATGTCACTCGCTACGCCGACCTGTTCATGAACATGTGGGATCAGGAGTACGTCAACGGCTTCGACGCCATGAACCAGTGGGTGAGCCAGTTCATCGACTACCCGCAAAACGCGTTCATCCAGTTCCAACGCGATTTCATGCGGCACAACAAGCTGGTGCGCGGGCAGATGCGCTTCGGGAAGAAGCGCGCCGATCTGCGACGCGTCACAGCGGCGTTGCTGGTCTTCGCCGGGCGCAGCGACCAGATTGCGGCACCCGCCGCAGTGCGCGCCGTCCTCGATGCCGTCGGCAGCACCGACAAGACCTTCCATCTCGTCTCCGGCGGCCACATGGGCGTGTTTGCCGGGTCGAGCGCGCCCGAGCACGTCTGGAAGCCGGCGGCCGAGTGGCTGGCGGCACGCTCAGCAGCAGCGCTGCCGCCGCGGGCCACACACCGCACGGATTCACCTTCGCTGGCCGCCACCGCCTGAGGAGTACGCATGCTGTTTGTCGCCGAGTACGAGCTGAGCTGGGAAATGCTGGAAGCCGTGATTGCCAAACGCTTGGAGTGGGACGACGCGAAGCCCGACGGCTTTCGCTTCATCGGTGAATACGTCTGGCAGGATCGCGACCCGCCGTTTCGCGGCGTCGCCATCATCGAGGCCGACAGCGTTGAAGCGTTGAACGGCTTCGTCTTGCACTACGGACCGACGCTGAAGGTTCGTCTGCACGCCGCGAGCGACGTAGTCTCCGGCATCGCCCTCGCGCAGCCTGCGGGCGCCCGCGCGGTCCGAAAGGTCCGGCGGAAAAAGCGCTGAGCACGCGCTTTGCGACCCATGACTGACAGGCCGCCGAAACCCACGGGGCGCCGACCACGTCTGCCCGCGCTTGCAATCGCATGGCCGACTCCGATAGGTAGGCGCCGGAGGTCGAGGGTGTAGAGGTGCGGATGGGCGGGCGGATTCGGAGACGGTGGCGGTGGGCGCTGGTTGCCTGTCCCCTGGGCCTTGCAAGCGTCGGCGTGTTGGGCGCACGACGCGTCGACCTCGCGCCCGCGGAGTGGTCGGCGGCGTTTCCGAGCCATGCAGCCGGCGTCACCGCTCTCTGCGGTTCCCCTTCCCCACGGAAGACGTTCCTTGAAGTCGAGTGCAGGTATCAGCCGCAGGACACGCGCCGCCACGCTGTGGAACGTCGCGGTGCTTCCTTGGAAGTCGAGTCCGTCTACCCTGCCCCGTTACTGGCAATCGAACCGTCGTATCCCGAGCCGGTGACGGTCGCGCTCCGCTTCATGCCGACCCCGCCACCGGTGGCCGAGGTGCCGCCGTTGGTCGCCCTGAGCTTCGACACCGAAATTCCGCACGGCGAGGAGGCGCGGCGCACGCTCACTCAAGTCATGAGCACGCTGCGCGAGGCGGGCGTGCATGCGACGTTCTTCGTCGTCGGATCGTGGGCGGCGGCGAACCCCGACGTGCTGCGCCGCCTGCGCGCCGACGGGCATGAGATCGCCAACCACAGCCTGACGCACCGGCGGTTCGCCGCACGTTCGGCGTCGGAGCTGCGCCGCGAGCTCGATCGGGTCGCGGATCTCGTGCTCAGCGAGACGGGCGCGCCGATCGCGCCGCTGTTCCGGCCGCCGTACGGATGCATCGACGAGGCCGCCGCCCAGCTGGCGCGGCGCGACGGCTACCAGCTGGCCGGCTGGACGGCGTACGGGCGTGACGCCAGCAGCTTGACCCACAGCGCCGCTGAGGTCGTCGCGACGGTCACACCCAATCTACACAGCGGTGCCGTCATCCTCCTGCACACCAATCACTGGATCACCGCCGCCGCCTTGCCGGCGCTCCTGCGGGTGATCGACAAACGCCACCTGCAGGCCGTGCCGGTCTCCGAGCTACTGCAGCGCGACCCGACCGGCGCCGCGCGACTGGCACAGAGCAGCCTGCGCGACTGCACGCTGCGCACCGCACATCTCACGCACCGGCGGAACAGCTGACGAGTCGTATTGCTCTGTAATCGTCAATACACCCGCCTACGTCTTTAACCGGCCAACGCGGATACGGCCGTCCACGGCCACCGCACCGTGGCCCGGCGCCAGGACTTTGACCGGATTGAGGTCCAGCTCGCGCAGCTCGGGGACGATCTCGACGAGCGCCGAGACGCGCATAATCACCGACAGCAGCGCCGCGCGATCTCCGGCCGGCGCGCCGCGATAGCCGTCGAGCAGTCTGCCGGCACGCAGCTTCTCGAGCATCTCAGCCGCGTCGACATCGCTAACGGGCGTGAGATGGAAGGACACGTCGCGCAACAGCTCGACAAGCACGCCGCCCAGGCCGCAGACGACCAGCGGACCGAACGTCGGATCGGTGGTGACACCAACGAGCGCCTCGATGCCGCCGCGCACCTCGCGTTGCAGGAGGATTTCCTCGAGCTGCGCGCCGATGGCCCGCATGCGGTGCCCCAACGTGTCGACGGCCGCGGCCACGGCGTCGGCTGATTCCAGGCCGAGGATGACCGCACCGACGTCGCTCTTGTGCACCAGATCGGGCGCCACCGCTTTGGCGACCAGCGGGTAGCCCAGGCGCTCCGCGGTCGCCACCGCCTCGGCCGGCGTCGTCAGCTCCATGGCCGCGAACGTGATGCCCGCGGCCCGCAGCACGGTGACCATGTCCCGCGGCTGCAGCCAGCACGGACCGGCGGCCTCGGCAAGCACCCGGTCGATGACGGCGCGCACGGCGCCCTCGGCAAACGGCCCCAGCTTGAGCGGCGTGCCGCGCGGCCGCTGCCGCCAGCGCGCGTAGCGGTACGCCGCTGCCAACGCCTGTGCGGCGTTCTCCGGGAAACTATAGGACGGCAGCGCGCCACGCGGCGGCGCGCTGAGCATCGGCGGCGCCCCCTTCGAAGACATGAACACCGAGAGCACGGGTTTGTGCACCGGCACCCTGCCCGCGCCGTGCGCAATGGCGGCCGCAATCTCTTCCGGTTTGCTCACCATGGGTGGAATGTAAATCACTACCAGCGAATCGACGTTCGCATCCGCGCCCACGGCCTCGATCGTCCGCGCATACTGCTCCGGGCTCGCCGCGGCGATCATGTCGATCGGATTCCCCAGACCCGCCTGCGCCGGCAAGAAGCCACGCAGCGTCGCCAGCGTGTGCGCCTGCAGCTCGGGCAGTGTGAGTGCGCGCGCTTCGCAGGCGTCGGCAAGCAGAATGCCCGGCCCGCCCGCATTGGTGACCACACCCACGCGCGATCCGCCCGGCAGGGGTTGGTTGGCCAGCAGCGCCGCCACGTCGAACAGCTCCTCGAGCGTGTTGGTGCGGATCACGCCCGCCTGTTCGAAGAGCGCGTCCACGGCGACATCCAGGCTCGCCAGCGCCGCGGAATGGCTGGAGGCGGCGCGCGTTCCCGCCGCCGAACGGCCCGACTTGACCGCCACGATCGGCTTCTGGCGCGCGATGTCCGGCGTGATGCGCGCAAACGTGCGCGGGTTGCCGAAGCTCTCGAGGTACAGGACGATGACGTGGGTGTGCGGGTCGTCCGCCCAGTACGACAACAGGTCGTTACCCGATACATCCGCCTTGTTGCCGACCGACACGAACGTCGAGATGCCGATGTTGAGCCGCCGTACGTAGTCGAGGATGATCAACCCCAGCGCGCCGCTCTGTGACAGCATGCCGACGTTGCCCACCGGCGGCCAGCTCGGCGCAAACGTCGCGTTGAGGCTCACCGCCGGATCGGTGTTGAGCACGCCCATGCAGTTCGGCCCGACCATGCGCATCCCCGAGCTGCGGACCAACTCGGTCAGACGCCCCTGCGCGGCGCGCCCCGCCTCCGATACTTCTGCGAAACCGGACGAGATCACCACCACGCCACGCACACCGGCGTCGGCGCACTCGGCAACCGCGGCCTCGACCGCCGGCGCCGGCACCGCAATGACCGCCAGATCGATGGGCGCGCCGACCGCACGGATGCTCGGGTACACCGTCAACCCGTCGATTTCGGTGGCCTGCGGATTGATGGGGTAGATCGGCCCCGTAAAACCGCACCGCTTGACGTTGGCGAGCAGCGCGCCGCCGATCGTGTTCGGGTGGCGTGAGGCACCGACGATGGCGACCGACCCCGGATTGAGGAAGGCGCGCACGCTTTGTGCCGTCGCGTAGCGCTCGCGCTGCTCGTGCGCCTCGACCGACTGTTCCGTTTCCTCGGTGGGAAAGATCACGTGAAACACGCCGGCTTCGAGCGACCGCTTGACGCGGAAACCGCTGCCTCTGAAAACGTCGAGCATGCGGTTGTTCTCGCCGAGCACGTCGGCTTCGAACTCCGTGATGCCGTTGGCGCGCGCGATCGGCGCCAGATGCTCGAGCAGCAGCGTGCCGACGCCGCGGCCCTGGAAGTCGTCGGCCACTGCGAACGCCACCTCGGCCCGCAAGGGCACGGCACCGTGGTCGTCGCCGGCCATGGCATAGCGGCCGACGCCGATGATCCTCTCTTCGTCGCCGTGCCGCAGCGTGGCCACCAGACCCACGTTGCGCACGAAGTCGACCTCGGTGAAGTGTTGCAGCTCGTCGTCGGTCAGGCGCTTCTTCGAGCGAAAGAAGCGGAAGTAGACGGACTGCGCACTCAGCCGACTGAAGTGATCCACCAGCCGGGCCTTGTCGTCCGGCCGGATGGCGCGAATATGGATGGAGCTGCCGTCCCGCAACAGGCCGTCCGCGGTGTACTGACGGAAATCGCTGTGTGGATGCTCAGTCATCGACCCGGCGCCAAGCGTCGAGCTTCTACCTCTGGTGTCAGCCTGTCAACGTGATGTGGCGCCGCTTCCCGGGCCCGTTTGTCGCCGCAGGGGCGGATGGCTTGCGTAGGCGGCGCGAATCAGCTCAATAGGAAGCCATGACCTGCGCGGCGCACGCATTGCGATATCGGATCAACGACGCGGACAACCACTACTACGAGCCGGACGATTGTTTCACACGACACATCGAGTCGCGATACAAGGACAAGACCGTGTGGATCGATCGCCGCGGCAGCGGCCCGTCGCGCATGTACATCGGCGGCGCGCGCTGCCACTTCTTCAGCGTCGGTGCCGGCGACAGCGTCGGCCCGCCGGGAATCATGAAGGCCTTCCTGCGGGGTGACAGCGATGCAGGCGGCAGCCCGAGCCTGAGCCCGATCAACGCGCTGGCGGTGCCCGAGTTCGTCGACAAGACGGCGCGCCTGGCGAAGATGGATGCGCAAAGCGTCGACGCCTGCCTGATGTTGCCGACCACCGGTGTCGGCGTCGAGCCGCAGCTGCGCGAGACGCCGGAGCTGCTGTACCCGAGCATCCGCGCCTTCAATCGCTGGCTCGAGGAAGATTGGGGCTACGGAACCGATGGCCGCATCTACGGCGCGCCGCTCTTGTCGCTCTTCGATCAACAGGAGGCGATCCCCGAGCTCGAACGTTTGCTGGCCGCCGGCGCCACATTCGTCGTCATCACGGCGGGGCCGGTGGCCGGCCGCTCGCCTGGCGATCCGCATTTCGATCCGTTCTGGGCGCGGTGCGAGGAGGCGGGAATCAACGTCGTCTATCACATCGGCCGCACGCCGTTCAGCGAGATGTACAACACGCCGTGGGGGCTACGCCCGCATCCGCCGTCGCACCGGCATTCGCTCATGGAGTTTGCGCTATCATTCACAGAGCGACCCATCGTTGACACGGTGACGGCGCTGATTGCCGATAACCTCTTCGGACGCTTTCCGCGGCTCAAGGTCCTCAGCGTCGAGTACGGCTCCACGTGGGTGGCGCCGCTGCTGCGCAAGCTCGATCACCTCGCCCGCTTGTACAGCAAGGACATGTGGCGGTTCGGCATGCCGCCGCTAAAGCCGAGCGATACGTTCCGGCAGAACGTCTGGGTAGCGCCGTTCTTCGAGGACGACGTTGTCGGCCTGGCGCAGTTGATCGGCGCCGATCACGTGCTGAACGGCTCCGACTACCCGCACCCCGAGGGCCTGGCGCAGCCGCTGGAGTTCGTCGAAGAGCTGGCGGACCTGTCCGACGCCGACGTCCGCCGCATCATGCGCGACAACTTCGCCGCGTTAGTGGGCAGCACGGGCTGAGCGGAAAACCGGGCACGACGCGCACGACGACATCCGGGACCAGCGGTATCTCCGCCACCAGCGGCGTCCACCGATCGGGATCCGACCAGAAGCTCTGCGTGCAGTAAGTCTCGAGCTGGTCGCGCATTGATGCTGTCCTCTTCACGGCTGCGTGATGCAACGGGAGGAACGCACGAGTGACCCCAACGCGGCGGCTCAGGCGCAGCCACCGAGATGCGCCGGCACGACTTCACCGAGTACCTCCGCGGGGGCTGGCGCCTGCAGCCGCTCTGTTCGGCCTTCTCGGATACCAAAGAATCGATCGAATCAAAACCACGTCCCCTCCATTCCACTCCGCCCGGAGCAAGGAGTTAGTCCGCTCAGAGACTCTTCAGAATCTGGCGCCGCTTCTCTTCGTATTCCTTGTCGGTGAGGAGTCCTCGGTCGTGCAACCTCTTCAGCTCCTCAAGACGAGACTCATTGCTTCCTGAGGCATGCGGAGCGGTTTCCGTTTTCAGTGCATATTTGCATGTCTTTTCGAGTACGCCTTGGCCTGCCGGCCGCATGATCCGAATGCAGGTCTGATACTCCTGGGTCGCCCCATCAAGGTCGCCTTTCTGTGCGAGTGCGTTGCCGAGGGCGTCGTGGGTTGTGGCGTTTTCTGGATTGTCGTTGGGATTGAGGCTGAGCGCCTGGCGGTACTCCCGGATCGCCCCGTCGAGGTCACCTTTTCTTTGAAGCGCGTCGCCGAGGAGCATGTGGGCCAAGGCGAAGTTGGGATTGAGGCTGAGCGCCTGGCGGTACTCCTGGATCGCCCCGTCGAGGTCGCCTTTCCCTGCGAGTGCGAAACCAAGGTTGCTGTGGAAGGCGTAGTCGTTGGGGTCGAGGCTGAGTGCCTGGCGGTACTCCTGGATCGCCCCGTCGAGGTCGCCTTTTTTGTGGAGCGCGGTGCCAAGGGTCTTGTGCGCGGCGGCGGCCACGGTGAGGTTGGGATTGAGGCTGAGCGTCTGGCGGTACTCCCGGATCGCCCCGTCGAAGTCGCCTTTATCCTGGAGAGCGTTGCCGAGGTTGTTGTGGGCGACGGCGGCCACGGTGAGGTTGGGATTGAGGCTGAGCGCCTGGCGGTACTCCCGGATCGCCCCGTCGAGATCGCCTTTATTCTGGAGAGCGTAGCCGAGATTGATGTGGGCCGCCGGATCGTCGGATACGCCTTGCACTGGGGGAGAGGCACGATATTGCTGCGGGCCACGGCTCGTCGAGCAGCCACCCACAGCGCTCACCAGCACCAACACAATGACTGAAGTCACCTTCATTCGATGGTCTCTCCCCTCGACGCGCATGCAGCCGCTCTGTTCGGCCTTCTCGGACACCGAAGAATCGATCGAATCAAGACCACGTCCCCCCCACTCCTTCCACATGCGCCGTTCGCCGAAAGTCGCGGAGGTGCTCTCGTCGCTGTGGGGAAACTAGGCACCGCGAGGCGCGGGGCTTTCACGCATCTTCGCCTCTGAGTCGTCGCGTGACTGCATCCAGGTTTGGCACGCCGAAACACACCGCGGCAGGACGGCTTCCCAAGCGAAATATATCGAGGACGCCCCCCCACGCGTTGGCGAGCTGCCCAACTATGGTGGATCGAGGTTCAAGGACTTCCTTGTACGCGCGAAGTGCCTTCTCCCGAGAACCATCTGGATGGTGAATCATGGAGAGAATCACTTGGGCGCAACCGGCGAGCTTGGAATCCGGAGACACCCTTAGGACTTGCTGAAACTCTTTGGCAGCCTCGGCTGAAAAATCGTCAGTCTTTTGGAATTTCGCGACGGCAACAGCGTACCCGAAGTGGGCAAGAGCGGAGTCCGGGAAGAGATTCCTGGCGTTGCCGTACTCTACTACCGCTGAAGCAATGTGACCTTGGCCAAGGTGCGCCCATCCCACGCTTAGCAGGACGTAAAACGCAACAACGTCCAGATCGGGCAAGAGCGGGCTCCTTTCCTGATCGAGGATTGTGGGCGGGGCATCCCGTAATTCGACCACGAGACACTGCCGGGTGAACACTCTATCCGCCCACCCCATCTCTTTGTGCCTCTTCAGGAAATCGAGTGGGTGAAGTTCGGTGACTGAGCGCGTTGAAGAAGGGGTGGGGGCGGTGCGGGCCG
>Ga0209415_10007273_pt1 | contig 19351 bp, 13 predicted proteins | sample PeaSoiSIISIP2007_FD_187696 | JGI IMG/M metagenome (GOLD analysis project Ga0209415, IMG submission 187696) | Peat soil microbial communities from Weissenstadt, Germany - SII-SIP-2007 (SPAdes) (version 2) | ecosystem: Environmental > Terrestrial > Soil > Wetlands > Peat | place: Germany... | reverse complement strand
TACCCGCTCGACAAGCCGCTGACCATGGAAATCAAAGGCCGCAACCTGATCGAAGGCGTGCCCAAAACCATCACGGTTGACGACAGCGAAATTCGCGAATCGCTCAGCGAATGTGTTTCGACCATCATGAACGCCATCCGCGTCGCGCTCGAACGCACGCCACCGGAACTTTCCGCCGACATCAGCGACCGCGGCATCGTGCTGACCGGCGGCGGCGCGCTCATCAAGAACCTCGACAAACGCATCCGCGAGGAAACGGGATTGCCCGTCTCCATTGCCGACGATCCGCTCTGCAGCGTGGTGCTCGGCACCGGCAAAATGCTCTCCGACTTCAAGCTGCTCAGAAAAATTTCGATCGAGTAGAGTTCGAGTAAAGTTCGCAAGCTTCGAGTGACGATAACCATCTCAGGACGACGGGTTCACTGAGAACTGACAACTGACAACTGAGAATTGCCGTTATGGACGTCCTCGGACGCTACCGCAACCTGATCGTGCTGGTGGGTGTGTTGTTCGCCCAATTACTCGGCCTGGCCGTGCAGGTCAAGCGGACCACCGACAGCGAATCGACCCGCCTGATCCGCGTCTGGGCGGTCGGCGCGGTCTCTCCCTTCGAAAAGGCCCTGGTCTGGGCGCAAACCTCCAGCGGCAACCTGTGGCACAACTACTTCTACCTGCGCGGCGTGCGTGCCGAGAACCGCAGCCTCAAGGCGCAAATCGAGCACATGAGGCTGGAGCAGGTGCGCATGAGCCAGGACGCCGATCAGGCGCGCCGTCTGCAGTCGTTGCTCGCCTTCAAGGAACAATTCATTTCGCAGACCATGGCGGCACAGGTCATCGGCGGAAGCGGCAGCGAGTTGTCCCGCTCGGTCTACATCGACAAGGGATACAAGGACGGCATTAAGGCCGATCTGGCGGTCATCACCGCGGACGGCATCGTGGGCAAGGTGCTGCGCGTGTACCGCACGTCTGCGCTGGTGCTGTTGATCGACGACCAGACCAGCGGCGTGGGCGCGATCCTCGACAAAACGCGGCTCCAGGGCATCCTGCGCGGCACCCCGTCCGGCGAAGTGGTGCTCGAAAAAGTGATGAGCGACGAAGCTGTGCCTCCCGGAGAACTGGTTCTGACCAGCGGCGGCGATGGTATTTTTCCCAAAGGCCTGCTCGTCGGAAAGGTAACCAAGGCGACTCCGGGCAGTGAACTCTTTCTCAATATTCGCGTGCGTCCCGCCGCCGATCTCAGCAAATTGGAAGAGGTGCTGGTGGTAACCAGGATTGATGAAAGACAAGCCGAGCCCGACCAGACGGGCGCCGCCCGCGCCGTCGATATCCTGGCACAACGTCTGCCGGGCGTTCCTCCCAAGCCCGAGAATGCCGAGAAAGGTGCCGCAGCACCGGCTACCGCCGCAACCGGGACCGGTTCGCCTGAGCCTGCCTCATCGGGCCCTGGCAAAACGCCTGCCCGAACCACGGTCACAGGCTCCGACGCCAAACCAAAAGCTCTGCCCCCGCAAGCCTCGAACAGCGGCGCTCCGGGATCGCCTCCTGGAACCACGGCCACCGCAACCGGCATCAATGCCGTGACCGTTTCCCCCAAGCCCGTGAAGGCAACGGCTGCACCCAAACCGCAACCCGCAGTCGAGGATAGTCCGCACTAACGTGGCCATCACTTACACATCGGGAGAGCAGGTTGAGGTCTATCGTTTCAGCATTCCTGCGACCATTCTGATTCCTCTGACCGCCGTTTTTTTGCAGGCGTGGCTTCCCCTGCGATTCCCGTTCTTCTCCATCTTCGACCTTCCCCTGCTGGTCACCATCGGTTTCGCTACCGCGCGTCGCAGTCCGCTTGCCGGCCTGTTTACTGGAGGATTGATCGGCATTCTGCAGGACGCACTGACCCATCAGCCCATCGGGCTCTACGGAATTTCCAAGACCGTCGTGGGCTTCGGCGCGTCCTCGCTGGGGATCAAGCTCGACGTCGAAAACGCCGGCGCTCGTTTCCTGCTTACGATCGTCTTCTACGTGGTGCACGAGGTCGTCTACTTCATGATTGCGCGCAGCCTCGTCGGCTTGCGCATGGCGTGGAGCTGGCCGCACGAATTGTTGTCAGGCGTGGCCAACGCCGCCCTGGGAGTGCTGGTTTTCATGCTGCTCGATCGCCTCAAGCAGCGCACGTGAACGTAGGGACAGCCGCCCCCGGCTGTCCCGGCGAGCCCAGCTCGCCTCGGTTTGATTTGTCCATCCCGCAGCCTGGAGAAATGGGCCTTCTCCACGCGGACAGCCGAGGCGGCTGTCCCTACATGAGCCTCGTGACCGCAACCGCCAGCGCAGCCGCCACCAGCGTGGAGAGCAAATTCACCGCCTGATTGCTGATCCAGCCTCGGCGTTGCAGAGTCGCGCCAAGAAGGCTGTCAACCATCATGCCGGCGAATCCGGCCGCCACTGGGACCCACAGCTGGCCCGGAAGAATCATGCCGCCCGCCGTGGCGACCGCCGCAATCGATATTCCCGCCATCAGACCTGCGATGCTTCCAGGAATCGTAATGCCGCCGTCGGTGCCTGCCCGGACGCGTTCCCCGGTCGTGATCAGCCACGCATCCCGGCCACGCCATTGCCCGACTTCGCTGGCCACGGTGTCCGTCGCAGCTTCCGCCAGAGCGGCCACGGTCGCCACCAGCCAGGCCCGATTTCCCGTGCAGCTGAAAACAACCGAGGCGAGCGCAGGCACTGCCAGATTCGCCAGGACCTGCCCTGCGTTGCGGCCCTCGCGGCGCTCCGCCAGGCCGAGTGCCAACTTTCCGCGGTACCCGATGCGGGTCGCCACCCATGTCGCCAAAAACAGCGCCGCAAGTGCGGCGAACGCCCCAGGTCCGGCGCAGGCAAGAAGGAGGAAACAGGCGGTCCCGCCGGCCACAGCGCCAGATCGATTGACGCCGCGCAAGGCGCGAGCCAGCACCGCAAAGCCCACCGTCACCGCCCCGGCAATTGCCAGCCGCCCCCAGGTTGAGGCCCAGGCGTGTGCCAAGAAGGCGTGTAGTAAGAAAGAGTTCAACATTGTCTAGCAGTTTGCTGAAAAACTGTTTCTCAACGGACGGGAAGGGCACGAGTTCCACTCGCGCCGTCAAGTCGTTGAAAATGTGTCCGCGCTTTAGCGCCTGAGGTACGTCTCCAGCGCCCGCAATTAGTTTCTCAACAAACTGCTAGAGGCGCCTCTCGGCCATCGGTCCCCAGTAGAATCGCACTTCCCTGACAGCCGGCAGCTGGGAGCTAAGACCTAAAACACGCGATCCGCACTCGATAACACTATATTCGGTGTCCAGCGCCAGCCGACCCCGTCATGTAGTGCTTGGCCTTTCGATTCGCCCCGTAATCTGGTGTCTGCAACTCGGCCCCGTTTAGGCTACACTTCTGTACGCTCGCAGAGGTTTGGGTATCTGAAGTTTCTGTAGAAGACGCAGCTTGCCCTGTCTCAGGCAGTGAAAAAACAACTCTGTTGGACTTAGGTTTTTGGGAAGGGCACGGCTTTACAGCTTGCGGAAAAAGTCGATCTTGCAGTTGATTTTGGGTGGCGCAGCGGTTCACCGCGGCGATAACTGTTTTGTTTTAAATACGGCTTTAGCCGCTGAGGCCACGGCTGTCGCTCGAAAACGACTTTTTCCGCAAGCTGTTTACTCGTGCCGAAGCGCCCTGACACAAGACGGCTTCAGCCGCTGAGGGCGTAGGTACTGTAATCTGGGACGAGGCCCGCCTCGTCTCTACTTGAGGTGAAACCCAATGGCGGCCTCAGTCTGGTCTGGATATCTTACCTTCGGATTAATTTCGATGCCGGTGCGTCTGTTTTCGGGCGCCCGCAGCAGCGGCATCTCCTTCAATCAGCTTCACCGCACCGACCACCACCGCGTAAAGCAGCAACTCATTTGCCCGGCGGACAACCAGGTCCTCGAGCGTAGCGATATCGTCAAAGGCTACGAGTATCGCAAAGACGAATACGTCATTATCGATCCCGAAGAAATCAAGAAGATCGAGCCGAAGACGGCGAAGACCATGGAGATCCTCGAGTTCGTGAAGACCAGCGAAGTCGATCCCGTGTACTTCGAGTCCTCCTACTACATGGTTCCGGAAGAAGCCGGCCGCCGCCCCTATGCGCTGCTCACCAAGGCGCTGGAGGAAAGCGAGTTTGTCGCCATCGCCAAACTCACCATGCACAACCGCGAATACACCGTCTTCCTGCGCCCGCACAAAGGCGGCATGATGCTGCATACCATGTACTACGCAGAGGAAGTTCGCGAAGTCGAGTCGTTCGGCCCTCCCGATGTGGAGATTAAAGACGCCGAAATCAAGGTTGCCCATCAACTCATTGAAGCTCTGGCCGGCGAATGGGACCCGGAGAAATATCACGACACCTTTCAGGAAAATCTGAAAAAGCTGATTGCGGCGAAACTCGAGGGTGGCGAAGTCCAGGCCGTCGAGCAACCGAAGAAACTAGCCCCGGTGGTGGATCTGATGGCCGCGCTGAAAGAAAGCCTGGCCCAGACCAAGAAGCCCTCCGCGTCCGAAAAGGTAGCGGAGATGCCAGCCGAGCGGCAACAGAAAACACGCCGCGGGCGCGGCTGAATCTCTCGACGCGGCTGAACCTTTCGACTATAAGTCGCGTAGCTTTGGGAAGGGCACGATCTCAGTCGTGTCGTTGGCCGCTGCATAGGGACGGCTTCACAGTTTGTTGAAAAACTCTGCTTCATGCGGGTTTTTGGGAAGGGCACGACTTCACAGGCTGCGGGAAAACTCGACGTTGGACTGGATTTTGGGTGGCGCAGCGGTTCACCGCTGCGATAACTGGCCTGTTTTCAATGCGGCTTTAGCCGCTGAGGTCACACTCTCGGCTCGGAAGCTAGTTTTTCCGCAACCTCTTCAGTCGTGCCATAAATCCTTGAAAATGAGTTGCGCTTCGGCGCCTGAGGTCAGCCTGTTCCGCACTTTTTCAGCAAACTGTTCAGCCGCCGAGGGCGGCTGCCGGGCGCGCACAACAAATGTGTCAGCAATCCCAGACGCGCGGCCAGTTGCGTCTCTGCAATTGATTGCGATCCTTGGCCTGGCCCCCGGCAACCAAACTTGCCTCTGTCCGCTTCTCACCAAGCGGCGGCCTAAGCGCCGCCGATTTCCCTTAGACACACGGTTGCCGATACAATATCGAATTCCGTGCAAGTCCAACTTTCTCTGGAGTTTTAATGACGCGTTTTCTCTGGCTGGGGTGCGCCCTGTCTCTGTGCCTGGTCTGGATCGGGTGCGGCGACACTTTCCGCCCGATTATCATTCCGAATCCGCCCGTTTTCCCCAACCCGGCGGCGGCCCACAGCGTGGTATCCATCAACGATAACGGAACCGCCGTGGCGGGCAGTGCCATGGTCATCGACGTTGCCGGTGATACCGATCAGAGCGTTGCCAACGTGGGCCTGGCTCCCGTCCACGCCGTGCAGCAGACCGCCAACGTGGCTTTGGTCGTCAACCAGGCCGTGACCGGATTAACTCCCCCGCCCGCTGGTTGTTCGGTAAAAATTAGTAATCAGGTCTTTAATGTTTGTCCTTCGCTTACCAAGCTGAACTTCGGCGGCACCGCCATCGGCAGCACAAACACCATCACTTTGCCGCCGAGTTCGGCTGCTAGCTTTGTTGCCGTTGCCCCATCGGCAACGACCGCCTATGTCACGCTACCCAGCTACGTGCCGGACCCCGTCAATTCTCCCAATGTCATTGTCCCTTCGGTCGGCGTTGTCAATACCCAGACCAATGTCATGAGTCAAACCATCACGGTTGGAAACAACCCGGTTGCCCTGGCCGTTACGCCCGACAACACGAAGCTCTACGTGGCCAACCAGGTTGACGCCACGATCGGCGGCTTTAACACCCAAGACCTGTCCCAGCGGAAGGGTTCGCCCGTGCTCACCAGTTCGCCTCCCATCTGGCTGTTGGCGCGCAACGACAATCTGCGCGTGTATGTCCTGGAGCAGAATACCGGCGTCCTGGCTCAGCTCGATACCACCGCGACGGCGGGCCCGGACGCACTGACCGAGTACCCCAACCTCGCCGTGCCCGGCGCCACCATGATGACCTACGACGGCAATCTGAACCGGCTTTATATTCCGGGCGGGCCGCAGATGGAGATCGTCGATGTTTCACAATCGGACCCAACGCTGATCAAAACCATCCCCATCCCGCAAGTCCCGGGCGTCCCACCGGTGAATGCCTCCGCGGTCGCGGTCGCGGCCTTGCCGGATGGAAGCAGGGCTTATGTTGCGTCAGTTCCAAGCGCTGCGCAAACCAGCCAGATCACTATTTCGGGGGTGCTAGGAGACGGAACAACTGCGACCTATAACTATAAATTGACCGGCGGGCATGATCTTACTCCGGGACTAACCGTGCTTGTTTCTGGCGTAAGTACGCCTGCCGGTTTTGACGGGACGTTCGTCGTTGACTCCGTTTCCAACTCCGTCGCCAACACAACCTGTGATCAGGCGGCGGCGATGTGCACATTCCAGGCCGCCAATTCCGCGACAGCTACGCAAACTTCAGTTACGGGTACGGCTTCCACGACCATCGACAACCTGTTCCCGCAGGTCAGCGTCGTTAATGCGTCATCGAACTTGATCACGAAAACGATTGGCATACCCGGCTTTCCCGACGCTTCCGTCGTGGGTTCTCCGTACTACGCTCAGATCTGCGCTCCTCTGCCTCCCGCAACTCCCTACCGCGCGACCTTTCGCTACATGATGGCCGCCGGCGGCGATAGCAGTCGTGCCTACCTCGCCAGTTGCGATGGAGGTATCGTCAACATTATCGATACCTCCATCGATGCCTACATCCAGAATCTTCCGGCTCCAACCGGTGTGCGCCCGCCGGTCCCGCCGAACTTGGTGAACCAGTCGCAGAATCCGGTGTTTCTGTTTGCCGGTCCCTAACCTGAATGTTCCCGAAGGTGGTGTGGACAAGGTTTCGCCCCGACTTATAGCTATCTCATAAATGGCACAAGGAAGCGTTTTGGGAAGGGCCTTGCTCCGCCACGCTACCGGGAGCGAACAACAAAGGAGGCTTTAGCCCCTGAGGGGCCAAGGTAGCTTACCCAGTTCGGTTCGTGATGCGGTGGTTTCTAGATACCATGAATTGAACCGTCAAGCAACTAGCGACCAGCGACCAACGACCAGCGACCAACGACGAACGCTCCGTTCCTATCCCGCGACGGCAACATGCTCCGTTCCTATACAGTGGTGACGCAGCGCCAGATTCATAAACACGTTTCCGCTCGAGGTATTGAAAGCCATCACCAGGGCTTCCGTGTCTTCACTGCTCTTGCTGCCCTGTTCGGAGAGGTGCAGGGTTGGTGGTCGAACATGAAAATGAAATCCCTGGTCGTTGAGCGTGGTGATGGCATTGCCAATGATCTGGTTAGCCAGCTCGCAGACCGCCTCGCGCACCATCTCTTCGTCGGTCTCGGAAACTTCGACGCCGGCCAGACGGCTGGCGAGTTGCACCGCCGCTCCCAGATCCACATCGAAAATGACTCGTCCTTCGATCTCGCCCGTCAGGCAAACCTCGGCCGCAACTCCTTGGCGCCGGTACGCCCCTTCTTCCATGCTCAGATTCTCGATGGCAATGGGCGAACCCATGCCTTGCGCCAGGACGGCATCGGCTGAGTTAATGAAAGGCTGGATCACGTCCATCCGCATGGCTTAACCTCCAGCACCCGCGCCGCGCGCCGCGACTCCATCGTCCCGCATCACATATTTAATAACTTCGTAGAGAACTTCCGCCTTCACCGGTTTTTGCACAAAATGGCGCGCCCCACGCTGCAAGGCGGCCACAATGTTTTCCTGGTAGCCGACCGACGACACCATGACGATGCGGGCGCCGGGATGGTCGCGCACAATCTTTTCCGCCGCCTCTATGCCCTCCATCTGCGGCATCGTGATATCCATCAGAACAATGTCCGGCGTGACCCGTGCATACTCCTTGATCGCCGATACTCCGTCGCCAGCCTCGCCAACCACCTGCCCACCGAAGGTCTCGACCATCCGGGCCAGGTTCTTGCGGGCGAACACCGAGTCATCCACGATCAGATAGCGCACCGGTTGTCCGTCTTCGCTCCGCGTTACGGGCGCAAAGTTCTCCATATACTCCTCCACGTCTATCACTTAATCATGCTCTACCCGGCTTCCGGTAGATAATTCTAGGTAACGCTAGTTACTTCCGGTACTGGCCGCCCGCTTGACCTCGCCGTTGGCCCCCCGGCCCCGGTCGAGCCCGCATTCTGCCTGCAAGATACTGGGTAACTCCTGCAGGTCGGCCACCCGCATCGCATAGCCGCGTTCGATGGCCGCTTTCGGCATGCCGAAAACCACGCAAGTCTCCTGGCTCTGCGCAACCGTAAATCCTCCGGCTGCCCGGATCTCTCCCAGGCCGGCCGCTCCGTCTTCTCCCATGCCGGTCATCAACAACCCCATGGCTTGCGAACCGAACTCCCCAGCCACGCTGTGAAACAGAACATCCACCGAAGGACGGTGTCCATTCACCGCGGCATCATCTGCCAGTACGGCGACGTTGCCCAGTGGCAATTTCCTCACTTTCATGTGCCGGTTCCCCGGACAAATCAGCGCCCGCCCCGCCACCAGCAAATCTCCCGACTGCGCCTCCTTTACCCGGATCGGGCAGCTCTCATCCAGTCGCTTGGCAAACAGTTCCGTGAACCCGTCCGGCATGTGCTGCACCACCAGGATGCTGCCTGAAAATTCCATCGGTAGTTTCGAGAATAGGTACTGCAATGCGTTCGGTCCGCCGGTGGAGACGCCGATGGCGATAATGTGGCTTGGCGCGACCGGTTGCTGCTTGGCGGATTGCTTCCCGCGTACTTTCTCCGGCAGGAACCGCGCCGGCATGCCCGCGCTTTGCGCCGCCGCCCTGATCTTCTTGATCAACTCCCCCGCAATCTCAGGCATGCAAGCCGAAACATCCTTCGGCTTGGCCACAAAATCGAACGCGCCCAGCGTCAGCGCTTTCAGCGTGATCGCCGCGCCCGCCGTGCTGTGCGAACTGACCACAATCACCGGCAGCCGCCACCGCCGCATGATTTCTTTCAGCGTATCGATCCCGTTCAGCCCGGGCATTTCGAGGTCCAGGGTCACTACATCCGGCGACGCGTCCTCAATCTTCTTCAATCCAAAATGGCCGTCAATCGCCGTTCCCACCACCTCGATCGAGGCATCCTGCTCCAGGATCCTGGGAATCAGCTTGCGCATCAGCGCCGAGTCGTCCACCACCAGCACTCGCACCGGCTTGCTCATGACGCACCCCCGGCCGCCCCTTGTGTCCGCATGGCGCCGCTCTCGATGCTCGACGCCGCCGGCCCCGCACTCGACAACAGGCCGTCCATCCGCGGACCATTCGCATCCGCCCGCCCCCGCGCAAAGCGATCCATCAGCGCGATCATGTTCAGGATGAGGACCACCCGCCCATCGCCCAGAATCGATGCCCCGCTTACCAGGTCGGTCGTGATCGAGTGATCGTCGAGCGCTTTGATGACCAGTTCGTCTTCGCCCTCCAGGGCATCGACCAGGACGCCGAATTTGCGCTCTCCGTTGTTAATCACCAGCGCGAAGACCTTGCGGCGCGCCGTCTCCGGACCGCCCCCCGGCTTCGAACCCAGGCGCAGCAGAGGCAACACGTCGTTGCGTAGCTGCAGCACGTCGTAATGCTCCACCTGATGGATGTCCGCTTCCACCGTGCGCGCGATCTCTGCCACTGCGTTCAGCGGCAGCGCGTAGAGCCGCTGCTCCACCCGGAACATCAGCGCCCGTATAATGGCCAGCGTCAGCGGAAGCCGCAAACGGAAGGTGGTTCCCCTTCCTCGCGCCGTTTCGATCTGGATCGTTCCCTTCAAGCGTCCCAGCACGCTCTGCACCACATCCAATCCCACGCCGCGCCCCGAAAGTTCGGTGATCTGTTCCGCGGTGGAGAATCCCGGCTGCAGGATCAGATCCAGAGCGTCCGTATCGCTCAGCCGGGCCGCCTGTTCCGCTTTCAGCAATCCCTGCGACAGAGCGCGCTGCCGGACTTTCTCGGCATCAATCCCCGCTCCATCGTCGGAAATCTCGATGACCACCTGGTTTCCCTGGTGATAGGCGGCCAGCCGCAACGTTCCCCGCGGCGGCTTGCCGGCGCGAACCCGTTCTTCGGATTTCTCGATGCCGTGGCCGATCGCATTTCGCACCAGGTGCGTGAGCGGTTCGGCAATCGCATCCAGAATGCTTTTATCCAGGTCGGTTTGCCCGCCCCGGACCGTCAGGTCAACTTCTTTGCCGCACTGCAGCCCCACATCCCGAATAATGCGCGGAAAGCGGCGGAACAACTGCTCCACCGGCACCATGCGAATCTTCATGACCGAGTGCTGCAAGTCATTCAAAACGCGCCCCTGAAAAGCCATGGCGTCGGCGAACTTTCCCCGCAAAACATCCTTCGGAAAGCGTTGGCCAAATTCCAGCAGCGCCTGCTGCAGCATCGATTTCGCCAGAATCAGCTCCCCGACCAGATTGAGCACGCTGTCGATTCTCTCCGCATCCACGCGCAGCAGGTTGTCGGGGCCGCTCGGCGCGGCGGGCGCCGCCATTTCGCTGGCCGAGTGCGTCTCCACCCCGGCAACCGCCGATAACGTGGCCAGTTCGGAATCTACCGGTAGAGACGCGGCCTGCCGGGTCTCGGCCGATTTCGACGGAGGCGCGCTCGACAGCTTTTGGCTGCGCGCGGGCGTGACCCGCACCGTCAGCGCCACCGTCGGAATACTGCACTTTGACCGGATTTGTTCCGCCGATGTTTCCGCCGCGACCGCCGCTTCAACTTGCGTGGCCGGCTCGTGGCTGCCTTCCACCGGATAAAGAGCCAGCACCTCGCCCAGCCCGGCGAGGGCCATCTGGATCATCTGCCGTCCCGCGATCGGCATGGCGCACTGCGGGTCAATCTGCACTACTACGTGATGCACCCGTCTGCCCGCGGCCAACGCCTGCGCGATCGCCAGTTGCTCGTACTCCGACCAGTGGCCGGCCACCGCCGCAGTTTTCTTCTTCGTTTTTTTTGCTTTGACCGCGTCGCCCGGCGCCGGGTGCGCCAGACGGGCAATGTCCGCGCGCAGTGACTGGATTCTCGGAAGCTTCGTCCCACCCCGATACGCCTCCAGCAACTCCCCAAATACGTCGGCCGCGCGCAAGGCAATTTCGGGGACCGAATCCGCCGCAGCCGTGTTTCCGATGGTCAGCACGTCCTCGAACTCGTGCGCCAGTTCGCTCAGTTCCCGGAAGCCGCACGCCGCCGAGTCCCCCTTCAGCGTGTGCACCGTCCGCCGCAACGCGCGCGCCGTCTCCGCATCGCCCGGCGACTTCTCCAGCCGCATCGCTTCGTCGTTCAGTCTCTGGACCAGTTCTCCCGCGCTTTCGAAGAACAGCTGCCGCAGTTCGGTCATCCGGTCTTCGGGCGGAACCGTCACACTTTCACCTCGACCCGCTGGTACGCGGTCCCGTTGTTGCGATGCACCATCTGAAATTTTTCGGTCAGCGCCAGCAGGCTCTCGGCATGACCGACAAACAGGTGTCCCCCGGGATTCAGGCAGCGGTAAAATTTCTCCACCAGCCGCTTCTGCTCCGCTTCATCGAAATACATCATCACGTTGCGGCAGAAAATGATGTCGTTGCGCTGCGGCAGATATTCCGTCTTCAGATTGTGAAAGTCGAAGTGCACCAGTTGCTTGACGTTCGCCTTCACCGCGTAGCGATCGCCCACTTTGTCGAAGTAGCGCAGGCGGTAGCCGTAGTCGACCCCCGTCATCTGGTGCTCGCTGTAGGAGGCCGCTTGCGCCGCGCGCAGCACCGAATAGTTGATGTCGCTGGCCAGAATTTCCACTCGCCAGGGCGCCGGAACCAGCGGCTTCGGCACCGCCGCGTTGGGCGCCAGAGGGTTGCGCAGATGGTGGAATGACAGCGCTTCAACCACCTGCATCACCATGGTGTAGGGTTCCTGTCCCGTGGAACACCCCGCGCTCCAGATTCTCACGCTATAGTCGCGCCGCTCCTGCTTGCGTCGCAGCAGGCTGTCCAGCACGTCGCGCTGAAACAGTTCCAACTGCGCCTTGTTCCGGAAGAAGCTGGTCTCATTGACGGTGAGGTTTTCCAGCAGACACGACAATTCCTGCTTTCCCTTCTGGCTGATCAGCAGGCGATAGTAGCTGTAGAACGAATCCAGTTGGCATTCTTTCAATCGCCGGTGCAAACGGTCCTGCAGGAAGGATGTGCGCCGCTCGTCGAAATGCATGCCGCACTCCTCGTACACCAGCGCTTGCAGGAGCTTCAATTCGGAGTCGGTGAGGGCGGGTGTTTCGCTCGTGTTCATGTGGGTTCGCTTCTTCTGGCTACTTTCCGGCCGAGGCGCCCTTGGTTGGTGTCGTGCTCCTGGCTGTTGGCCCGGTTGAGGGTGCCCCACTCATCGCGTTCTTTGCCATGAACGGGATTTCCGGCGCCCCTTCGTTTCCTGCTTCGCGCGCCGCCAGCACCTTGCTGATATCCAGCAGAATAATCAGACGCCCCCGGTGTTTGCCCAGACCCGTTACACAGTCCAATCCGCCTTCTTGCATCATGGCGGGCGCGGCTTCGATTTCGCTCTCCGGAATCTTCAAAACCTCCGACGCCGAGTCCACAATCATGCCCGCCAGACGCCCCCGGTGTTCCACCACCAGAATGCGGCTCCGCCGGTCGAGTTCGCGGCCGGACTGCCCGAACCGTTTCCGCAGATCCACTACCGAGACAATCTTTCCCCGCAGGTTGATCACGCCTTCCAGGTAATCGGGCGCGTCCGGCACCGCCGTGATTTCCGGCACGCGGATAATCTCGTGCAGCGAGGTGATAGGCACGCCGTAGGTCTCGCGGCCCACCCGGAAGCCCACAATCTGTGTTTCCCCGCTCATGAATGGAATTCCCTCAGCGCGATCCCGCCGCTGCCCCGCGCGTGGACTTCGCCGGTTTGTTCGTCCTGTCTTTTGTTCTGTCGTTCGCCCTGTCGTTCGCCCTGTCGTTCGTCCTGTCGTTCGATCTGTCGTTCGTTCTCGCGCTCACCTTGTCGTCCGGCCGCAGCGCAAAGCGGTCCATCGAATCCAGGAGCCCGCGCGACATGTTCGACATCTGATCGGAGGAAGCGGCCAGTTCGGTCGAACTCGACGTGGACGACTGCACCAGTTCCCGCATCCGTTCCATGGCTTGCACCACCGCCTGCGCCCCGGAAGCCTGCTCCTCCACCGCCGAGTTGATCTCGTGCGTGATTTCGTTCAGCCGCGTGGTGGCGCGCGCAATCTGCGACGAGCCGTGCGACTGCTCGTTCGTGGCCGCCCCGATCTCCTGCGCGAACTTGTACACCTCGGTCACCACGTTCGAGATTTTTCGCAGCGCCGAGTTCAGTTCCTGTCCCAGATTCAGCCCTTCGTTCACGATCGTGGTGCTGTTTTCCATGTTCTCGACTGCCTTGCGCGCTTCCTTCTGGATGCTCTCGATCAGCTCGGAAATCTCCTTGGTCGATTGCGCCGATTTCTCCGCCAGCTTCCTGACTTCGTCCGCCACCACCGCGAATCCCAGGCCGTGTTCGCCCGCCCGCGCCGCTTCAATCGCCGCATTCAAGGCCAGCAGGTTGGTTTGCTCCGCCAGGTCGTCGATGACTTCGACGATCTTGCCGATGTCGTCCGCCCGCCCGCCCAGCGCGTCGATGATCTCGCCCGATGAGTGGATCGTGGTGTTGATCCGGTTCAGGCCGTCGGTGGCCTTTTCCATGGTGCCGATGCCGAGGTGCACCTCTTCCCGCGACCGGTTCGATATATCGAGCAGCACCTTGGCCGTGTCCGCCACCCGCTGAATCGACGTCACCATCTGGTCGATCGACGCCGACGTCTCGCTCACGCTCGATGCCTGCGTCTGCGTGCTCTTCACCATGTTCTGCACGTTCACGCTCATTTCGTGCATCGTGCTGGTCACCTCATCGATCGCCGATGAAGTCTGCAGGCTGTTCCGCGCCGATTCGTCGGAAGCGCTGGCCACCTCCGTGGATGCGCTCGCCACTTGCGTGGCGGCCTCCCGCACGTCCCGCACCATCCCCCGCAGCCCTTCCACCATCCGCGTGAAAGCGTTGGCCAGCGTGTCGTTCGCCGAACGCGGACGGACTTCGACCGACAGGTTGCCCCCGGCGATGGCCTCGGAAACCCCCGCCATTTCCTTCAGATACTTCACCATCGAGTCGAAAGTCCGCGCCAGTTGCCCAATCTCATCCTTGCCGTGAATGTCGATGTTGTGTTCCAGGTCCCCGGACTGGCCGATCTGCCCGGCGACATCCATCAACCTTTCCAGCGGCCCCGTGATCCCCGTGGCCGTCCGATAGGCAATGACAATCCCCAGGCCCAAAGCGAACAGGGAACTGATCACCGCCACCAGAATCGTGCCCGTCGCCGCCAGTTCATCGGAGTGGCGCCGCTCCTCCAGCAGTTTGCGGTTTTCCCCATCCACCTCATCCAGGACTTCGCTCGACCGCGACACCCAGGTGTTCGGGTCCTTCTGCAAATAGAAAATCTGCAGCTCCGCCACCGTCGCGTTGCCGTTGTCCACGGCGTGACGCTTGTCCACCAGCGGGTTCGCAAACTCATTGCCCCAGGCCTGCTCCAGACCCTCCACTCTTTCCAGACTGGTGCGCTGCGCCGTGGAACTTGCCAGCTCCTCGGCGCGGTGGACGGCTTCACTCAACTGGTGTTCGCCGGCATTCATTTGCTCCACTTCGCGGGTGTCCCCGCTCAGCAGATAGTTCTGCAGGTGCAGCCGGTTCTGCATCATCTGGAAGCGCACCGACCCGCTCGCCTCCGCCATGTCGATCGAACGCTGCGCCGCTGCCTTGGTCTCGTGCTCGCGATGTACCCCATACAGATTGATCGCCAGCAGCACCAGCACCGTCGCTAGAATAATGCCGAAATTCAGGTACAGCTTTTTCCGGATGTTCATACGATGTTCATACTCCAACCTTCCCCAGCCAACCCTCGGCCCACGCATCCTTCACGGTGTGGGATTAAAACGGAACACCACAATCCCGGTTGTTTCCGCCGGCCCCGTCTCGTAACGCCACTTCTTGACCGCATCCAGCGCGGCGTTCGCCAGCACCGGATGCCCACCCACCAGCTTGGCGTCCTTGATCGTCCCGTTGGCGGCGATCGTGACCTCCACCCGCACCACCCCGCTGATATTCATTCGCTTCGCCAGTTCCGGATACACCGGCGCGATCTTGCTTTTCGTTTTCCGGGCGATTTCGTCCTGGCCCCAACTTAGGGAAGCGTTGGTCCCTGCCCATACGCCCAGCAGCAGAACCACGGCGAACCCACGTTTCAACGCTGAAAAAGACACAGTACCTCCTTCTCCATCGTCCTTATTGCCTTTGTCCTATAGTCCCGCAACGACCTCACTAGCCGATACCAAAAGTTCTTTCTGCGCATTACTTTGGTGTCGCGTAAAGTGATGAAGAATTGATCCTTAGCGGTCGCGTGATCAGCTCATCAGGACGTCTGGTGATCCAGAGGCTCCGCTTTTGAATTGCGATCACCGATCGCACCCGATCACCCGATCAAAAATGAGACCGCAGTTATCACTTTGGAGACGTTTCCCAACTAGGCACCGCCCCCCCTATTCCCTTGACTCAATTTGAGAATCCAGCGTAGGTTTTAAATGTAATTCAATTGTTTTCAACCGCTTAGCTAAGCGATGGGTGTGCGCTGACAACTTACAGCGGAAATTCGGGGCCCGGCGACGCGTCTCAGTCTGACGAGGCGTTCCAAAAGCTTCTCTTGGAGCTTTCCCGGGCCGCTTTTCAGAGCAGCGATTCGAGCCAGCTCATTCGGTCCTTTTGCGTCCTCACTCGCGCCTTCTTTCACGCCAGCGGCGCCTACTATTGGAGTCGTTCCGCCGACGGCGAGCTCGTCGGAGCCGAGGCGGACGCAGAAGGCGATGAGGCCGAGTCCTTTCGTGGTATCCGGAGGCGGCCCGGCGATGCGTCCATCGCCATTGAGGCGGTTCAGAAGCGCCGCCCCTTCTTCGTCAATCGCCTCGACGTCGCTCGTTATCCCTGGGCAGGCTCCAGTCACGCCCATGCCGCTATGGCCGCGCCCCTGCTGGTCTCAGGCGAAGTGGTCGGCGCCATCACCTTCCTGAAGTCCTACGCTGGAGCGACCGGTGTCTTGCCCGTCCAGCCTGGCCGGGACGCCCGGATTTCCACCAGTTCACCCAGCGCCGGCTTTGACGATGGTGCCCTGGCCAGAGTCACCATTCTCGCGGCTCAACTCGGCACCGCCCTCGAAGCCCTCCGCCTGAACCAGCTTTCCCGCGAAGAGCATCGCCGCGCCAGTATCCTCGTCGAGGTCGCGACCGCATTGCATGGTTTGCCCGACACCGCCGCCGTGATGGAGAACATCGCCGACCGCCTCCGTGTCCTGCTCCATTCGCCCGCCGTCCTCGTCTTCGTGCAACAGGAGAAACTGTTCCAGTTGCAGGCGGTTTCGACCGAGGTCCCCAAACTCGCGCTCGCCATCCGTTCCCGTTTCCAGCAGAACCAACTTCGCTCATCCCTTGAGATTGCTACCCGCGCCGTCGCCGCCGGTGAGCGTATTACCGTAAGCATCGATGGCGCCTCCCACTTCGGAGAGAGTTCTCCCCCCGGAGTTCTGATCGCGGCGCCGTTTCGTACCTCGCGCTCGCACGGCGCGATTCTGGTCTATCCCCGTCTCGCCCAACCCTTCACCCCGGAGGACAAGATTCTGGTCTCCGCCTTGGCGGGTTTTGGCGCGGTCGCCATCGCCAACGCCGAGTTGTACGGCACGGCCCGTGCCCAGGCCCACGAACTGCATGAAATCCTTGAGATTTCTTTCGAACTCGGCTCTGCCGGAAAACTCGACGAGTTCATGCAGACCTCGGTCGTCCGCGCCGCCAGTTTTCTCGGCTTCCAGCGCTGCGTCATCGGCCTGCTCGAAGAGGCCGCATTCCACATTCGCTGGGGAGTTAAAAAAGGCGTGGCGCGTCCCGTCGATATCCCGCTTCACGACGGCGTCGCCACCCAAACCCTGAAACAGAAAAATGTCTTCGTCACCGAAGACGCCTCCCAAACACCCGGCGCGAATTTGGATTTCGTCGCCGAATTTCAGATCCGCCAGCTCCTCGCCGTCCCCCTGCTCGGTTCGAACGGCGATGTGCTCGGAATGTTCGGAGTGCTCGACCGCATTGCAGCCGGGCCCATCAACGACGAAGATGTCCGCCGCGCCCGCGCTCTGGCCGCGCAGATTGCCATCGCCCTCGAACTGACCCGCAACCTCCACCAGTCCGAGGAGCACCGCCGCCGCGCCGAGGCCCTGGTCGCCATCGCGCTCGAACTCAACACCGTGCTGCATCTGCCCGGCTTCATGCGCAACTTCGCGCTGCGCGCTTCGGGCTTGCTCGGAGTCCGTTCGGTCGCCCTCCAGGTGCAGTCCTCGGAGCCCGATACCGTCCTTCTGTGTGGCGACTCTGAAATCGAAGACCGGCAACTTCTCCGCCGCTTCAGCCAGGCGCTCACCGCGGCCCTGCCGAAACATCCCACCGACGTTGCCTTCGCATCTGCCGGCGATATTCTCGGGACCGCTCTCGCCTCCAATCTGGGATGGACCGATTGCACATTGGTCCGGCTGGCTGGTTCCTCGGGAGATCTCGTCGGCGTCCTTTGTCTCGCCGACCGCGGCGCTCCGCCTTCTCCGGACGATCGCCTCTTGCTGCGCGCCATCGCCGGCCATGCCAGCATCGCGCTCGAGAACGCCTGCCTGTTTACCCGCATGGAGCAGGCCAACCGCCACTGGATGGAAATCTTCGACGCGATCGGCGACTTCATCGTCGTCCACGACGAGCAGCACAATGTCCTGCGCGTCAATCGCTCGCTCGCTGATTTCGTCGGCATCGCCCCCGACCAGCTGATTGGCGTCAACATGCGCGCCCTCGAAGCCCTTTCCGCAGGCGCTTCGCCCCACTCCTGTCCCTTCTGCCGCAGCGGCGAAGGTCTCGACGAATACGTGCACCCCGCCCTCGAACGCACCTACCTGATTTCCACCTCCCGCATTCATGCCGCCAACCAGGGGCCCCCATCGCGCGGGTTGGACGCGATGGGGATGAGCAGCGCCCAGTTGCAGACCGTGCATGTGCTCAAGGACATCAGCGATCGCCGCGAGGCCGAGCGCCGCTATCGTGAACTGTTCGACAATATTCAGGAGGGAATTTTCTTTACCACCCACCAGGGCCGTTTTATCGAAGTCAACCACGCCCTGGTTCGCATCCTCGGCTATAGCAGCCGCGAGGAGATCATTCAGCTCGACATTCCCACCCAGGTGTATTTCTCCGCGCAACGGCGGCAGGAGCTTATGGAACTCCTCGAAAGCCAGGGCGGACTGCGCAACCACGAAGAAGTCCTGCGCCGCAAGGATGGTTCGCCCGTCCACGTGCTCATCAACTGTTTCGCGGTGCGCGATGTCGCCGGCAATGTTCTGCAGTACCGCGGCCTCATGCTCGATATTACCGGCCTCCGCCAATCGCAAACCGAATTGCAAAAAGAGCGTGATTTCTCCAGCAAAATCCTCAACCACACCCAGAGTTTGATTCTGGTCACCGACACCGAAGGCGTAATCAGCTATGCCAACCGGCGCTGGAGCGGTCTGGGCTTTCAACAGAGCCAGATCCTCGCCCAGCCCTTGCCCGATCTCTGCGCTCCTCTGCGCCGCGCCGCGCTCCGCGACGCGCTCGCCGCCGTCTCCCGCGGCCAGCAGGTCGATAATTTCGATCTGCCGCTGCTTCGCGGCGATGGCGTTAGCGCCCAGTTCTCCGCCAATCTCAGCCCCATCAGCGGTGAAGACGGCCGCGTCGCCAGCATCGTCGTGGTCATGACCGACGTTACCGACTCCGCCATGCTGCGCTCCAAGCTCATCCACGCGGAGAAAATGGCCGCCGTCGGACAGTTGGTCTCCGGCGTCGCTCACGAGGTCAACAATCCCCTCACCGCCATCCTCGGTTTCACCGACCTCTTGATGGAAAACCCCGACCTCCCGGAAAGCGCGCGCCGCGATCTCCGCGTGATTCTGCAGGAAGCGCAACGCACCAAGCAGATCGTGCAGAATCTGCTGAGCTTTGCCCGCCAGATGCCGCCGCAGCGCCAGCCCGTCCAGGTCAACTCCATCCTGCAACGCACCGTGCACTTGCGTTCCTACGACTTCATCAGTCACGGCATTCAGGTGGTCGAACGC
>Ga0209415_10007272_pt1 | contig 19352 bp, 20 predicted proteins | sample PeaSoiSIISIP2007_FD_187696 | JGI IMG/M metagenome (GOLD analysis project Ga0209415, IMG submission 187696) | Peat soil microbial communities from Weissenstadt, Germany - SII-SIP-2007 (SPAdes) (version 2) | ecosystem: Environmental > Terrestrial > Soil > Wetlands > Peat | place: Germany... | reverse complement strand
GCAGTAGATAGCCGCCGTCCTTGGGGAACAGCGAGGTCTTGAAGGCGACGTCGCCGATCTGAGCCTCGACGGGCGCCACGCCCCAGCCGTAGGACACGATCTTCGCGAGCTGTCTGAGCTCATCGACATATTGCGCCGGGATCGGCGCGTAGAAGAACGGCGAGGGGCCGCGCCACTCGATGATCCGCGTCTCGAAGCTGAACTGAGCCAGGGGTTCGCCGTCGGCGTCCATCGCCTCACCTTGTAGACAACCCAGGCGCTGAGCCTAGTTGCTCTTCCCTCCGCGAAGCGGGGGGAAGTGTCGCTGGCGAGGAAGCGTCAGCGACCGAAGCGCGACGATGGGGGGAACGGCGGCGCAGGATTATCGCTGACGCCGGTGCGCGTCTCCCCTCCGTCGCGGCTCGCCTTACAGCGGCTTGCCATCGCGACACCTCCCCTCGCCTAAAGCGAGGGGAGGAGCAATCAGCCTCGGCTTAAGCAGAGGCCCAATCGCGCCTGCCTTCAAACCGTCCGCCAACGGTGCTAGGGCTCGGCCATGATCGGACGCCTCAACCACGTGGGCATCGCCACGCCCTCGATCGAGCAATCCTGGAAGCTCTATCTCGATGTCCTGGGCGCGACCAAGGTCACCGAGAAGCGCGCGCTGCCCGAGCAGGGCGTCTGGGTCAGCTTCGTCGAGCTGCCCAACGCCCAGATCGAGCTGATCGAGCCTTACGGCGACAACTCGCCGATCACCGCGTTCCTGGAGAAGAACCCGCGCGGCGGCCAGCACCACGTCTGCTTCGAAGTGCCCGACATCCTGGCGGCGCGCGATGAGATGCGGGCCAAGGGCGCCACCGTGCTGGGGACCGGCGAGCCACGCATCGGCGCCCACGGCGTGCCGGTGATCTTCGTCCATCCGAAGGACATGGGCGGGGTGCTGGTCGAGCTGATGGCCGAGCCGAAAGAGGTCCACGCGTGAACCTCGAGACGTCGCTCGCCACCTATCTGATCGTCTGGTGGGTGGTGCTGTTCAGCGTGCTGCCGGTGGGCGTGGTCAGCCACGCGGAAGCCGGGACCAAGACACCCGGCGGCGGCGATCCCGCGGCGCCGGTGAACCCGCAGCTGAAGCGCAAGTTCATCACCACCACCTGGGTCTCGGCGCTTCTGTTCGCGCCGTTCTGGATCGCCGTGCACTTCCACTGGCTCTCGCTGGGCATGTTCCGGAACTTCGGCTGACGCCGCCGATGAGCGAGCAGCAAGCGCCGCCTTTCAGCGCGTGGGAGCGCGAGATCGCCGCCCGCTACCTGCGCGCCCGCCGCGACGAGGGCGGCGTCGCCCTGATCGCGGTGATCTCGTTCATCGCCATCACGCTGGCGGTATCGGTGCTGATCATCGTCATCTCGGTGATGAACGGCTTCCGCAGCGACCTCAGCAACCTGATCCTGGGCTTCAACGGCCACGACTACGTGGTGGTGGCGGGCCAGAGCCCGGCGGAGCGCGACGCCGCGCTGGCGCGGATCAGGGCCGTGCCGCACGTGATCCAGGCCGTGCCCGTGGTGGAGTCCGAGGCCTTCGCCCAAAGCCAGGACGGCGCTGCCGGCGCGGTCGTGCGCGGCGTCGACCCGGCCGACCTGAAGGCGATGAAGCTGATCGCCGGCAACATCAAGGACGGCTCGCTGGCCGGCTTTGGGGCTGGCGACGACGGCGGCGACCATCTGCTGCTGGGCGCGCGGCTGGCGCAGAGCCTGGGCGTTCGCGCTGGCGATCCGGTGACGCTGACCGGACCCTCCGGCGCCGCGACGGCGCTGGGCACGGTGCCGATCCAGAAGACCTACGTGGTCGGCGGCGTGTTCGAGGTCGGCATGAGCGAATACGACCAGACCTTCGTCTACATGCCGCTGAAGCAGGCGCAGCTGTTCTTCAACCGCGGCGCGGGGGTCGACTATATCGAGGTCAAGCTGGACGACGTCGACCTCGCCCCCTCGATCAAGCCGGCCCTGACCGAGGCGGGCGGGCGCGGCGCGGTCGTGAGCGACTGGACCGAGAAGAACCAGGACTACTTCGGCGCCCTGCAGGTCGAGCACAACGTGATGTTCCTGATCCTGGCGCTGCTGGTGCTGATCGCCTCGCTGAACATCATCTCGGCGCTGGTGATGCTGGTGAAGAACAAGGCGCGCGACATCGCCATCCTGCGCACCATCGGCGCCCGACAAAGCTCGATCCTGCGCATCTTCTTCCTGTGCGGCTCGGCCATCGGGGCTGCTGGCACGGCGGCCGGCGTCGCCATCGGCGTGCTGTTCTGCGCCTTCATCGTGCCGATCCAGCACTTCGTGGAGTGGCTGTTCGGGGTGAAGGTATTCAACGCCAAGATCTACTTCCTCTCCCAGCTGCCGGCGCGGCTGGATATCGGCGAAGTGGTGATCATCACCGTCTTTTCGCTGCTCTGCGCCTTCCTCTCGACGCTCTATCCGGCCTGGCGCGCCTCGCGGCTCGATCCGGTCGAGGCGCTTCGCTATGAGTGAGCCCGCAGGGACGGCGCCGGTCCTCGTCATCCGGGGACTGAAGCGCTCCTACGTGACTGGCGAGCGCACCTTGGAGGTGCTGAAGGGCGCCGAGCTGGAGGTGTTTCCAGGCGAGCTGGTCGGCCTGATCGGCCCGTCGGGCTCAGGCAAGTCGTCGCTGCTGCACGCCGCGGGCCTGCTCGAGCACCCAACCGCCGGGACCATCGTCATCGACGGAGAGGATTGCTCGACGCTCTCGGACCGGGCCCGCACCCGCATCCGGCTGAAGGAGATCGGCTTCGTCTACCAGTTCCATCACCTGCTGCCGGAGCTGTCGGCGCTCGATAACGTCGCCCTGCCGCTGATGATCGCCGGAAAGTCCCGCCGCGAGGCCGAGGCGAGGGCCAGGACCCTGCTGGGCGACCTCGGCCTCGCCGATCGCCTCACCCACCAGCCGGCCAAGCTCTCCGGCGGCGAGCAGCAGCGGGTGGCGGTGGCGCGCGCCCTGGCCAACAGCCCGCGCCTGCTGCTCTGCGACGAGCCGACCGGCAACCTCGACCCGACCACCTCGAAGACGGTGTTCCAGAGCCTGCACGACCAGGCCCGCCAGCGCGGTGTCGCGGCCGTGGTCGCCACCCACAACCTCGAGCTCACCGCCTTCATGGACCGGGTGCTGGCGTTGAAGGACGGGCGGCTCGAAGCGCAAGTCCGATGAGCCGGATCCGCTGCGTCGTGTTCGACGTCGGCGAAACCCTGGTCGACGAGACCCGCCACTGGGGCGACTGGGCCGATTGGATGGGCGTGCCGCGCTTTACCTTCGCCGCCGCCTTCGGCGCCGTGGTCGAGCGCGGCTGGCATCACCGCCGGGTGTTCGAGCTGGTGCGGCCGGGCTTCGACTACGCCGCCGCGCACGCCCGCCGCGAGGCCGCCGGCTGGCGCTACACGCTGGAGCCACGCGACTTCTATCCCGACGCGCTACCGTGCCTGGCGGCGCTGCGAGCCGCCGGCTTCCGCGTCGGTATCTCGGGCAATCAGCCCGAGGCGGCCGAGACCTCGCTCGCCGCCCTCGGCGTCCCGGCCGACTTCATCGCCTCCTCGGCGAGGTGGGGCGTCGAGAAGCCCGATCCCGGCTTCTTCGCCAAGGTGGTCGAGGCCGCCGGCGTCCCGGCCGACGCCATCGCCTATGTCGGTGACCGGCTCGACAACGACGTGCTGCCCGCCGGGGTCGCCGGCATGCGCGCGGTGTTCATCCGCCGTGGCCCGTGGGGCGTGATTCATGGGGCGTCGCCGCAGGCCGCCGCCGCGGACCTGCGCATTGAAACGCTGACGGGACTCGCCGAGGCGCTCGGCGCCATCGGCTGACACCCGCGGGGCCTTGCGCTAGGTTGAACGCCGTTCTCAAGGGCGTCGGGGATGTCTGGAGTCTTTCTCTCCTATTCGCGGACCGACCGGGTCCTGGCGGAGCAGGTCGTGCGGGCGCTGCGCTCGATCGGCGTCGACGTCTGGTGGGACCAGGACATGCCCGGCGTCGACTGGCAGCAGGAGCTGGAGCGCCAGGTCACCGAGCTCTCCGCCCTGGTGGTGATCTGGACCCCGGCCTCGACCAACAGCGAGTACGTCCGTGACGAGGCCCGCCTGGCGCTGAGCCGGCACAAGCTGGTCAACGCCCTCAGCGGCGTCCACGCCCCGCCGTTCCCGTTCGACCGCATCAACGGCCTGCCGATCGACGACTGGAACGGCCGCGACAGCCACGGCGGCTGGTCGCGCCTGGTGGCGACGCTCGAGGAATATCTGGTGACCGGCGGCGTCGCCAAGGCCGGCGAACTCACCGGGGCGCTGGCGCGCCGCGAACAGGCGGTCGAGGACGCCCAGACCAACGCCGCCGCCGCGGAGGAGGCCTTCCAGGACGCCAAGGCGCAGGAAGCCGAGACCAAGGAGGCCGCCGCGGCCACGCGCACCGCGTTCGACGCCGCCGAGGCGCAGTTCCAGCGCGTGGCGGAGATGCGGGTCAGCAGCGCGGTGCTGCACGCCGCCCAGGCCGAGCTCGACGCCAGCCGCGAGGCGATGGAGGCGGCCGACACCGAGCGCCGCGCCGCGGCCGCCGCGCTCTCGGCGGCGTCGCGGGCGGTGGCCAAGGCGCGCAACGACCTCGCCCAGATGTTCGAGCGTCCGGCCCCGATCCGCGCCGACCCGAACCCCTTGCCGCCGCCTCCGCCGCCGCCGGTCTTGCCGCCACCGCCGGTGTCGCCACCGCCCGCCGTGTCGCCGCCACCGCCCGTCTCGCCCCCGCCTGCGGTGTCGCCGCCGCCTGCGACGTCACCGCCGCCACCGCCGTCAGTGTCACCGCCACCCCCCCCGCCGCCGCCTCCTCCGCCGCCGCCTCCGCTGCCAACCCCGCTGATCGTGACCCTGGCGTCCGTCGGCGCGGTGCTGTCGCTGGTGATCATCGTCGCGTTGCTCAGCGGCCACGGGGGCGAGACGCCCAACAACGCCGTCAACGACGCCGCCAACCTGGCCAGCAACGACGCGGACAACGCCACCAACGCCGTCGTCGCCGACACCAACACCGCCGGCGCCACCAACGAGACGGTCGACACCAACGCCCTGTTCGATCCCGCCGGCCCCAACCCCCTGGTCGCCAACAATCCGATTCCAGGAATGCTTGACCCGTCGACGATGAATGCGAACGCGGCCGCGGCGGAGAAGAGCGGCGACCTGGTCACCGCGGCCGAGTGGTGGTCGCTGTCGGCCAACAAGGGCGACGCGTACGGGGAGGCGGGGATGGGCGTCGCCTATGCGCTCGGCAATGGCGTCAAGATGAACGACGAGGCGGCGTTCGACCTGTTCCAGAAATCCGCCAACCAGGGCAACGTGCTGGGCGAGCATTGGGAGGCCGCCTACTACGCCAACGGCTACGGCAGCACGCCGGTCAACACCGCGATGGCGCGGTACTGGTACATGAAGGCCGCGGCCCAGGGCGACTCAGCAGCCATGGACTGGCTCTCCAAGAATCCGGGCTGAGCCGATAACCGGCGCTTGACAAACCAGAACAAAAGGGGAATAAGCCCGACCCGGAACAAATCGGGTACGGATGCAGGAGTTGTCCCCATGATTCGACTGGCGCGCGAAGGCCTGGCCCTTGCCTCGGTGGCGGGGTTCGTTTGGATGGTCTGCCAGGTGGCGAGCTACGCCGGCTGAGTCGTCGGCGGTGAGGGGAGGGACCATTGGCGCGGTTGAGCGAAGGCTTCGTCCATCTTCGCACGCGCTCGGCCTGCTCCCTGCTGGAAGGCGCGATCAAGCCTGACGCGCTCGGCAAACTGGCGCAGGCCGCTGGCATGCCGGCGGTGGCATTGGCCGACCGCGCCAACCTGTTCGGGGCGCTGGAGTTCTCGGTCGCGACCAAGGAGGCGGGGGTGCAGCCGATCGTCGGCTGCGCGCTGCCTGTGTCCGGGATCGGCGAGGGCCCGCCGGAGCGCTGGGCGCGCATCCCGACCGTAGTGCTGCTGGCGCAGAACGAGACCGGCTGGCGCCATCTGACCGAACTCTCCTCCGCCGCCTACCTCGATGTCGCCGCGACCGACGAGCCGCACGTGCCCTGGGCGCGCGTGGCCGAAAAGGCCGAAGGCCTGATCCTGCTGTCGGGGGGGCCTGACGGGCCGATCGATCCCCTGTTGGCGGCCGGCAGGACGGCGGACGCGGAGCGGGCGCTGGCTGAGATGCAGCGCGTATTCGGTGACCGCTTCTACATCGAGCTGCAGCGCCACGGCCTGCCGGTCGAAGCCGCCGCCGAGCCGGGCCTGGTCGCCTACGCCTATGAGCACGATGCGCCCCTGGTCGCCACCAACGACGTCTACTTCGCGGCCGCCAAGACCTACCGGGCGCACGATGCGCTGCTCTGCATCGCCGACGGCGCCTTCCTCGGCCAGGACGAGCGCCGGCGCGTCACCGCCGAGCACTGGTTCAAGGGCGCGGACGAGATGCGGCGGCTGTTCGCCGACCTGCCCGAAGCTTGCGACAACACCCTGGAGATCGCCCAGCGCTGCGCCTTCATGGTCAAGAAGCGCGATCCGGTGCTGCCGCGGTTTCCCACGGTTGGCGGCCGCAGCGAGGACGAGGAGCTCGCCGCCCAGGCCCGCGAGGGGCTGCGCGCCCGCATGGCTAGTCACCCGCTCTACGCGCCGGAGGCCGACTATTGGGCCCGGCTCGAGCGCGAACTCGGCGTCATCACCTCGATGGGCTTTTCCGGCTACCTGCTGATCGTCTCGGACTTCATGAAGTTCGCGGTCTCGAAGGGGATTCCGGTCGGCCCTGGGCGCGGCTCGGCGGTGGGTTCGATCGTGGCCTGGTCGCTGCTGATCACTGGCCTCGACCCGATGCGCTTCAAGCTGCTGTTCGAGCGCTTCCTCGACCCTGCGCGGGTCTCGATGCCCGATATCGACACCGACTTCTGCCAGGAGCGGCGCGAGGAGGTGATCGCCTATGTCCAGGCCAAGTACGGCCGCGACCGCGTCGCCCAGATCATCACCTTCGGCACCCTGCAGGCCCGGGCGGTGCTGCGCGACGTCGGGCGCGTGCTGCAGCTGCCGCTGGGCCTGGTGGACCGCCTCGCCAAGATGGTGCCGGCCAATCCGGCCAACCCGGTCACCCTGGCCAAGGCGATCGAGATCGAGCCTCGCCTGCAGCAGGCCCGCGACCGCGAGGAGGGCGTCGCCGAGCTGCTCGATATCGCCCTGCAGCTCGAGGGCCTCTACCGCAACGCCTCGACCCACGCCGCCGGCATCGTCATCGGCGACCGGCCGCTGACCGAGCTGGTGCCGCTCTACCGCGACCCGCGCTCCGATATCCCCGCCACCCAGTTCAACATGAAGTGGGTCGAAAGCGCCGGGCCGGTGAAGTTCGACTTCCTGGGCCTGAAGACCCTGACCGTGATCGACCGCGCGGTGCGATACCTCGAGCGACGCGGGGCCGCGCCCGACGTCTTGGTGCTGCCGCTGGACGACCAGCAGGTCTACGACCTGATGTCGGCTGGCCATACCGTCGGGGTGTTCCAGCTGGAAGGGCAGGGCATGCGCGACACCCTGCGCAAGCTCAGACCCACGTCGATCGAGGACGTCACCGCGCTGGGCGCGCTCTATCGCCCCGGCCCGATGGACAACATCGACGCCTTCTGTGACGGCAAGTCCGGCCGCAAGCAGATCCAGTGGCTGCACCCGTGGCTGCAGCCGGTGCTGGCCGAGACCTACGGCATCATCGTCTACCAGGAGCAGGTGATGCAGATCGCCCAGATCCTGGCCGGCTACACCCTGGGCGAGGCCGACCTGCTGCGCCGCGCCATGGGCAAGAAGAAAAAAGAGGAGATGGACCAGCAGCGCGCCCGTTTCGGCGCCGGTGCGGAGGCCAAGGGCGTCTCGCGCGACCAGGCCGGCGAGATCTTCGATCTGGTGGCCAAGTTCGCCGGCTACGGCTTCAACAAGAGCCACGCGGCCGCCTACGCCTACATCACCTACCAGACCGCCTGGCTGAAGACCCACGCGCCGGTGGAGTTCTTCGCCGCCTCGATGAGCCTCGACATCTCCAACACCGACCGGCTGGCGGTGTTCTACCAGGACGCCCGCCGCTTCGAGGTGAAGGTGCGCCCGCCCGACGTGAACCGTTCCGGGGCCGACTTCGAGGTCGAGGGCGGCGAGGTGCTCTACGCTCTGGGCGCCGTGCGCAATGTCGGCCTTTCGGCGATGGAGCACGTGGTGGCGGTGCGCCGCGAGGGCGGGCCGTTCCGCGACCTGTTCGACTTCGTGGAGCGGATCGATCCGCGCCAGGTCGGCAAGCGGGCGCTGGAGAATCTCGCCCGCGCCGGCGCGTTCGATGCGATCCACGCCAATCGCGCCCAGATCCTCGCCGCCGCCGACGTGCTGATCGGCTACGCCCAGAGCATCGCCGCCGAGCGCACCTCGGGCCAGGCCAGCCTGTTCGGCGGCGAGCACGCCGACGCCGGCCGGCCGAGATTGCCTAAGACCGCGCCGCTGGAGCCCGCGGCCAAGCTCGACGAGGAGCTGGCGGCGGTCGGCTTCTACTTCAGCGGCCATCCGCTCGACGATGTGGTCGAGGTGCTGCGCCGGCGGCGCGTCACGCTCTACGTCGACGCCCTGACCCAGGCCCGTGCGGGCTCGGAGGCGTTCCGCATGGCCGGCGTCGTGCGGCGGCGGCAGGAGCGCGCGGCGTCCGGCAGCGGCGAGAAATTCGCCTTCGTCAGTCTTTCCGATCCCACCGGCGAATACGAGGTGCTGTTCCCGCCCGAGGCGCTGCGCAAGCACCGCGACGTGCTGGAGGCGGGCGCGCACATCATGATCAAGGTCCGCGCCAAGAGCTCGGAGGGCGACGTACGCTTCTTTGGCGACGAGGCCGAGCCGCTCGATCGGGCGATCGAGAGCATTCCTGCATCGCTGCGTGTGCACCTGTCGACGGCGGCCGCCGACGCCCAGGCGCTGCGCCAGCGGCTGCGCACGGCCCCCTCCGGCGGCGGTGACGTCGTGCTGGTGGCGGGTTTCGCCGGCGGACGCGAGGTCGAGCTGAAGTTGCCGGGCCGCTTCGTGCTCGACGCCGCCGCCCGCGGCGCCCTCAAGACCGCGCCGGGCGTGACCTTCCTGGAGGACGCCTAGCGCTCGTCTTCGCTGATGCGGACGCGTTGTTCCATTCAAGGTCTTCAATCAAATAGGGTTTGTCATCCCGGAGAGCCGCGCAGCGGACTCGTCCGGGATCTCCTCGCCACAACGGCGCCAAGTAGATCCCGGCTCTTCGCCGCTGCGCGGCTGCGGCCGGGATGACAATTTCGGAGAGGTTGAGTTGAAGTCCTGTCTTCACCGCGGGCTACGCTTGGCCGGTATCGCTATCGCGTTTCTTGTGGTCGCGACCGCGAGCTTGGCCTTTGCCGACACCCCGCCCTGGCAGACGCTGCCGGCCCCCGCGCCGCTGCCAGCCTTCGATGTCGAGGGTCGCGTCGCTCACGATGGCGCGCGGATCTGGTTCGCGACCTTCGGCAGCGGGCCGCCGGTGATCCTCCTGCACGGCGGCGACGCCAGCAGCGACTACTGGGGCGGCCAGGTCCCGGCGTTGCTCGCCAGTGGCCGCCGGGTGATCGTGATCGACAGCCGCGGCCACGGCCGCAGCACCCTGGGCGAGCGCCCGCTCGGATACGAGCTGATGGAATCGGACGTGATCGCGGTGATGGACGCGCTCAGCCTCGACCACGCCGACGTCGTCGGCTGGAGCGACGGCGCCATCCTTGGCCTGATCATGGCGATGAAGCACCCGCAGCGGGTCACGCACGTCTTCGCCTTCGGCGCCAACATGGACCTGCACGGCTTCAATCCGATGGGCGCACTCGCGCCGATCCTGCCGAAGGTGGCGCCGGCGCTGGCCGCCAATTATGCGAAGTTGTCCCCGACGCCGAACGACTTCGGGGCGCTTTCCAAGGCGGTGCTCGACATGCAGATGCGCGAGCCGAACTACACGCCGCCCGAGCTGGCGGCGATCAGCGGGCCGGCGATCGCCATCGTCGACGGCGAGCACGAGGAGTTCATTCTGCGCCAGCACACTGAGTACCTGGCGCGCACCATCCCCGGCGCCCAACTCATCATCCTGCCGGGCGTGAGCCACTTCGCGCCGCTGCAGGATCCGGCGGCGTTCAATGCCGCCATGATCGGGTTCCTGGGCGCGCTACCTGGCCTTGACCCCTCGCCGCCGCGGCAGGCGGTGGGACAACCGGCGGGGCGGGACGCCGCCGGCGCGGAGAGCGGACCATGAACGAACCTGGCCAACCCATCACCGGCGGCTGTCTGTGCGGCGCCTTGCGTTACGAGGCGCGGGGCGAGCCGACCTTTGCCGGCTTCTGCTTTTGCGGAGACTGCCGCAAGGCGTCCGGCGGCGGCTCCATCGGGTTCATGGGCTTTCCCGCCAGCGCCGTGCGCTTCAGCGGCCCCGCCCGCCAGTTCACCTCCAAGGCGCTCAGGGGCGAGGCGACCCGCAACTTCTGTCCGACCTGCGGCGGCCTGGTGTTCGGCGGCATCGTCGGCGAGAGCGACTCCCACACCGTCTACGCCGGCTCCCTCGACGACGCGTCCCGCTTCCGGCCGGCCATGGCCATCTTCAACCGCGACCGCCCGGCCTGGGTCCCGCTGCCGCCCGGGCTCACCGTGTTCGAGACCATGCCGCCGCAGGACTGAAGCAGCCTCAAGCGGCGCCCTAGCTGACATGAGGAGTCAGTGGGGGCAGGGTAGGGTGCGACTTCAACCGGGGAGCGGGAACGGCCATGAGCGGAGCGGGCGTGAAAGACGACCCCTGGAAGCTGCAGACGCCGTCCCAGACCTCCGAATACGAGGCCTGGCGCGATGAAGCCGCGGCGCCGCCGGCGATCTTCGTCCAGGTCGGGGCGACGCGGCTGTCCTACCACCTGCGCGGCATCGACGACCTGCATGCGATGCTGCGCGCCCGCGGCGACTGGGTCGAACTGGGCAACGCCGACGAGGGCAAGCCGGTGAAGGACGGCACGGTCGAGGCCTGGGCGCGGGCGGACGACAACCCGGTGGGTGGCTACTATGGGCTCAGAAAAGGCTACCGCGGCCGCTTCGCCAACTATGTGACGCCGATCCTCGAGCGGCTGGGGCTTGCCGAGCTGGAGCACGGTCCGCGCAACAACCGGGTGCGAGCCAAGTAATGCGGCGCTGGGATATCGGCCCGCATCACCCTTCGCCGGCGTCGCCCCCGGTCAGGCGTAGTTCAACGATGGATACCAGTCAGGCGCCCGGCCCTCGGGCGTCGTATCCAGCACGTGCCACAACGGGGCGTAGGTCTCGGCGACGCCGCGAACATCCTGGCCCGGGTCCACGGTCGATTGGCTCATCTCGTTCGACCAGAAATGGCGGATGGTCCCGTCGCGGCGCGTGAACACGCTTAGAACCCCGTTTTCGCCATCGTCCGAAACACCGAGATAGTCGCGGCTGTAAGCGTCGTTGAGATCACTCGCCAGGCGCAGATGTTTCCAGCCGCGTTCCTGTTTCCAGGCGATCAGCTTCTCGATCGGCGATCGCGCGACCACCACTAGGGAAGCATGCTGCGAGATGTCGGCCGCGTTGCCGTCCCAAGCATCGAGCATGTTGGTGCACATCGGGCAGGGACGCTGGCGCTGCGGGCCGAACATGTAGCTGAAGATCGCCAATGTCTGTCGGCCGCCGAACAGGCCGACGAAGTCGGTTGGGCCGCTCTCGGTCTGGAAGCGATAGTCGCCGCTCACTGGCCCGCCCGGCGGTAGCGCGCGCCGCTGGGCGGCGACGCGTTCCAGCTGGCGCCTTAGCTCGATCTCCTCGGCCAGCAGGGAAGTGCGCGCCGCGCGGTACTCAGCGCTCTCGTTGGGGATGCGCACGGCGTTCTCCGCGGCCATCCTGGCGGCTGGCGTCAGGGTCTCGGTCTTCGCGTCCATGGGGGATCCTCTCGCGGGGGGGGGTGACGTCCCTTCCTATCGTGACGCTTTCCCAAACAGTGAACCGACGGCAGCGCAAGTTTTTTCGCGAGCATCCCTAGGTCGGCGGCGCATCGGCAAGGCTCGGCGGAGCAGCGCGGGCGCTCGACCAGGCAGCGCCGGCTGCGGCTGTAATCACCACCGCGACCCCGGCGATCCGGGCGAGGGCGAGGTGCTGGTTCAGCAGCACCCACCCTGAGGCCACGCCGAACGCCGGCTCAAGGCTGGTGAAGGTGGCGAAGGTGCGCGCCGGCAGGCGGGGCAGGGCGTAGAGCTCGAGCGAGAACGGGATCACGGTCGAGAGTAGCGCCACCAGCAACGCCATCGGCAGCGTCGACGGGGCCAGCAGCGCGGCGCCGGCCTGCGCCACGCCGAACGGCAGCACCAGGATCGCGGCGATGCTCGAGGCCAGCGCAGCGGTGGAACCCCCGAACGCGGCGCTCGCGGCGCGGCCGCAGAGGATGTAGCTCGCCCAGGCCACGGCGGCGCACATGGCGAACCCCAGGCCTAGCGGGTCGACCGCAGAGGCTGTCGCGCCGGCGCCGACCAAACACCAGACGCCGGCCGCTGCGAGCGCAGCCCACAGCAGGTCGATCGGGCGCCGCGAGCCGAACACCGCCACCGCCAGCGGCCCCAGGAACTGCAGCGAGATGGCGACCGCCAGCGGCAGGCGGCTCTGCGCGAGGTAGAACATCGCCACCGCGCCGCCGGCCGCGACCCCGAGGCCCAGCAGCGGCCAGATCGGCGCTGGCCTGGGCCAGTTGCGCCAGGGGCGCGCGATGGCGACCAGCATGATCGCGCCGAACCCCAGGCGCAGCGTGACGGCGCCCAGCGGTCCCACCGCGGGAAACAGCGACTTGGCGAACGCCGCGCCGACCTGGAAGCAGGCCATGGCGCTCAGCGTGGCGAGAAGGGGAAGGGCGGAAGCGCCCAGCTTGCGTGGCATAAGGCACAGCTATCACTGCCTGCCGACCGGATGCAGCAGCGGTGACGAGGCTGCCCACGGTGAACGCCGAGCTCCTGAGGGTATTAGCGGTTATACCCGTATAGTCTCTCGGCTTTTCCGTCCTCCGGCCCGCCCCATATCCCGAGCCTAGGCCAAGGAGGAGTTCAGCATGCGTGTTTTCGTGACCGGCGCCACCGGCTTCATCGGCTCGGCGACCGTGCGAGAGTTGCTTGCGGCGGGGCACGAGGTGCTCGGGCTGGCGCGCAGCGACGCCGCCGCGGCCGCGTTGGCGCAGGCGGGCGTCCAAGCGCATCGGGGCGAGCTGACTGACCTGGACAGCCTCGTGGCCGGCGCCAAGGCGTGCGACGGCGTGATCCACACCGCTTTCATCCACGACTTCACCCAGTTCGCAGCCAACATCGAGACCGACAATCGGGCGGTGGAAGCGATTACGGGCGCGCTGCAGGGCTCGGGAAAGCCGATGGTCATCGCCTCCGGGACCCTGATGGTCTCGCATGCCCATCCGGCCACCGAGCTGGACGATCCCGCCGGCCCCGCTTTCGGCCGCGCCGCGTCGGACGCGATGGTGTTGGCCGAGGGTCGCGGCTTTCGCGGCGTCACGGTGCGGCTGCCGCCCACGGTTCACGGCGCCGGCGACCACGGCTTCGTGCCGCGGATGATCGATTTCGCGCGGGAGAAGGGTGCTGCGGCCTATGTGGGCGACGGGCTCAACCGCTGGCCGACCGTGCACCGGCTCGACGCCGCGCGGGTGTTCCGTCTGGGGTTGGAGAAAGCCGCGCCGGGCGCGCGGCTGCATGCGGTCGCCGAGGAAGGCGTGCCGATGCGCGCGATCGCCGAGGCGATCGGGGCAGGGCTCGGCGTGCCGGCAAAGAGTGTCACCGCCGAAGAAGCGCCTGCCTACCTCGACTTCCTGGCGGGCTTCTCGGCGATGGACAACCCGACCTCCAGCGCGCTCACCCGCGAGTGGCTGGGCTGGCGACCGGAGCAACCGGAGCTGCTGACCGACATGAAAGAGGGCGGCTACTTCGCGTGATGTGATCAGGTCGGCGTGGATCGCCCAGGTCCAGCGCCTATGTACATGACCGCTGGGGTGGCCTGGCTCTCGGAGGCGACATGTCGAAGACCATCATCGTTGTCGGGTTCGGCCCGGGCATTTCCACCGCGGTGGCGGAGAAATTCGGCGCGGAGGGTTTCTCCGTGGCGCTCGTGGCGCGAAACCAGGAACGTCTCGCCGCCGGCGTCCAGGCGCTGAAGGCGAGGGGCGTCACCGCCGCCGCGTTTCCCGCCGACGCCGGCGACCCGGACGCCATCCGCGCAGCGATCGCCAAGGCGCGCGCCGAACTCGGCCCGATCACCGTCGTGCACTGGAACGCCTACGGCGGCGCCGAGGCCGGCGATCTCATGGCCACCGATCCGGCCGTGGTGGGGGGCGTCTTCAAGGTCGCCATTGTCGGGCTGCTGGCCGCCGTCCAGGAAGCGCTGCCGGATCTGAAGGGCGCGAACGAAGGCGCGGTTCTGGTCACCAACGGCGCTTTTGGCGAACTTAGCCCGCAAGCCGATGAGTTCGCCGTCGGACTGAAGAGCATGGGCGTCGCGGTCGCCAACGCGGCCAAACACAAACTTGTCGGGCTGCTGGCGGCGCGGCTGAAGGGCGACGGCGTCTATGTCGGCGAGGTGATGGTCGCCGGCATGGTCAAGGGCACCGCCTGGGATAACGGCCAGGGCGGTATCGAGAGCGCGGCGATCGCCAACCGATTCTGGGAGCTCTATCAGGCCCGCACGGAAACCCGCGCCCGGATCGCCTGAACGTCAGCCAGGCGAATCCAGGGTAGGGAGAGGCCCCTTTTGGCCATGGATATTTCGCGCCTAAGGAAGATTATCGGAAATTAGGTGCGGGGTCCGGGCAGGGCCAAGGTTCCTTCCGAGATCCGCCGCAGCACCTCCACCAGCAGCCCAGGCTCGGCGGCGGTGACTTTGGCCTCAATCGCAGCCGCGTCGTCGCCAGGCGTCAGCGGCACCTCGATCTGCGCGACCGCGGGCCCGTGGTCGTACTCTTCGTCGACTACATGCACCGTAGCGCCGCTGACGGCGTCGCCGGCCGCCGCAACGGCCTCGTGCACACGGCGCCCGTACATGCCCGGACCGCCGAACTTCGGCAGCAGCGCCGGATGCACGTTGAGCACGCGGCCCGCGTATGCGCTCAGCGTCGTTGGTCCCAGCCTGCGCAGGTAGCCCGACAGCACCACCAGCTCGACGCCGGCCGCCTGCAGCGCGGCGGCGATCTCGGCGTCGGCGCGCTCGGGGTCCAGCTTGGTCGGCACGAACCGCGTCGCAACGCCCTGCTCGGCGGCGCAGGTCAGCGCCGGCGCGTCCCGGCGGTTGCTGATCGCCAGCCGCGCCTCGGCGTCCAGCTCACCAGCGGCGATGGCGGCCAGGATGGCGCGCATGCCGGAGCCATTGTTCGACGCGAGGAAACCGAGTTTAAGTCGCGTTGTTTTCACAATATATTGCCGTCCACCTGCACCAGAAAACGCATCCCGTCATAGGCGGCCGAGACGCCCCGCGGCAGTCTGGACGTCAGCTCCTCGAAGTCGAGGTCGATGTGCAGGTTGGTGAGGATAGCGTGGCGCGGTTGCAGCTGCTCGATCCAGCCCAGCGTGCGCTCGACGTGGGCGTGGGTGGGGTGCGGCGTGTAGCGCAGCGCATCGACGATCCACAGCTCGACCCCCGCCATCGCTTCGAACGCCGCGTCGTCGAGGTCTAGCACGTCGCTGGAATAGGCGATCGGCCCGAAGCGATAGCCGACGCTCCGCACCTCGCCATGGTCCTGGTCGAACGTGACCACTGGGATCGCGCCCGAGGGGCCATCCACCTGCCAGGCGACGCCGTGGGGCGGAATGAGGACCGTATCCGCAATGGCCGGATAGCCCTTCTCGCCCAGGAACACGTAGCCAAAGCGCCGCAGCATGGTCTCCGCGGTTGGCGGATCGACGTACACTGGAATGCGGGCGCGCTGATGCATGGCGAAGGCGCGGATGTCGTCGATGCCGTGCGACTGGTCGGCGTGGTCGTGGGTCATCAGCAGGGCGTCGAGCCGTCTGGCCCCAGCCGCAGCGGTCTGCAGGCGGAACTCCGGCGCGGTGTCGACGATCACGGTCGTCCAGCGCTCGGGCCCCTCCCCCGATGGCCGCCGGATCATCATCGAGCAGCGCGTGCGGCTGTTGCGCGGATCGGCCGGATCGCAGGCGCCCCAATTACCGTCGGCCCGCGGCACTCCGCCGGAGGAGCCACTGCCGAGGATCGTCACCTCCAGTTCGGCGCTCACGGCCGGGGAATCCGATCGAACAGGGCGAAGAAGGCGTCGACCGTTCGCGCCTGCGCCTCTTCGCGCCCCCAGCCGCGGATCTCCGCCAGCGCGTCCAGCACCAGACCGACATAGGCCGGCTCGTTGCGGCGGCCGCGGTGCGGAACCGGCGCGAGGTAGGGGCAGTCGGTCTCGACGATGATCCGGTCCTCAGGCATTTCCCGCGCCCGCTCGCGCACCTCGTCCGCCGTCTTGAACGACACGATCCCGGACACTGAGAACCAGGCCCCCAGCGCGGCGGTGCGGCGCAGGAGTTCGGGCCCGGACGTGTAGCAGTGCATCAAGAGCTTGAATGGCCCCTCCGCGAAGGCGTCCTCCAGGATGTTGGCCATCACCTCGTCGGCCTCGCGGGCGTGCACCACCAGCGGCAATCCCGTCTGGCGCGCCGCCGCGATGTGGGCGCGGAACACCGCCGCCTGCACCGGTCTTGGCGACAGATCGTAGTGGAAATCCAGCCCGGTCTCGCCGATGCCGACCGCCCTGGGGTGGTCCGCCAGCTCAATCAGGCGCCCCGGCTGCAGGTCCGGCTCGTCCTTGGCCTCATGCGGGTGGATGCCGACCGTGTGCCAGATGTCGGGGTTGTCCTCCGAGAGGCGGCGGATCGCCGGCAGCGACGAGAGCCGGTCGCTGATGGTCACCATCAAGCCGACGCCGGCCGCCCTCGCCCGCGCGATCACGGCCTCGCGGTCGGCGTCGAACTGCGGGGCATGCAGGTTGACGTGGCTGTCGATCAGCATGCTGGCCTAGCTGAGCGCGCCAAGACGGCCGAGCGCGGTGAAGAAGGCGTCGCCGCGGTCGAGATTGATGCCGTCGACCTCGCCCGGCAGGTCGCTCAGCATCGCCCAGGCCTCGGCCCAGCGGTCGAACGCCCCGCGGCCGTCAAGGGCCGCCGCGACCGCGCGCTCGTGCAGCGCCGCGGCGATGCGGTCGATGGCGAGGGCGAAGCGCTGCGCCCCCTCGGGGCCGCGAAAGCCGTCCGCCATGTGCTGCGCCGCCGCGTTGTCGAGCGCCGGCAGCTTGTCGACGATTTCGCGCGCGGCCCTGTCAATCTCCAGAGCGTTCGCCTGCGCCAGCCGCAGCGCCCGCCCCGGCGCGCCCCTGGCCATGCGCAGATAGCCGTGCGCCTCCTCGATCGTGACGTCGCCCTGCGCCATCAGCCAGCGCACCGCCGCCTCGGTCGCCGGCGCAGGGAACACCAGGCGGCGGCAGCGCGACTTGATGGTCGCCAGCAACGCCCCCGGCCGGCTCGACACCAGCAGCAGCACGCCGCGCTCCGGCGGCTCCTCCAGCGTCTTCAGCACCGCGTTGGCGGCGTTGGCGTTCAGGTCGTCGGCAGTGTCGATGATGGCGACGCGATAGGCCGCGCGGCCCGGCGACTTGGAGAAGAACTCCGGCAGCGCGCGCGCCTCGTCGACCGGAATCGACTTGCGCCCCCTGCCCTCGCCATCTTCCCGCTCCAGCACCATCAGGTCGGGATGGGCGCGGCCGGCGACCTGGCGGAACACCGGATCTTCCGGATCAGCGCCCAGGGGTCCGAACGCTGGCTCTGGCCTGGCGCCCAGCAGCCGCCGCGCCGCGCGGTAGGCGAAGGTCGCCTTGCCGACCCCCTCCGGCCCGACCAGCAGCCAGGCGTGATGCAGCCGCCCGCGCTCCAGCGCCTCCAGGAACGCCAGCTCGGCCGTCTCGAGGCCCTCCAGACGCGCCGCGTCGCGCGGGTGCGCCAGATCGCTCATGGGGCCAGCCGCGCTTCCACCGCCGCCCAGATCGCCGCCTCGACCGTCTCGACGTCCTGGCTGGCGTCGATCACCACGCAGCGGTCGGCCTCGACGCGGGCGATGGCCAGGAAGCCCTCGCGCAGGCGCTGATGGAACGCCTCGCCCTTGGCTTCGAACCGGGTTTCGGCGTGGGTGCGGGCCATGGTGCGGGCCATGCCGACGTCGGCCGGCAGGTCGAGGATCAGGGTCAGGTCGGGCCGGGTCTCGCCCAGCACATGCCGCTCCAGCGTCTGGATCAGCGAGGCCGGCGCGCCGCCGCCGGCGCCCTGGTAGGCGCGGGTGGAGTCGGCGAAGCGATCGCTGACCACCCAGGCGCCCGCGGCCAGCGCCGGGGCGATGGCGCGCTCGATGTGGTCCCGGCGCGCGGCGTACATCAGCAGCGTCTCGGTTACCGGCGACCAGCGGTCGACCTGGCCGGTGACCAGCAGCTCGCGGATGGTCTCGGCGCCCGGCGATCCGCCTGGCTCGCGGGTCACGACCACCGCCTTGCCCAGCGCCGTCAGCCGCTCGCCCAGCCGCCGGGCCTGGGTCGACTTGCCGGCCCCCTCGCCGCCTTCCAAGGTGATGAAACGACCCTGCGCCACCGCCCTAAATGGGCCGCGTCCCGCCGCTTTGTCCAGAACCGCAAGTGCGCCATGGCGCCCTGGCGCGCTGGCCGTTAGAGACGAACCAAACCGAGGGCAGGAAGCATGATCGAGCGCCAGCTGGACATCCCAACCGCCGATGGGGCCACCACCACCTTCATCGTGCATCCCGAGCGCGGCGGCCCGCACCCGCCGATCCTGTTCTTCATGGATGCGCCGGCGATCCGCGAGGAGCTGCGCGACATGGCCCGCCGGCTGGCCAGCGCCGGCTACTATGTGATGCTGCCCAACATGTACTACCGCGCCGGGGTGATGGAGCTGGGGGACATGACCGCGCCGGGCGCGCGCGACCGCATGTTCACGCTGATGAACAGCCTCTCGATTCCGCTGGTGATGGCCGACGCCCAGGCGCTGATCGACTTCATCGACGCCGATCCGGCGGCGCGGCCGGGCGGGATCGGCACGCTCGGCTACTGCATGAGCGGCCAGTACGCGGTCAATGCCGCGGCCGCCTTCCCAAGCCGGGTGGTCGCCGCCGCCTCGCTCTACGGCGTGATGCTCGTCACCGACAAGGCTGACAGTCCGCACCTGATGGCCAGACAGACCAAGGCCGACGTCTACTTCGGCTGCGCCGAGACCGACCACTGGGCGCCGCTGGAGATGGTCGA
>Ga0209415_10007270_pt1 | contig 19358 bp, 18 predicted proteins | sample PeaSoiSIISIP2007_FD_187696 | JGI IMG/M metagenome (GOLD analysis project Ga0209415, IMG submission 187696) | Peat soil microbial communities from Weissenstadt, Germany - SII-SIP-2007 (SPAdes) (version 2) | ecosystem: Environmental > Terrestrial > Soil > Wetlands > Peat | place: Germany... | reverse complement strand
CATCATCGTGAAGGAGCATCGCGGCAAAACACTTGTGGTCCACGTGCTCGACCGAGGATTTGAGTACGACGGACGCCCGTAAGGCCAAAATAATCATGCGGCATCTGCCCAACTATCCACCGCGCAGTAAGATAGACGTTCAGCATGAGAAACGCTAGATGGTTGCGACTGCTGGCCTATGTAACGGGTTCGGTGAACCAGGAGCTTCTTGCTCGGAATGAATACCTGGCCGCCGAAAATCGGATCTTGAGGTCCAAGTTCCCCTCGCGACTGCGGCTATCCAACTCCGAGCGCAGTACCCTGGCTGAGATCGGAAAACGGCTGGGACGCAAAGCGCTCCGCGAAGTTGCCTCTGTGGCCAAACCGGATACCATCCTAGGCTGGTATCGAAGGTTGATCGCCCACAAGTTCGACGGCTCCAAGCGCCGGCAGTCTCTGGGCCGACCTCCAGTTTCAGCAGAAGTCGAAGCTTTGGTGGTCCGGATGGCGCGAGAGAACTCTGGCTGGGGATATGACCGGATCGTTGGCGCCCTTGCCAACCTGGGTCATCCCATGTCCGATCAAACGGTAGGGAACATCCTGCGTCGTCACGGTATCGCTCCGGCTCCCAAACGAAGCCAAGTCACGACGTGGAAGGACTTTCTTGCCGCCCATATGAATGTGTTGGCGGGTTGTGACTTTTTCACAGTCGAAGTGCTCACTTGGCGCGGACTGGTGACTTACTACGTGCTGTTCTTCCTTCATTTGGAAAGCCGCCGCGTGAGTGTGGCCGGAATCACCAGACATCCAGATCAAGAATGGATGGAGCAGATTGCTCGTAGCGCGACGCAGGAGACCTGGGGCTATCTTCATGCCTGTCGTTATGTTCTGCATGATCGCGACACGAAGTTCTGTTCCTCGTTTCGGTCGTCGCTGGCATCGGGCGGTGTGAAGACCATTGCGCTACCGGCTCAAAGCCCGAATCTAAACGCGTTCGCGGAACGCTGGGTTCGCTCCGTCAAGCAGGAATGCCTGTCCAAAGTGATCCTGTTCGGTGAGGGTCCGCTGTCGCGGGTCCTGACCGAGTACAGCCGACATTATCACAGCGAAAGAAACCATCAAGGGAAAGGCAACCGAATACTCTTCCCAGATTTGAGCAACAAACAAAACCCACAGAGTCCCGCGATTGAATGTCTTCACCGACTCGGTGGTCTGCTCAAGTACTACAAACGCACTGCATGAATATTTTGACCAAACGGGTTTTCAAATCAGTGGCTTGCCGACTTCTCTGTTCGCACATGCCAAATTCCATTTCTTGCAATGTCGCTCTCGGGGAGCCAAATTTTTCAAACACTTGCAGACTCCGAAGCTCACCAAGCAGCCGCGCTTGAGGCCGAATGTGGGGACTTTTGTGGGGATGCTATTTCACAATGGCGTAGCTGATTTACTCGACGCTGGTAAGATGAAACACCGTTCCGCATCCTTGGCCGTATTGGCAGGAAAGCGCGCCGCCGGCTGCAGTAGTACCGTATAAGCTGCCGTCGGGAGCCCGCGCCAGTCCGGTGGGCACATAGCCTCCGAAACTCGATGTGAGCGAATAATCGAACGCGTACAAGGTCTTCAGTATGCCCGTTAGCGTCAGCTCGAAGATCATTCCGCCGCCGAACGGGCCTCCTCCGGTTGTGCCGAAAAGCCGGTAGTTCCCGGCGACTAAGTTCGTTGGGCGGCTCCCTGAGAACGCGTCCGAGAAATTGTATAACGACACCAACCCGCCGACCATTGTGAATTGAAAGACGGTACCACCGTCGGCGGCCCCACCAGTGGAAGTCGTACCGTAAAGGTCGCCACCCGGCCCCAGGATCAGACTTGACGGCGTGCCGCCGTCGGCTTGCCCGGTGAAGCTGTACAGCGTGGTCAGACTTCCGTTGGCGGCGAACGAGAAGATCGTACCCTTGCCACTTGCCCCGCCGTTTGCTGTGATGCCGTAAAGAGTGCTGTCCTTCGCAGCCACTAGTATGGTGGGAAACGCGCCATCTGGGCCGCTAAAGGAATACGGTGTCTCGAGCCCTGCATTCGACCAACGGAAGATTGTGCCCTGGCCACCGGTGCCCGAGGACGAAGTGGTGCCATAAATCGCGCCATCCGATCCTTCCACCACACCCGCCATGGGGTAAGCACCGTCCGAATGATCCTTAAACGCGTAGAGTTGGGTTAGAGTGCCGTTTGGTGCAATCTTGAAAAGTGCACCGCAGCCGCTCGCTCCCTCGGGGTCTGGATTGCAAAGGGTGGGCGACGTGAAATATCCGCCCTGCTGGCTGGTGCCGTAGATGTTTCCGTTGCTGGCCTGAAAAAGCTGATTGGGGTAATACAAGTTAGTATCCAATGTTGAGAGCGCTCCTGCAGGAGTAATTCGAAACACGGTCGAATTAGGGAAGCTCCAGTCCGTAGTGCCGTAGAAATTACCATCCGCGCCTAGGATCAGGCTGTTCGGATTTACGCCGTCCGGGCAATACGGGAACGGGCTGCTGGGGCAGAAGCCATAGAGCGTTGTGAGCGGCGGACCAATTTCAAATGGCGGGACGCTAATCGCGTTCCCGTTCGGCGTGGTTACGATGATCGGGTATCTGTCGGCTCCTGGGGGCACTTGCGCATCGATCTGAGTGTCTGACACCACAGTAAACGCCGCATCCGCCTTGCCGAATTGCACGTTCGTGGCTCCGGTGAGGTTAGTCCCGGTTAGTGTCACTTGCGCGCCAACCGGAGAACTGTTCGGCGCGAAGCTGGTTAAGGCGGGCGACTGCGGACCAACCTTCTGTAACTGGAAGACTGTGCCGCAGTTGACGCACGCGCCCCCGGGCAGACCGCCGCTGGCAGTGGTGCCGTAAAGATCGCCGTCGCGTGCCAGCAGGATGCTGTCCGGTCCAGCGCCGTCGTAACTTCCGGTGAAATTGTACAAGAAGCTGAAGCCGCCTCCAAGAGATACTTCAAACACATTCCCCAGTGCACCAGGCCCGCCGCTCGCGGAGACGCCGTAGACGTTCCCGTCCCGACCGGTCCGCAGCTTGTAAGGGGGATAGCCGTCGGTGTAATCGAACTGGTGCACGATTTCGACTTTGCCGTCTGGCTCGACGTGGAGGACTCGCCCGGAACCATAAGGGTCCGAATCCACTGTGAAGTACGCGGCGCCATCACCGGCAACGACTAGATTGCGCGGGTCGCCGCCCATTTGGTAGCTATAGATCGAAACGAGCACTGTTTCTGTTCCGGATGGCGTAAGCCGAAACACGACGCCACCAAAGGCGTGCCCGCCGGCTAAGGTCACGCCGACAAAGTCTCCGTCGGGAAGTTGGATCAGGCTGCTCGGCGCGCTACCATCGGCGCAGTTCGGTTGCGAGCAGAATGCGTACAGGATGGAGAACGTTCCCTCCGGCGTCAACTTGAAGATGCCGCCCGGATACACGATACCCCCGCTGATTCCGCCTGTAGTTCCATAGAGGTTGCCATCCTGTCCTTGCAAAAGATTGGCGGGGAATGGACCGTCGGTTGCCGAGAAGGCATAGAGCGTCGAAAAAGTGCCGCCCGCTTCGACGTGAAAGACCGTTCCGCAACCCGAAGGACACGCCGTATTGCCGCCCTGCGCGGTGATTCCGTAGAGCGAGCGGTCTTTGGCCTGGATCAAGCTGTTGGGGGATGAACCATCGGTGCCGTTGAATCGATGTACCCTTGAGACTCGCCCATCCGCATCGAGTTGGAACACGGTCCCATTGCCGCTAATGCCGCCCTGAGCGGCAACCCCGAAAAACGAGCCATCGGTTGCTTGGATCAGAGCCACGGGATCCCGGCCCTCGTCTCCACCAAATTCATGGAGTGCGCCGGCGGAATAGTTTTGCGCGAGTATCAAACCGCAGCTCGCCAGGATTAGGACGACCGCGCGAGTAAGTTGCATCAGGAGGCATTATAGTTAACTCTCTGTGTAACGGCCACGGTGAGCGGCGCTGGGATCCCAGCGGCAACTGGATCAACAATGAGTATGGCAGTCGGAGTACCTAGAGCTATTGTGTGGCCCCAATGACCGCAGGGCACTTATCGCCTTTCAGCAGCATATGAACTACGCGCGCCAGTCCGTCGGGCCCCGAGATTGCGCGAATGCTCGCCCCCAGCGCCAGGGAACTTTGGTCGTGCGTCAGCGAGGCTTCCCACGCCACCAAGCCGCTCCAGCCTCGCGCGGCGGAAACATTTTCTTCCCGGCCATCGATCACTATCCTCCTCGAACGACACTCGCGTCTCGGATACGGTGGCGCCCCGCTAAGCCCGTCAATTCTGATGCCGCTCGCGCCGACTCCATCATGCCGACTCCATCATTATGTAGTAGCGATGCAGTAGAGGCATCGAGCATCGATGAGCGAGTCGCTGTAGTAAGCTAGGCTAAATGAAGGCAACGATGAAAGCAATTAGGTTAGTTCTGATGGTCGCGGCGGGCGTGTTGCTCCTGGCGCAGAATCCGGGCGTTCAACGCACCGTCGTGCAGAGAAAAGACATTTCTGTGCCGGGACGAGAAGCCGTGATTGCGCATGTAGAGATCGCTCCCGGAGCGTCCGCGGGGCGCCACACGCATCCCGGCGAAGAGATCAGTTACGTGATGGAGGGCGAGGGGGAAGTCCTCATCCAGGGCCAGCCGGCCCTTAAGATCAAGGCTGGCGATGGCTTCGTTGTGCCCAACGGCGCCATACACGATGCGCATAATACGGGGACCCAGCCGCTCAAGCTGGCCGCCGTCTATGTAGTGGAAAAGGGCAAGCCGCTCGCCACACCCGTCCCCTGAAACCAAGCCGCCTTTCCGGGGTCTTCGACCGCTCGAAAAAGGTTCCAGTATCCTAGCAACTTTTCCTGGCGCCCCTGATCATTCATTAGCAACATATGACTTGTGAAGCAGATTCGAGTGGTTCAGGCCTTGATGGAGTAGGTGCGTTCGCCATCCTCGCCCTTGGCGGCAGTTATGTTCAGGCCCATCTTCTTCTTGATCGTCCCGGACAGAAAGCCGCGCACCGAATGCGGCTGCCCAGCCGATAGCGTTCGGCTTCTCGCCCGTCGCGGGGGCTTGGGCGCTGCCGTTTTCTTCTGCAATCGATGTCATATGTTCTCCTTGTGCGGTGATCACCGCGGTCTCGACATGGATCACTCCGGTCAGCCGAGAAAGCAAGTTGATTCTTTCGGAAAATTGCACAAGGCGAAGGTGTGGCGATGCTCCACATTTGGATGCTCACAATGGAGCCCAGTAGTTGGTTACGTCCAGTGGAATATCGATTCAAATTCCAATAATGGCCCGCGTCTACCCTAAACGCGAGCGGCTTCCCTCAAACGTCTCGATCCGCAGTGATCTGGCGGTCCCGATTCCGTGGTCCCCCAACACTCACGCGCCGGATCACTCCAGATAGAGTCCTAGCGTCACTCAGGACTTGGGCGCTTCCTGATCGGCTAAACTTAGCTCTTACAACCAGATGTTTTAATCTTGTGTTCTGGCCTGTTTGACGTAATTCGCCACCTGCTCCATCGTCGCGAACCAAACTCCGGGCTTGGACTGCATGTAAGCCACCAGCCGATCAAGCTCCGCGATTCGCGACCGGTGTCCGCTAACATGCGGATGTTGCGTCAGGATAAACAACGTCCGCTCTTTAAGGGCCAGATCGAACTCGGCCTTATAGATCTGAAACAACGCTTCCGGAAAAGGAAGGGCCCCATTCGCAGTTTCCCCATAATACACGTAGTCATTATCAATCTCGCTGATGGGAATTTCGATCACGCCGCTCGGCCGTCCGTTCGAAACGATCTCGTAAGGTTCATCCGCTGCCAGCAGACTGCTGTCGTATAGGAAGCCGGCCTTTCGAATCAGGTCGAATGTGTGGGGACTGAATCCGGAACCCGGCGCGCGGACTCCGACCGGGCGCTTTCCCGTAGCTTTGGTCAGATACTCAATCGATCGCGTTAGCAAACGCTGTTCCTCGGCCGCGTCTGCGATGCCGGGCCAAAACTCGTGGATCCATCCGTGGACGCCGATTTCATGGCGGTGACGCTGTAGGATCGACGGAGCAATCTCCGGGTGCAGCATCAGGCTCATGGCGGGGATAAAGAACGTCGCTGGGACTTGGCGCCGGTCCAGCATATCCAAGATCCTCGGCAAGCCCGTAGTGGCGCCGTATTCCCCCACCGACAACGGTACGGGCAGAGGATTGGCTCTTTGCAACAATTCATTGTCGACATCGAAAGAGAGACATACCGCGACTCGCGCGCCGTTGGGCCAGACCTTGGGGGTCAGGTTTTTGCCCATTCTCGCCGTCCCCACTGCTTGACGAATCTGCTCCGCGGTGGAATCGGTCGTGATGGGATTCACCGCACCTGCCGGCCGCGGCAGCGCGGGAGGTTGTGCCCGGCAACCAGCCAGCAGCCCTACCAGTATGAGGGAGGCCGCGAACGCACAAGGGGTGCAACGAAAATGCATCTTGGGTCTCAATCAGAAGTTCGCATGGCACGAGATTTGAGTATACGCCCATGATCCTAGCGGTCAATGGCTGGAGGGTTCATCACGAACGCCCGACGGCGCACTGCTCGGGAAAGTGCGTGGCCGTTCCGGGCGACACGAAGGCAAGCGAGGTAAGACGGGAGAGGAAGAAGTAATTCCGAAGAGTGCATTGCCTAACGCGCGTTAAACTGAAATCACGGCTTTGTGACCTCGGCCCTGGTAGCGGTATGGACAAACCTCTTAGGAAGCCCGCGAACTCAACCGGTATATAGCCAGCGGGCCAAGTGCCAGTTGTAGAGAAACTCCTCCCCCGAAAGCCGCGCCTGCGCATTATAGATCACCAGCGGAACATCCATTTCATGTAGCGAGCCGTGCGCGCGGTACTCCTCGGGAAGCGCCTCGAAAGCAGTATCCAAATCGCCGAAAACCGTATCCCGATCGCCAAGCACGATCAAGTCTCCGATGCGGGAAGCCATCAGGTGGTAGCGTTTCGCGGCCTCGCTCCTGGTCAGCACCATTTCGACCCCTTCCAGGCCAGCCACGATTTTCGCCACCGGATCGATGTCCTGCGGACGATTGCAGTAGACCCATCCGACTCCGCCGAAGCCGCGATGGTGCTTTAGATACTTGTCGCGGTCCACCGAGATCGCAATGCGAATCGGAGTGCCGCCCTGGGCGCAAACCTTCTCCAGATCCCAGCATCGCGACTTGTGGTTCATGCCGTGGTCCGCCGTCAGAAGGAAAGCGGCATCCGGTGCGGCCGCCGCTGCCGCCCCAAGCATCTGGTCCAATCGCGCCAAGTGCTCCTTCGACTCTCGCGCCTCCGCCGGCCAAGTGTGCATCGGGTAATCCGTGGTATGCACATACAAGCAGCCCAGATCCCGGCGCTTCTCCAGCAGTTCGATGGCGGCCGTCCATAGCCAATAGTTGATTTCGCGGCTGTAAATCCCTGGCGCCGGACCAAGCCGGTCAACCCAATCCTGCGTGGGCTCTTCCGCAGCGAGAATCAGATCGGCGCCCGGAGCAAGCAGGGTGGTGGTTTTCTTTTTGGAGGAAAGCAGAGCCGACTTTACGCCCCGCATTTTTGCGCGTTGGAAGAGCGTCGGCGCCAGCAGTAGATCAGCGGTCTCCATATACTCTTCCCGGCCTGAGCGTTCGTTGAAGTATGAATTGCCGGTGATGCCGTGGCGGTCGGGCCAGACGCCGCAACATATGGAGGCATTGTTGGTGTTGGTTACCGACGGCATCGTGGCTTGTACGCGCCGAAAGATCCCGCCTTGACGCCACTTCGACAACACGGGCATGTCACTCTGTTCGAGATACTCAATTCCGAATCCGTCACACATCACCACGACGACCCGCTGCGGCGATCGTTGCGCGAAAACCGGCGCGGAAACGAGCGCCGCGCCCGAAGCAAGAAACTCCCGCCGCCCGATGGAGGATGTCCGCATGGTTTAATCTTAGGACCGTTCTGGATTGTGGGGAAGCCCTTGACGGGCCTAATTGTGAGACCTGCCCGCTTTTAACTATTTGTCGATGGCAGCCGCACCCTAAGAACGCGGCTCCTACGATTGGAGCGAAGCGCCGCAATCAAACGGAGCGCCAGCATCATCCGTGACCTGCCCGGGCCTTTCGAGGCCATGCGTGTCAGTGACGACGATGGCAGGCTGTTGGATGCAATCCGTGAACGAGGCGAGCCATTGAAGGTATGCATAAATGTGGACGGGAGTTTGGATCATCGGAAGGAGACGGTACAGCGTTTCTTCGCCGATTACACGAGGCATCTACAACTAGGGGCTGCATCGGTGCTGCGGAAAAATCAAACCGTGACCGTACTACCGTTCGAGCAGGCGGTTTTTCCGGTGGGTCTGAATTCGTGCGATGGCGTGATAATGAACGCCGGGCGACTGCCATCGATCGGTGGAGGCGGCACGAACTGCGGCGCTCCGGTTCGTCTTCTGAACCAGCGGAAGGCGAAGACGGATCTGGTTCTCTTTGTCTCGGATAACGAGTCGTGGGTGGATCAGGGACGCGGACCACTGGATCGCGCTTATCGAGGCGGTCGAGGTGTGAAAAGCGTTCGAAACGCCTGCGGCGAATGCAGGAGGGACTTCATTTTAATCCAGGCAGCGTGATACTCTTCGAGAAGCCTTATGCGGACCTGCTTGGTAGCTTTGACGCTTGCAATCATTCACTTCCCTGTCTCGGCGCAATCGCAGGATCCGATTGTAAGATTCGGCCCTGCGCTGGATCCCATCCTGCCGTCCGATACGAAACTCGAAATGCTGAGCGCTGAAGGCTTTGAAGGGGGCGAGGGGCCGGTTTGGGTTCATGAAGGCAAGACGGGATATTTGTTGTTCAGCGACATCCCCGGAAACCGCATCTACAAATGGCTGCCAGATTGTTTCCGTTATCCGTGCCCCGCGACTGGAAAGCTGTCGATATTCTTGGAACACGCCGGAAATAAGGATGCTCCGCAGCCGGGAGCTACGAACTCGAGGGGGACCAATGGTCTGACGCTGGACCGGCAACACAGGCTCGTGATGGACGCTACCGGCGACCGGGCTGTGGAGCGAATCGAGAAGAACGGGATGCGCACGGTCTTGGCCGATCGCTTCGAAGGCAAGCGGCTGACCTGTCCGAACGACATCATCGTCAAATCGGACGGAGCCATTTACTTCACCGACGGTGCGGCCGGCTGCTTACCGGGGCGTGAGGATAGCCCCGAGAAGGAACTGCTGTTTCATGGCGTCTACATGCTCAAAGGCGGCAAGTTGCGGTTGCTCGATAAAGATCCGGATGGAATTCCGCCCAATGGAATCGCGTTTTCGCCGACTGAGAAGACCCTGTACGTCAACAACGGCGGGCCTGCTCCGAATCAAAGGAAGATATTCGCCTATGACGTCCAGTCGGACGGGACGATCCGGAATCGCCGCGTGATTGCCGATCTCACCGGCGAGAAGGGCCTCGGCGGACCGGACGGAATCAAAGTCGACCGCCAGGGAAATATTTATTCGGCGGCGACCGGCGGATTGTGGATCTTCTCTCCGGAAGGTAAGCGCCTGGGCTTGGTACGCGCACCCGGAGGTATCCGCTTTGCCAATCTCGCGTTTGGCGATCCCGACCGTAGGACCCTCTATCTGGTCAGCGCCAAGAATCTGTGGCGAGTGCGATTGAGTGTGCCGGGCGTGCGCCCTTAGCTTAACTCGCCCGGGGCCTTGTGAAAGGCTCTTCGCAAAAACACGCGGATCAAATTGCGCTTGTAGTCTTAAGGCTTCGGAAAAACTCTCCCCTCTCGTTTTGTCGGGTCCAAAAAAAGGACCCGTGCCCGCCGATTGGACCTTCACGCGCCCACCCAGTTTGCATAATCGCCGCAGATTCCACCTGCTGTTTCTCCCGGCCTGAGTGATCGTTGTGACGACCGCGACCCAGTTAAGGAGAAACCAATGATCACAGGCGATTCAGAGAACAGCGCAAACCCGGAACCGGAAACGCCGGCGCCCGACGCATTTTGTCGGGTACATAAAAAGGGCATCCCGCCAGTGGTCTCCTGCCTCCTTCCGCCATCCGGTGGGGGCAGGACCCGCGGAATATTGCGCTTGCTGTTTTTCCTGACTGGAGTGATGAATCGTCACAACCGCAACCCGGTCAGGAGAAACGAAATGAACACCACGACTGAATCGGAAAAGAACACTCCATTGATTTGCCCGCCAGCTTGTTTCGATAAGCCCGTGGAATGCGCAGCTTGGAAAGTGCGTCTGTAGGTACCGGCGGTACCCGCGTTACGGACTTACGCTCGTAGGAATACTGCGCAAAATCAGGATGAGCGCTGTTACAGTTGCCGCCAGGGTGAACGCTGCAACAGCAGCATGGAGTATGGTGGCGACGATCACTGCCTCGGGGTCGATATCGGCCGCCAATCCGATTGAGTACAGCGTGAGCCCTAGGAAGAATTGCACGCCTGTGATGATCAGCAACGTAGCCCCGGCTGGACGCAGCGGCTCGTTCTCGGGACGATAAAGAACCGGCATTGCTAACGCCGCGACGAATATCGCGACCACCAGTGCGCCGAGTACATGCGGGATCACGTCGATGATGCCGTGACGGAATGCCGCTCCCAGCGCGGCTTGCCCCAGCACCACAAAGGCAGTGATCAGCGCCAACGTCCGCAGTGCACGGCGGCCACCTGCGAGGATGGCAACCTGCGCCCAAGCGCGCGAGGTAAACGCTGCGATGGCAACTACGACGGCGAAGAAAACTTGCGCCAGAAAGGCATGGGTGAATCTGATTGCCGGCGGCTGGGGCACGACGATGAACCCAAGCGAGGTCTCAGCGATGACAATTGCCAAAGCGATCCACGCGAGCCGCCGCATCCAGATGGGTTTTTCCGTTCGTAATAGCCAGACCACGAGACCAATCGTGAGGATTCCGGCGACCACCCCTGCCGTGAGATGGCTTTGTCCGAAAGAATAGAGCGGCCGTTCTTCATTGGTGGTGAATGCGGCGCCGGTAACTACGGAAACAAGACCGGCCGCGGCGAGGAGGATGGCGCAGCGGTGCAACCAACGATTGGCGATTGGGATCATTGCCGCGCGTCGAATTCGGCGCTTTGAAGTTCTAATCCGACCCGTTCGCCATTGATCAGCACGAAGCCGGCATTGATTAACTGCTGGCCGGTGATGTCGTACCTTTCGTAACGGCGCAGCTCGGATATGGGGAAAAAGTACTCGACCGACTCGCTTAGCGCCGCACCTGCACTTTGGTCCGGTATGCGGACCGTAGAGCTGAAAACGATGCCGTCGAACTGGGGACTGGCTTCGAGAAAACCTAATGTTGGCCGGATGAGATGGGACACGTGACGGTCAAACGCCAGCGCCGCCATGCGGTATTGTGAACCGGAATCAGACGGGCCGAGCGTGGTGGCAATTGATAACTGGAGATAGGATGCATTGCGGAACTCGATGAGTGCCGGCGGCGCGTACGCGACGAAATGCGCCTGGGCGTCCAACTCACGGACCATGCGATCTAGCAGAGCCTGGCAGGATGCTTGCATTTTCTGCAGCTCCCCGGCTGACAAGTCGCGCGGGGGCAAGGGTGGTGTGGGCGCAGCGGCCACGGGAGGTGGCGGCGGGGCAACGGCCGCAGGGGTTGGCGCCACCGGCTGAGCGGCCGGTAACTGAGTCGTGCCTGCATGCTTTTCCGGCGCCACGTCCCCCCACAAGGCGACCGGCTCGCCGTCCACATACTCGCTGCATCGGCTCAGGACCTCGATCTCATCCTCGATACCCTTGCTTCCAGCCAGTTGTGCCGCGGCTTCGCGTGGAACGATCAAAACCAGGTTCTCGGGCCTTTCCATCCCCATGCCCATCACCTGCTTGCGCACGTGGTGCGATACTTCGATCGCGAGCGAGGTCACTTGCGGCTCGTCCGGAAGAAGAGGCTGGGTGGCCCGCACGATCGGCAGCATCACATCGATGTAAGTCCGCTCGAAGCGTTGCCTGCGATCCATAGTTTGGTCCGAGTAAGCGGCGAAGTAATTGCCCGTCACCTGCAACACCGTGTGGCCTTGAAACTGAGAGAAGCGAATGGAGCGCTGATCGGTCTGCCGCTCCTGCTTTTCGGTTAGATCGAGCGTTCGGCTTAGATAGAACTTGTAAGGATAGTTGTGCGCGGTGATGTCCACTGCCGCGGCTTTCAACTCCGCGAAGTGCTTCTCCTGGAGCGCGCGCACGGCCGGATCGATAATCTCGGGCGGCGCGAGCACCTGCGAATGGATGCGCGGCGCGGCAAAGATCAGAGCCGCCAGGGCGAGAACAAAACTAGCGCTGCGCATATACAGCCTCCGTGGATCGATACGGCGGATCGGCGACGGCACGGATGTAGGCGGCCAGCGCGGAAATATCGGCCTTGCTCAACGTATTTTCGTACGGCGGCATCTCCGCCGCCTTACCCAACGCCGGTCCGCCGTGCGAAATAATTGCGAGCAGATCTGGATCGCCCATCTTATTCAGGAAAGCCCCGTCGTCGAACGCGTGAGGTTGCGCGACCAGGTTATCGTGGTTGGACACGCGTTCCGCCGTCGATTCCGAATCGTGACATCGTGCGCAGTAGAAGTCGCTCAACTGGCGGCCCTGATTCTCTTGGAATCCAAGCGCGAGTTCCGCGATCCGAATCTCGACTGTCTTTCCGCCGGAGCCAGTTGTAGAAGCTGCGATCTGATAACGGCCCGCAAGCGTGCCTATCGTGACAGACGTTGTAAACTGCCCGTCCGATCCGGTGACGCCGAATTCAGGCTGGAAGACAGCTTCGTGGACGGAACGGAACCAGACGGAGGCTCCGGCCACGGGTGCGCCGTGCGCGTCATTCACTTGTACCACCAGGGGTTGGTCCAGCGGAGTCCCAATGGTCGCCACTTGCTTGCCGCCGCTGACTTCGACGATGGCCGCGGGCACGGCCGAGGGAGGTTTCGCCGCGGGCTGCGATGCCGGCCCAGAAGAAGACGTACGACGCGAACAAGCCGGGCTCACAGCCAGCACCACCATGGCGACTGCAGCTAGAGACTTCGTCATTTGCGCGCCCCTTTCTGCGCCATCAGAAAGGCTGTTAGCGACGCGGCGTCAGAGTCGCTCATTCTCCAGTCGGGCTCGAGCGTACCCGGGCGCAACGCCTGTGGGCCTTTCAACCATTGGTAGATCCAGGCCGCATTCAGCCGTTCGCTCACTTGTGTCAACGTGGGTCCGATATACCCTTTGTCCTTCTGGGGATCGACGATGTGACAGGATTGGCAGGCGTACTTTGAATAGAAGAGCTGACGTCCCTGCTCGATCGCGTCGGAATCCGAAGCGGGGTGGATGGAATCCCGATCGAAGGCCGGCGTTTGATACGCAGCCAGAATGTAATCGGTCAGCGTGGCAGCTTCCGCGTCCGTCACGTTGAACTTCGGCATGCGCCGGATCAGCGCGGGCCGGAGTGTGTTCGGATTCTTGAAAAACTTCAGCAGCCAGTCACGCTGGACGGCGCTGCCCTCCCAAGTCAAGTCGGGCGCCATGTCTCCGCCGCGGCCGTTGATGGTGTGACAACTGAAGCAGTTCAAATCGCGCATGAGCCGCCCGGCGGCGCCGGCAGGTTCATAGTTGCTCGCGGGGTGGCCAGCGTTCCGCAGGCGAGCAGGAAGAGCGCCGGCGCGATCGGTCTGCGCGAGCAATGCGGTGACGAGGTTATCCACCTGAGCGGTCGAAAGATTGAATTGCGGCATCTTCAATGCCGGCCCGAAGCTGCGCGGCTGTTTGATCTTCGCTTCGACATACGCCGGCAGCGTTTGTTCCATGCCGGGCGAGAAGACGATCTTCGCCAGCGGCCGGGAGCCAACTGTAGTCAGATCGGGAGCGAAGTCTTCGGGCCGGTGAATCCCGTTGATCTCATGACAGACGGCACAACCCATTTCCGTAGCGAGCTGCTTTCCGTGGGCAACTTGCGGCGCCGTGGCGGCTTCCAGGTGGACGTTCGCCACGAAGTCGGGAACGGTCTTCGTCGCAAGAAAACCTGCGATCAGGGAAAGCTGTTTGTCATCGAACCGGTAGTGCGGCATGGCGGTTTCCGGATCGTAGCCTTTGGGATTTCGGATCCACTCGCGCAGCCAATCCGGCTTCGCTTTGGTGCCGATACCGGTCAGCTCGGGACCAACATTGCCGCCCACCAGAAGGCCGGCCGCATTCTGCATGGCGTGGCAGGATGCGCAGAACGATTCGCCGTAGGCGCTGGATCCCGCCTGTGCGTCGGCATCCGAGGGAACGGTCGGAGTGTTCGTAGGAGGCGAGCCTCCTACGGCCAGCGGCGTCGATTGTGCGATCAGAAACGCCGAGAGGTCGCGGGCATCGTTGTCGCTCAATTGAAAGTTGGGCATCGTAGCGCTGCTCGAATACGCTTGGGGGTTCTTGATCCACGCAAAGATCCATTCGCGGCTGGTCTTTTGGGCAACGTGTTCGAGCGACGGTGGATCATCCGCGGGAGTGAGGCGCGCTCCATCGGGCAACGTCAGAGAGTGGCAGTGCACACAGCCGTAGCGGGCCAGTAGCGCGCGTCCGGCATTCAACCGCGGGGTTCCAACCAGCTGGTCCATGTGGCATTGGCCGCAAGAGGCTTCGAAATACCGCACGGGAAGCAGCGGCTCTTCCCAAGCCTTCGTGCTGCTGTGGGCTTCCATCACGGTGGTGGCCACGCCCTGGCCGCGATGACACAGGACGCATCCAAATTCATCGAGGGAATGCGGAACGGGAGGGTGCGGCCGAAAGGGCTGCGTGGATACATTACGAAGGCTCGCCTCCTTCATAGCGACGTGACAAGAGGCGCAACGGTCAACCACACCGAGTTCCGGAATCCAAGTCTGATGGACTCCGCCCTGGAAGCGCCGCTGCAGGGTGAGTGCGTCGTCGCGGCCACGAATCAGGCCCAGATAGTCTCGCTGGTAGCGATACCACTCGCGGAAATGATCCCGGTAGGGAACGATGGCGAGCAACAGCAATAGCAGCAGCCCCAGGGTGCCGAACGTGCGCGCGCTGTCGCCCAACAGAGCTTTGCGAATTGCGGCCAGCTTTTCCTGAATGGTCATCTAATATGTGCTCCAAGGCCAAACCCACGACCAGCCTGGGCCGCGGAAGAAGGTGCCGATCGCCGTGAGCAACGTGGCAGTCACCAGGAACCACGTCATGATCCAGAACGAGAGCGGATGCGAGGAGAGCCAGCGGTGGAAGCGTCCGGCATGCTGCGATTGCCGGGCCGCGAGGAGCATGGCCGCGCCGATGATCACCGTGGGCGCGAGCACGGCCCAGACTTCAAACGCGATCAAGAGGATCATCAGCGCCAATAAGACGACCGAAAATACCTGGATCCGCTTGCGCCGGTTGCTGGACCACACACCTTCAGCTTCCACGTTGACGTTGAAATACGGAATGACGATCAGGGCGATGACCACCAGCGTGGGGATCAATACGCCTCCGACCACGGGAGGAAAGTAGTGCAGCAATTCCTGAAGGCCTAGAAAATACCACGGGGCTTTCGCGGGGTTCGGCGTCTGCATCGGATCCGCCAGGCCTTCCAGCGGCGCGTCCCAGAACAGAGCCATCAATACCAGCCCGATCGTGAGCACTTCGCAAACTACAGCTACCCGGAACAGGCCTTCGGGCCAAGTCATGACAAACTCGTCATCGTGAGCCTTCACCTGCGGCGAGGTGCGCCGGGTCACGAATGCGACACGTACCGGTGCTTTCCGGCTGTCGGATTCCACGCTGGCTTCAAAAGGTTTTGGCTCACTCATGAGTTGTCGCCTTTTCCGTATGCAAACCACCGTCCTTGCGAATGCGCCAGAAGTGAATGGCAATGAAGAAAGCCGCTGCCAGGGGCAGAATCACGCAATGCAGCACGTAGAATCGCAGAAGAGCATTCGCGTTGACGGTATTACCACCCAACATCAGGAAGCGGACCTTCTGGCCAAGCACAGGAACCGCGGACATGATATTCGAACCCACCGTGATGGCCCAGAATGCCAGTTGATCCCACGGAAGTAGATATCCGGTGTAGCTGAGAAACAGCGTGAGGATCAGCAGGACGACGCCGATCACCCAGTTGAACTCGCGCGGCGAACGGTATGCGCCCCGATAAAACACCTTGAACATGTGAGCGAACACCAAGAAGACCATGGCCTGCGCGGACCAGCGATGCAGATTGCGCAGAAATACGCCGGCCGACACAACGAACTGCAAGTCCTTCATGTCCGCGTATGCTTGCGGAACGGAAGGATGGTAGTACAGCATGAGCAAGATTCCGGTGCCAGTGAGAATCAGAAACGTGGCGAGTGTAAGAGTCCCCAGATACCAGGTGACGCCGAATGCCAGGGACCGCCGCCGCATCTTGACCGAAGCCAGATGCAGGAAAACGTTTTGCTGGATTGACAGCGCGCTGTGCAAGTTGCCGGGGCCGGCGCCGCTGCGGAACATCGAGCGCCATGCTTTTGTGTCGCGCAGGGTGTCGCGGAGATCGTTCCAGTAGCCTTCGATCGCTTTCGCCATTCCTTAGGTCCTCAAGAACTGATCCGCTGTCACAACCGTGGATCGATCCACCAGCAGGTCGCCTTCGTCGCTGATCGAGATCTTCAGCCGCGGAAGCGGCCTGGGCGCAGGCCCGTCAATCTTCACGCCCAGGCGGTTGAATTTGCTTCCGTGGCAGGGACAAGCTATGATTCCGAGTTCCGGTTTCCAGGCCGTGAAGCAGCCCAAGTGCGTGCAGATGGCCGACAGCGCGTAAAGGCCCTCCGCTGCGTGCACAATGTACACACCGGCGACGGGATCGGCCGTCACGGAATCTGGCGGGAACCGATCTGGCTTACCGACGTTCGCAATAGGCGACGGTTCATACAGCACGTTCGGTGAAAGGAATTGATAGCCGAACGCTGCAGCGCCGCAGCCCGCGACGGCCACTGAACCGAGTCCAATTTTGATGAGCGTCTCGCGCCGCGTCAGTTCTCCTGTGTCTTTTTGTTCCATGGCTTGTCCCTTCATTGCGTCAGCTCGGCGATCTCTCGGCGCGGATACAACGATTGCGGTGGAATGAGACCGGTCGAGCTTTTGACCACCCAGTGATACGCTTCCATCGTGATGACGTCCACCGGGCAGCGCGCCGCGCAAAGCCCGCACCGGATGCACCGGGTTTCATCCTTGAGCATGGCCGAACCTGTAATGACGCCCAGTTCGTCGGCGGCCACGTCGTCCAGTTCCACTCCATACAGTTCGACATTGCCGCGGATGTGCCCGAGCGCGGCGTCGGGGAAATGAATCTGCTCCAGCGGTACCAATTTGAGGCAGCTCTCTGGGCAAACGTCCACGCATCCGCCGCACAGGATGCAGCGGGAACCGTCGTCTTCATTGCCTTCAAAGATAGTGTTCGTCCAGCAGCGCAGGCAGCGGCGAGCCTCCCGCATCGCGCTCTCTTCATCGAATCCGATCTCTACTTCGGTCACGCCGGTGCGCCGTTCCAGCGGCAACATCGGCACGGGTTGGCGGGAGTAATCCATGAAGTCTGCGAACATGTGATGGCGGTCCAGCACCTCGACTTCGATCTCCGGGTCCGGGTGTCTGGCGCCGCGCAGATACTCGTCGATGCCGATCGCGATCTTCTTGCCGTCGCCTACGCTATCGATGATGAGGCGCGGTCCGAAAACGCAGTCACCTCCGGCAAAAATGCCGGGCGCCGTGGTGGCGAGCGACCTGGGGTTGGCGACCACCAGACCGCGCGGGCTCACTTCGACGCCATCTTCCGGCTGCAGAAAATCCAGCTTGGTGGTCTGTCCGATAGCGAGAATCACGGTGTCGCATTCAATCACGGACTCGCTGTTTTCGTAGAACGCCGGGTTGAATCGGCCGCCGGCATCGAACACCCATTTCGTCTTGATCACTTCCAGACCCGACACGCTGCCGTTTCGGCCTACCACACGTTTCGGTCCGAAGCCGGCATGCATCACGATGCCCTCGGCCTCAGCTTCCTCGATCTCCTCCAGCGCGGCCGGCATTTCGTGCCGCTTCTCCAGGCAAACGATGTTCACCTCGCGCGCTCCCATGCGCAAGGCGGAGAGCGAGATATCCATCATTTCGTGAGTAGCCACGGCCGCAATGTTGTCTTGGGAAGGGACGCTTCCGTCCGAGTCACCCGCGTGCTGGCGCAAGACCTCGCGCGCCGCGGACCGCGCAACATCCATGGCCACATTGCCGCCACCGATTACAACTACGCGTTTGCCGATGTTGAACCTATAGCCCAGGTTCGAGTTCAACAGAAAGTCGATGCCCTTGAGCACACCGTCCATCTCGATTCCTGGAATGGACAGGTCGCGGCTGCGATGCGCGCCCACGGCGATCACAACAGCGTCGAATCCGTCGCGCCGTAAATCGGAGATGGTGAAATCGCGCCCCGCCGCATGATTGAGCTTCAGAGTAATGTCGCCCAGATCCAAAATTTCTCGAACCTGCGCTTCCACTACGTTGCGTGGAAGGCGGTACTCCGGTATGCCCAGACAAAGCATGCCGCCGGCTATCGGTGCGGCCTCGAAGATCGTGACCGAATAGCCCATGAGCGCCAAATCGTGCGCCGCCGAAAGTCCTACCGGTCCGCTGCCGACGATGGCCACGCGGTAAGGCAGTTTCACGATACTGCGGTGCACGGGCGCGATGGGGTGTCGCGACTCGGGCCCATGACGCTCGGTAAGAAAGCGTTTCAGCGCGCGAATGGCGATCGGTTTGTCGATCGATCCCCGGCGGCAAGCGGTCTCGCAGGGGTGCGCGCAGACACGGCCGCAAATGCTCGCCATGGGGTTAGGATCGCGCGCGTAGCGATAGGCTTCTTCGAACTTCCCTTCGGCGATGAGCCCGACGTACCGGCCGGCGTTGGTCTGCGCCGGGCAGGCCATCATGCACGGGAAGTTCGTGTTCAGCCAGTCGCTATCGACCTTCTTGTCACGAAAGCGCGTTCGCATGAGTGGCTGCCCTGGAGGGTGGCGCTACTTGGTCAGCGTGAAGTCCACCGTCGCGCTTCCAGAGACGGTGACTGGCTTCGATTGGGGCTTCATGCCTTCACGCCATGCCGTTACAGTGTAGCTTCCGTCCGGCACGTTTTCGATCTTGAATGCGCCGGATGCCTCCGCCTCGGCGTAGTAGGGCGTCGGGGTGACGACGATAAAACCCGACATTTCCGGATGCACGTTGCACAGCAGAGGAACCACGCCAGGGGTCTCGAACTTGAATGAACGAACTTCGCCTTTGGGCCAAGTACCCATGTTGTGGCTCATCTTCTTGTTGCCGGAAATCGCCGGCCAGAAGAT
>Ga0209415_10007268_pt1 | contig 19365 bp, 18 predicted proteins | sample PeaSoiSIISIP2007_FD_187696 | JGI IMG/M metagenome (GOLD analysis project Ga0209415, IMG submission 187696) | Peat soil microbial communities from Weissenstadt, Germany - SII-SIP-2007 (SPAdes) (version 2) | ecosystem: Environmental > Terrestrial > Soil > Wetlands > Peat | place: Germany... | reverse complement strand
CCCGACGAAGTACAAGCCGCTCGCCCCGATCGGCCACGAGTCAGGGTTCGACGCGTCCGACACGGTTAGGCTCTTGTAGTCGCGCTCATGCCCGCCCACGTACCCGTCCGCGGTGTAAGCGGCTTTGAGCGTCGCGTCCGCGTTGAGCTGGCTCGCGTCGGTCGCGTTAGTACCGGTCGAGGTCGTCGCAGCCACCGCAAACTGGGTCTGCTGAGCGGGCGTCAAATCAAACGAGCGCAACGTGCCGAGCGACACCTTCGGCTGCGCCTGTGGCTGCCCGGCGGCGTTGCGCAGATCGACCTCCAGCGCGTCCTTGCAGTGCTTGGCTTGTATGAGGAGGTTCTCGATGAGTGTTTGCGCGTACTGATGTTCGTTGACCAAACTGAAATGCCCGCCCTCGAGCTGGCGCAAGACGAGCTGTCCCTCGGCTATTCGCTCGTCGATGCACGAGAGCGGCTCGAAGCTATTCGTGTACGACAGCCCGAAGACGGGCGGGAACCCGGCCAGTGCACGAAGTTTCGTTGCTTCAAGGTCCGTCAGTGTGCGCGCAACTTGACCGGGGTCGATCGCTCCCTTCTTCGCGCCCTCAAGTTTCGAGATCACCCGAGCGAGCTTGTTGTTCAGCTCCGTCAAGGCCTGGAGCACGGGGGCGGGCACGGCCGCAACGCGGGCGGTCTGCTGCCCGGCCACCGACGCGCTCGCGACCGCGAGCGCCAGAAACACCCCAGCCGCGATCGCGACGAACGCTCCTACCAGCAAGCGCCCAGAACGCATCGCCCGCGTCCGTTCCCCCGAGTCAGTCATCGCTGATCGGCACGCAGCATGACACCAGCTCCGGGTCCCGTCAACGAGCTTTCGCGTCAGCCCGACTCGACCCGATGATCACCAGCAGTCGTCTCGCGCCATGCCGTCAGGTGCCCGCTCTGGACGACTTCCACGTGTGTGGCGCGAGTGTCTGCTCAGGCTCGCTTCCGCCTGGCTTTGCGGAAGCGCTTTACGCCGTCGCCATGAGAGACAGTCCGCCGTTTACTTCCAAAGCCCGGAGATGGGTAGGGCCCAGATCCGGTCGTCGATCGGGAGCGTGTGCTCGCCTGAGTAGACGACGACGCCCGCCTTGAAGCGTTCACCGAGTTTGTCGCGTAGTACGCGCAGCCCGCGCACGTCTGACGCGGTCGTGACGGCTGCGGACTTCGTTTCGATCGCGACGACGTCGCCGGAGGCGGATTCGACGACGAGGTCTACTTCGCGCTTCTCCGTGTCGCGGTAGAAGAACAGTTCGACGGGTGTGGCGCTCCACCCCGCTTGCTTGATGAGCTCCATCACAACGAACGTCTCGAACAGGCCGCCCGCCAACTCTCCTTGGTCTGGTGCCGAGTAGCGGGCCGCGTCGACCCCTACGAGCGCCGCCGCGAGCCCTGTGTCGGTTAGGAGCAGTTTCGGGCTCTTGACCTGTCTGGCACCGAGGTTCGCCGACCATGGACGTAGGCGGTAGAGGAGGAAGAGCTGAGTGAGCAGCTCGACGTGCGCCTTGACGGTCTTCTCATCGAGCGCGAGCTCTCGGCCGAGAGCGGCGTAGTTGACGAGGCCGCTGGTGCGGGCGGCGAGCAGCCGTAGCAGCTGCTCGAGCCTGGATGGATCGACGCGAACCGCGCCGATCTCCGGCAGGTCGCGCGAGAGGGTCGCCTGGACGTACGACTGAAGGTAGCGCGCACGCTGGCGCGGGTTGCGGTGCAGCGCATCTGGGAATCCGCCGGCGACGACGAGCTCGGCGCTCGCGGCGCGACCCTTGGGGGCACCGCTCACTTGTGGCGGTGTGCCGTCGAGCAGCGCGTCGATGACCGAATCGCGTTTGCCTTCGATCTCGGCCCGCGCGAGCGGCCAGAGGTTCAGGTACTCGACCCGTCCCGGGAGCGCGTCGGCAACGACGCGGGCGGTGAGCAGGTCGGCCGACCCCGTGAGTAAGAACTGGCCAGGCCCGGGATCGTTGTCGAGGATCTGCTTGACCGCGAGCATCAGGCTCGGCACGCGCTGGACCTCGTCGATCACCGCGGGACGCGGCAACGAGAGCGCGAACCCGTCGGGATCGGCCCTGGCGGCGTTGCGCGTCGCCTCGTCGTCGAGTGTGAAGTAGTTGGGGACGACGCCGGCGGCCTGAAGCTGCCTGGCAAGCGTGCTCTTCCCGGCCTGGCGGGGTCCAGTGATCGCCGCGGCCCGGCTCACGCTCAGGATGTCCCGCAGCTCCGGCTCGATGCCTCGCGGAATCAGTGCCATAAAGCCAGCTTACAGCACCATCCCGACCAATCCGGAGTAAGCTAGCCGATCAAACCGGAGCAGGCCACCCGACTAAACCGGAGTATGATCTGGAAAATACACCTATTTTGCAGGCCTTTCCGATGGGCACGGCTGGTTTCGAACCAGCGACCTCTCGCGTGTGAAGCGATACGCCGCTAGCCGCGAAATCGCCCGTTTAGCCTGCAAGTGAGCGGAATGCCGGAACGAGGCCTGGCGACCGGGTTTTACGGAGTTTGCGTGTCTTTCACGGGAGTTTGGGCAGCTGGCGCGTCTCAGCTGCCTAAACGTCGGGATGCCTCTAGCCGCGACTCGGCGGCCGGCGCGTTTCTGCGCAGACTGTCAGTCCACGGAGCCGGCTGGCACGACCCACTCGCAGGGTTGGCCGGTCACGATGGCGATGCGGTCGAAGTCCGCGTCGTAGTGAAGGACCGCGAGGTTTCGCGCTTCGGCTGCGGCCGCGACGAGCAGGTCGGGCACTTTGCGTCCGCGTTGGTGTTTGGCTGCGAGCAGCCGTTGAACGCGTAGCGCCCGTCGCATGTGATCGGCGGTAGTCTCGACCAGCTCGAAGACTCCAAGGGCACCGGCAAGCCGATCCCACTCGAGAGCACTTCGGGCGGAGTAGCCGATCTCAAGGTCGCTGATCCCGGCTCGCGCGAGCTCACCGCGCTCAGCCCTCGACTCGATCGCTAGACGGACAGCCGGTGTTCGCAGGCGGGTGAGGACGCTCGTATCGACGAGGTGGGTCAGCGCCATGCTTGCTCGCGACGCGCGAGATCCGCTCGGGCGAGCAGATCAAGGCGCTCCTTCACGCTCACCCCATCGTCTCCGCCGGCCTGCCGCAGCGCGCGGTTGACTGTGTCCTTGATCGTGTCGGTCCCAAGCTCTTCTCGCGCGGCGCGAAGGGCACGCTCGTCGATATCCACCAGATGCTTGCTCATCGACCGAGTATATACGCATCCCCGTCGTATATCCGCTGTGTGGCACACCGATGCCTTCTGCCGCGACCGAGATCAGGCCATCTCTGCCGTGCCGCGCGCGGTGATCAGGGCCGCGGGGACTTTGGGTCGCCGAGCCCGGTTGTGCCGGTCGCTGTGGCGGTCGTCGCGCGACAAGGCTCGAGCGACTGCGCGGACCGCTGGCGTTGCCTCGCTGAGCGTGAGCCGTCCGGCGACTGGCATAGAGACCGATAGCGCGGCTCTGGCGGTGCCGTTGGCGTTGAGGATCGGGGCTGCGACGCACTGGAGGCCGAGCGCCGCTTCTTCGTGATCGAAGGCAACCTGCTCGGCACGGATCCTGTGCGGTTCTTGGCGTAGCGCCCCAGCGTCGGTGATGGTGTGCGTCGTCCGCGCATGGAGCGTGGGGTCAGCCTCCAGGAAGCCGCGCCCGGCGTCCGCGGAGAAAGCCAGCAGCACCTTGCCCAGGGCGGTGCAGTGCAGTGGCATCCGGCCGCCGCGCCGGGATGGCGTTGCGACCTTGCGGTGGCCTGCGATGATCTCGACGTAGAGGACCGTGGCGGCGTCCAGCACCGCTAGCTGGATCGTCTCGGCGGTGGCGGCGTAGAGGTCCTGCATGTAGGCGAGCGATTGCTCCCGCAGTCGCTCCTCGCGTGACACCAGCTGGCCGAGCTCAAACATCCGCGTGCCCAGCTTCCAGCCACGTTTCGAGCGCTCCAGCGCCCCTTCCGCGACGAGCGGGGAGGCAAGCCGGTGCACGGTGGTGCGGGCCTGTCCCGTGTGGGCGCAGAGCTGAGCAGCTCGTTCCCGTTGCGGGGCGGCAGATGCATGTCAGCCGGTACGGATCTGGCCTACCGCTGGTCTGGCTTCACGGCGGCGGTCCGAGACCTCGAGCACGGGCACTGTGGCCTGGCGATGGTGGGCTTGGACGCCGCCAAGGGCGAAGAGGCCGTCACGTACGTGCAGCGTGACGCGTGGGGCTTGAGCGGGAGTCTCCTGCTTCGCGGCCATCGGTGCCGTGATGCTGGTATTTGGCGATTTCTGCGAAAGCGCGTGCGCGGGGCGAAAGACTCGCGTTCCTGGGCCAGGCGAGGATGACGGGGCACGGTGGCAGTGGGGGCGCGACTTCGCGTTCGACGATCGGGAGCCCCTCGTAGCTGAGGGTGTTGGTCGGCCGTTGGACGAGAATCGCGTAGTAGGCGATGTTCCTCGCGACGATGGATCGCGTGAGCTCGTAGCCGTGGGTGCGGTAGCGGACGTTGGGCGTGAGGCCGCGGCGCTCGAACAGCGACATCGCGTAGCTCGTGCTGGGGGCGGTGTCAAAGAGGACGAGCGGCTCCGGAGCCAACTGCTCCAGCGTCACCGCCGGCTGGGCGGCGAGCGGGTGGCCCTCGCCGAAGAGAGCGTAGGCAGTGGGCGCGTAGAGCACGACGTGCTCAAGCTGCGCAGTGAGGTCCATGTCGTACATGACGGCGAGGTCGAGTTCGCCGGCGAGAAGCTTGCGCTCGAGGTCGTCCTGGGAGCCTTCAACGAAGTTGATCGTCACGCGCGGGTGGCGGGCCTCGAACTCCGCCAACAGCGCGGGAAGCACCGTAGGGGCCAGCGTGACGAAACACCCGACCGCCAGTGGGCCTGCCAGATCACCGGCGGATGCGTGGACCAGGTGGTTGAGCTCCGCGGCCTGGCTAAGCAGGAGCTTGGCTTGGGCGAGGACGTGCGTGCCGGTCGGTGTCAGCGACACCCCTCGTCCTCGCCGCCGTATGAGGAGGTCGGTGCCCAGGGCGCGTTCAAGCTCGGAGACCGATCCCGAGACCGCGGACGGCGACATGTACAGCTCGTGCGCTGCCGCGGTGATCGTCCCGGCGTCCGCAACCGCGACAAAGTGCGCCAGACGGCGAAACGACAGGCCGCTGCACACGTCGAGCTCCATGCCCGCTCATCGTAACAACCGCGGATAGAGCACGGAAAGCACGGTTTGCCCGATGTGCAAATGGGTGGAACGATGGGCGTGAGCGTGGGCCGCGGTTCGGCAGGCCCGGAGGAGGAAGACAGATGGACAAGACAGCCGCCCCGGCGGCCTCGGAGCAGGCGGGAAGACGAGCGCCCGACCGGGCTCTCACCAGTCAGGAGGTCCGCGCGGCGGCGGAGGCGCTGGTCCCGATGTTGCGTGAATGCGCCGCCGAGACCGACGCCAACCGTGCGATCCCGCAGCACGTGTACCGAGCGCTCGAGGACGCCGGGCTGTTCCACATCCTCAAGCCGCGCAAGTACGCCGGGTTCGAACTGACCGAGCACGACCACGCGATGGTGGCGCTGACGCTCGCTCGCGGCTGCGCGTCTACCGCGTGGGTGTTCGCCATCCTCAGCTCCGACAACATCGCGATCCTGTCCTATCCCGAGGAGACCCAGGACGAGATCTGGGACCAGAACACGTACGCAACGCTCGCCGGCAACACGAACCTTAACCTCGAGAGCAAGGTCGCCCGCGTCGACGGCGGCTACCGCCTCAGCGGCACCTGGGGGTTCTGCAGCGGCTCGGACTTCTCCGATTGGCTGATCTTCAACGCCCCCGTCGGAGACGCGCAGGAGGGGCACATGTTCATCGTGCCCAAGGAGGACACCGAGACGATCGACGATTGGACGCCGACCGGCCTGCGCGGCACCGGGAGCCGCTCCATGAAGGTCACCGACGCGTTCGTACCCGACCACCGCGTCATGCCCACCGGGGACACCTTCACCCGGCTCGTCGAGCGCCGCCGGCTGCACCCGACCTTCGATGCCATGTACACGCCGTGGCCGTCATACGGGCGCTTCACCTTCGCGGGCGCGGGCGTGGGTGCGGCCCTGGGGGCGGCCGAGCAATTCGCCGAGTCGAGCGCCACGATGACCCGCGTGGCCAACGCTCTCGGCGGCACGGTGCACCTCGCCGACCAGGACTACGTCGCGACCGAGTTCGCCGACATCACCGGCGAGCTCTCGATGGCCGCACTCCTCGTGGAGCAACGCAGCGCGGAGGCCGCGGAGCTCGCGAGCCGCCACATCGTGCCCGACGAGCGCGTGCTCGCCATGCAGAACCGCGACAACGCACTCGTGGCACGCGTCGCCCTGCGCGAGGTGCAGCGCATCCACGCACTCGTCGGCGCGAAGGCGGGCTTTCCCGAGCACCCCATCTCGCGGGCCAAGCGCGACGCCGAGATGGTCGCCGCCCACGTGACGCTCAACTGGCGTCAGGCCGCCGTCCGCTACATGGCCACCGTCGTGTCGAAGGACAGCCTCGCTTTACACGCAGGCTCCGGCCGATGAACCAGAGGGAGCACACCAGGCGATGGACTCGCGGCAATAGGCGCTCGCCAACTCGGAGGGGCGAACCCCGCCGTGCAGCCGCCTGCATCAGCGACACTTGGCTGACGGCTCGTCCTCGCCGGTGCGGTCGTCCAATAGGCACTGGAGCCGCAGTCGGCGCTGCACGCAAGAGCTCTCTCACGGCACCGCGCGAAAGGAAAACCCCCGGAAACCCGAGGGTTCCCTTGATGGGCACGGCTGGTTTCGAACCAGCGACCTCTCGCGTGTGAAGCGAGCGCTCTCCCGCTGAGCTACGCGCCCGGAGGCAGCGATTGTACGTCAGCCTCCGGGCTCGAAGCGCCCCACGGTGGCCCCGCACGCGACCGGCGAACGGCTCAGCGCACGTCCTGTATGGTCCGCCGGCGGAGCAACAGCGATGGCATTGCACAACGATCGCACCCTCGGGATCATCGGCGGCGCCGGCGTCGGCGCTGCGGCGCAGCTCTACATCGACGTCTCCGCGCGCTTCCGCGCGGCGACGACCACGCTGCCCCAGATCGCGCTCTGGAACCTGCCCTTCAGCGACGACCTCGAGCGCTCGTTCCTCGGTGGCGGAGCGGACGCGTCGGCTGCCGCCGCGGCCGAGGCACTGGTAGCGCAGGCTGTCGATCGCCTCGCCGACGCCGGTGCGACGGTCATCGCGATGCCGTGCAACGCGCTGCAGCGAGTGGCCGCGCGCGAGTCCGAGCGTGCGGGCCTGCCGTTCGTCGACATGATCGCCGCCACCGTCGAGGCGGTGCATGCGCTCGGCTACCGCGAGGCGGTGCTGCTGGCCACCGCAACGACCTACGCCGCGGGCCACTACGACGGCCACGGCGTCGAGATGACCACACCTGCGCCCGATCAGCGCGCAGAGCTCGCCGCGCTGATCGGCCGCCTCGTCGAGGGCCCGGCGCCCAGCGGGCAGGAGCTCCTCGAGCTGATCGAGCGCGTGCGCCGGCCCGACGCCTGCGTCGTGCTCGGTTGCACCGACATCTGCGGCCTGATCGACCCCGGCACCGCGGCGGGCGGCGCGATCGTCGAGTCGCTCGCCTGCCTCGCCGAAGCCGCCACTGAGGCGCTCGGCGCGCACGCCCTCGCGGCGAACCGCAGCTGACTGCGGGCGCCGCGCTCAGCGCCCGAGATAGGCGCGCTTCAGATCCTCGCTGGCCAGCAGATTCGCGGCGGTGTCCGCCAGCACCAGCTCGCCCGTCGCGAGCACGTAGCCGCGATGGGCGATGCTGAGCGCCATGTTGGCGTTCTGCTCGACCATCAGCATCGCGACGCCGGTCTCGTTGACCTGTTTGATGATCTCGAAGTTCTGCTGCACCAGCGCGGGCGAGAGGCCCATCGAGGGCTCATCCATCAGCAGCATTCGCGGGCGCGACATCAGCGCGCGCCCGATCGCGACCATCTGCTGCTCGCCGCCCGAGAGCGTTCCGGCGAGCTGCTTCAGGCGTTCGTGCACGCGCGGGAAGAGCTCGAACACGCGCTCGTAATCGGCTGAGAGATCCTGCCCGCGGCGCAGGGTCGCGCCGAGCTCGAGGTTCTCGCGCACCGTCAGCTGCCCGAACAGCCGGCGGTTCTCCGGCACGATCGCGAGGCCCCGCGCGATCCGCGCCGGTACGCCGAGGTGGTTGACCTCTTTGCCGTCGAGCAGCACGCGACCGCTGCGCGGGCGCACGATGCCGAGGATCGTCTTCAACGTCGTCGACTTCCCGGACGCGTTGCCGCCGAGCAGGCAGACCAGCTCGCCCGCCCCGACGTGCAGCGAGATCCCCTCGAGGATCCGCATCTGCCCGTAGTAGGTCGTGACGTTCTCGAGCGCCATCAGCGGCACGCCGTTGGTGGGCGCCTCGGTCACTGCTGCAGAGCCTCCGGGTTTCGCCCGAGGTAGGCCTCGACGACATCCGGGTGGTTGGCGACCTCGTGGAAGCTCCCCTCGGTCAGCTTCTCGCCGTGGTCCAGCGCGATGACGCGGTCGGAGATGCCCTCGACGACGTGCATGTCGTGCTCGATCACGAGGATCGTGTAGCCGCGCTCATCGCGCAGGCGGCCGATCAGCTCGGTGATCTCGTGGGTCTCGTTGGGGTTCATTCCCGCCGCCGGCTCATCGAGCAGCAGCAGCCGCGCGCCCGTCGCCATCGCACGAGCGATCTCCAACCGCCGCCGATTGGCGTAGGACAGCGAGTACGCGGGCTGATCGAAGCGGTAGCCCTGCAGGCGCTCGCCGAAGAACGACAGCACGTCCTCGGCGCGCGCGTCGACCTCGCGCGCCTCGCGGCGCGCCCGCGGCAGGCGCAGCATCGACTCGATCGGGGTCGCGTGCGTGGTCCCATAGGTCGCCGTCTTGACGTTCTCCTTGACCGTCATGTTGAGGAACAGCCGCAGGCTCTGGAAGGTCCGCGCGATTCCCAGATTCGTGATCTTGTGCGGGCGGCGCCCGACGATGCTCTTGCCGTCGAAGCGGATGTCGCCGCCGGGCCGGTAGATGCCGGTGACGACGTTGAATACCGTCGACTTGCCCGCTCCGTTGGGGCCGATCACCGACACGATCTCGTGCTCGTTGACGTACAGATCGAGGTCGTGCAGCGCCCGTAGGCCGCCGAAGGCGAGGCGCACGCTGTCGAGCTCCAGCAGCGGCGCCATCAGACGATCTCGACGCGCCGCGTGCCGAGAATCCCGTGCGGCCGCACCGCCATCATCACGACCAGGATCCCGCCGATCATGATCTCGGCCGTGATCGCGGGGTCGACGCTGAGACGCGACTCCCAGCAGCACGCGGCGAAGTAGATCGTCGGCACGACCGCGACCAGCCGCACGATCCCCCGCAGCCGGATGATCCCGATCAACGCGCAGACCACGACGACGAACAGGATGTTGCCGTAGGTCTCGCCGTTGACCGGCACGACCACCCAGTGGCGAAGGGCCGACCCGATCCAGCCGACACTGCCGGTCGGACCCGCGATCGCACTGCGCGAGATCGCACCGGCAATCGCGTGCGCCGCGAAGCCGAAGCCGACGATCGCCGCCAGCGTCGCTGCGAGGTACTGCCACGGGCGCACCTTCCAAAACAGCGCGAGCAGGATGATTCCGTAGAACAGATAGCCCTCGTCGGTGGGGCTGCCGAGCATCTGCTGGACGATCGTGACGGCCAGACCGCCGAGCACGGCGCCGCCGATGCTGCCGACGCCGCCGAGCACGAGGCAGGCGTAGATCAGGATCAGGATCGGCGATTGGAAGTTGGTCGGGAAGACGTTGCCCTGCTGCGCAGCGAAGACCGTCCCGGCGAGCGCGGCGACCATCGCGCCGAAGCTGAACGCCATCACCTTGACGGCGTTGACCGGAACCGTCATGACCTCCGCGGCGAGCTCATCGTCGCGAACCGCCCGCCAGGCCCGTCCCGTGCGCGACTCGTTCAACAGGTGAAGCGCCGCCATCAACAGGATCAGGATGATCAGGACGACGTAGTAGTAGCCGATCGTACTTCGGATCTCACCGCCGAACCCGTGCCATGGCAGCAGCGCGATGATGCCGTTGTTGCCGCCGAGGTTGGTCTGGTCGACGTTGTTGACGAACTCGAAGAAGGCGAGCCCGAAGAACAGCGTCACGATCGCGAGGTAGTCACCTCCGAGTCGCAGCGAGATCAGCCCGATCACCATGCCGACCAGGCCGGCGAACACGAGCACGATCGGCACGGCCGCGATCGTCGGCAACTCGGCGCCGCCCGTCATCGTCAGCAGGCTGCCGAGCGCGTGCGAGGAGAACATCGCGTAGCCGTAGGCGCCGATCCCGAAGAAGGCGATGTAGCCGAGGTCGAGCAGCCCCGCCCAGCCGACGACGATGTTCAGCCCGACGGCGAGGATCGCATAGAGCACCGAGTTGAAGGCGACGATCTGCTGGAAGCCGTTGGCGCCGATCTGCCCGAAGGCCACGCCGAGCGCCGCCAACACCAGCAGCCGCTGCCACCAGTTGACTCGGGCGTAGGCGCGCGAGAGTGCGCCGAGCGGCCCGGAATGCTGCTGGCGACGATCGCCGGATCGCGCAACCCACTCGTCGACGCCGATCGGGCTCATCCTCAGACCTTCTGGAGCGGCGCTTGTCCGAAGATGCCGGTTGGCCGCACGAGCATCACCGCGATCAGGATCGCGAACACGAACAGGTCGCCGTAGCGGGTTGAGATGTAGCTCAGGCTGAAGGACTCGCACAGGCCGATGAACATGCCGCCGATCATCGCGCCCGGGATCGAGCCGATGCCGCCGACGACCGCCGCGGTGAAGGCCTTCAGGCCGGCGAGGAAGCCGATCAGGTTGGCGACCTGGTTGGCGTACAGCCCGTACATCACGCCGGCCGCGCCGGCCAGCGCCGAGCCGATGAAGAAGGTCATTGCGATCGTGCGGTCGACGTTGATGCCGAGCATCTCGGCCGCCTCGCGGTCGGAGGCGACGGCACGCATCGACTTGCCGAGCACGGTGCGATTGACGAGCGCCGTCAATCCCAGCATGAGGATGATGCTGCCGGCGAAGATGATGATGTTGACGATGCCGATGCTGACCCCGTCGATGTGGATCGAGATCGAGAAGGGGATGAAGGCGGGCGTGTTGTAGTAGCGCGTGAGCCCGCCGAAGAAGAGCAGCACGGCGTTCTCGAGCACGAAGGAGATGCCGAGCGCGGTGATCAGCGGTGCGATCCGCGGCGCGTTGCGCAGCGGGCGGTAGGCGAAGCGCTCGATCGCGACGCCGAGCCCGCCGACGCCGAGGCTCGCGATCACCAGCATGATGATCACCAGCAGCGGTACCGGGATCGTCAGCGCGGTCGGGCCGCCGAACCAGCCGATCGCGAAATAGCCGATGAACGCTCCCACCATGAAGAGGTCGCCGTGGGCGAAGTTGAGCAGCTTGAGCACGCCGTAGACCATCGTGTAGCCCAGCGCGATCAGTGCGTAGAGGCTGCCGGTGGTGAGCCCGTTGACGAGGGTCTGGATGAAGATCTGCATCGTGACTGGCGTGATCGTAGGGCGACGCGCGCGGCGCCGCCCCGAGGGGCGGCGCCGCTGAGCGTCAACTTCTCTTCGAACCGGCCTCGGCTACTTCGTCGAGATCTGGATGTACTTGCCGCTAGCGTTGATCTTGAACAGGTAGAACTGCGACGTCGTCAGGTCGCCGTCCGCCTTGAACTTGATCACCTGACCCATCGGGTTCGCGTTCGCCGGGAGGTTCGTCTTGCGGATCGCGGCGAGCACGTTCGACCGCGACGGCGTCTTGCCGGCCTTGCAGACCGACGCGATCGCGTTGACCTCGACGGCGGCTGCGACGTATGACGGGACGCCGAACGGCCCATATGTGCCAGCTGCCTTGATCTGCTTCGTGACGGTCTTGTCGAGCTTGCTGTTGACCGTCGCGATGTCCGGAGCGAAGTTCGACACGAGCGACCCCGGGAAGAAGAACTGCGACGAGGAGTCGGTGCCATCGGTCCCGAACACGAGCGTGGTCTTGCCGGCCTGCTTGGCGTCCTCCGCGAACTGCTGCGCGTCGGCTGCCTCCTGGATCGGCATGACCGTGACCGTCTCTGCGGCGTTCAGCTGTGAGGCGACGATCGACGAGAGGTCGTTCGCCAGCGTTGCGCCGGTGTCCTGGCCGTTGAAGCTCTGGACGTTAACCGTCACGCCCGCGGCCGTCAGGATCTGCTGGATCGTCCCGCCCAGCCCGGTGGAGTACGCCTCTTCGTCCTCGATGATCAGCACTGCCTTTGGCTTCTCGTGCTTGAGGATGTAGTTGGCGTCCTGCGGGCCCTGCACGCCGTCGGTTGCGACGACGCGGAAGAACGTCTTGTCCGCACCGTTCGTCGTGAGCGTCACGTTGGTCGCGGAGCCCGAGATGGCGGCAAGGCCGGCCGTTGTGAGGGCCGGGCCGACCGCCAGGACCTCCTGGCTACCGGAGGGACCGACGATGGCGACAGCGTTGGACGAGATGATCGCCGCGGTCTTCGTAACCGCTAGCGCCGGTGTCAGCTGCGTGTCGTCCTGACCGAGCGTCACGTGGACGCCGTCCGCCTTGTTGTAGGCACCGACAGCCGCCTTCGCACCGGCAAGCTGCTCGAGGCCGAGCTGCGCGACCGGGCCGGTGAGCGGCGCTTCGATCGCGATCGACGCATTGCACGCCTTCGCCACCGTGGCGTTGTGCGCCGCGCTGGTGCCAGCGAACACGGTCACCGACGCGAGTGCGATCACCCCCGCCGCCGCGACCAAGTACCGAAATACCTTCATGTGTGAGTCCTTCCTGGTTGGTTAGGAAAATTGGCTCAGGTCGATACTGCTGCTGATGCAATCTGCGGCTCGGCGGCCACCTGCGCCGGCGTGCCGTCCGGGTAATACGCCGCCGCCGGCGAGCCGGCCGGACGAAAGACGCCGAGCACGCGCATCGTGCCCGGCCCGCTGTTGGCGAGGGTGTGGACCTCGCGTGCAGGCAGGCTGATGGCGGAACCCGCGCGCAGCGGCGTCTGCTCTCCGCCCATGTGCATGACGCCGTTGCCGTCAAGCACGTAAATCACCTCGTCGTAGAGGTGGTAATGGGGCGGTGCGGCTCCGACGGGGATGTAGCCGACGAACTGGGTCGCGGCTGGGCAGCCGTTGTCGGGGTCGAAAACGATCCTGAAGTGGCGGTCGGCGGTGGCGGTCTGAGCCGCCTGGTCGGCGAGCCGCGACAACGCCGTCGCCGCCCGCGGGGCGCCCCCCGGCTGATGTAGCGCGACCGCGACGACGTACACGTCCTCGGGGCCCGCGTTGACGAACTCGTAGCGCCCGCCCGCGCCCAGCAGCACGCCGGTCTCCGGCTCCACCGCGTGCTCGCCGTCGGCGGTGATCAGCGTGCCGTGGCCGCTCACCACGAACAGCAGCTCCTGCGTCGTGCCGGTCTCGCGCGCGATGCTGTGCCCGACGACGGCGCGCACGGTCCGCAGCGTGAACAGCTCGCAGCCGTCGCGGGCGTCGATCACGTCGCGCACGGCGGCCGAGTCGTTGCCGGAACGGCGCTCGGGCACCTGCTCGCAGTCGCGCACGACGCCGCTCACCGCGTGGGCCTCCCGTCCCCGCGCAGTGCAACGGCGTCGCGTCGCGTCATCGCGCTGGATGCCTCTCGAACCACATCTCCCACCGACTGCCTCCTCAGATTCGCCTGCGACCGTATCGCTTTTTGCGTGCTCCCGCGCTAGTTGGACGCCAACCGTGCAACCAGTGTGATCTGCGTTCCCGCCAGCGCGCGCGACACCGGGCAGGTTGCCTTGGCCTGCTCGGCGAGGCGTTGGAAGGTCGCCTCATCGACCCCCTCGACCTCGCCGGTGGTGTGCAGCTCGATCAGCGTGATCGACCAGCCGCTGTCGGTCTGCTCGAGGTGAACCCGCGCCTGCGTCTCGAGGTCCTGCGGGGGATGGCCCTCGGTACTGAGCAGGTCGGCGAGCGACATCGTGTAGCAGCCGGCGTTCGCGAGGCCGATCAGCTCCTCGGGGTTGGCGCCGCGCTGGCCGTCCTCGACGCGCGCCCGCAGGGTGAATGGGCCCTCGAAGGCGCCGCTGCCGAGCGCCAGCCGGCCGCCGCCGTCGGGGACGGTGCCGCTCCAGCTCGCCTGCGCGGTTCTGACGATCTTCACTGCCAACGCTGACTCCCCTCGACTGCGATTGCGCGAGCGCCACGCTCGCTCCGATGCCGTGTCGCGCGCGTCACCTGCGCGCGCACTCCGCGAGCTCGCCGACCAGGCGATCCACCTCTTCGGCGGTGTTGTAGTGAATGAAGCCGATCCGCACGGCGTAGCCCTCATAGCCGAGACGGCGGTAGAGCTGCAGCGAATACCAGCTGTCGTGTGCCCAGACGCCGATGCCGCGCTCGCCGAGCGCTGTCGCGACCTCCGCCGCCGGCGCCCCCTCGACGTTGACGAGGAAGGTCGGCACGCGCCCCTCGAGCGTCGGCAGCCCATAGACGGTGACCGACTCCGGCAGCGTGTCGAGGAAGCGCTGCCCGAGCGCGCGCTCGTAAGGCACGATCGCGTCCATGCCGCCGACCTCGTGGAGGTAGTCGATTGTCGCGTTGAAGCCGGCGAGCAGCTCGTAGGCGAGCGTGCCCGTCTCGAAGCGGCGCCCCAGCGGGCTGCTCGGCGCCGGCCGCGCCTTGTAGGGGCGCAAGCTCTCGAGCAGCTCGGTGCGCCCGTAGGCCATGCCCAGGTGGGGCCCGCAGAACTTGTAGGGCGAGCAGATCAGCACGTCGGCGCCGATCGCCTGGACGTCGATTGGCTCGTGCGCGGCGTAGTGGACCGCGTCGATCCAGGCCAGCGCGCCGACTGAGTGCGCGAGCTCGCAGACGCGAGCGGCATCGACGATCGTGCCGATCGCGTTCGAGGCCCATGCAAACGCCACCACGCGCGTGCGCGGGCTGAGCTTGGCGGCGAGGTCGTCGTAGTCGAGCGTGGTGTCGGGGCGCAGTTCGATGAACTGCACGCGCAGATCCTTGTCCTCGGCCAGCGCGAGCCACGGCGCGACGCCGCCGTCGTGGTCGAGCGAGCTGATCAGGATCTCATCACCGGCCTTGAAGTCGCGGCCGACGGTGCGTGAGAGCATGAAATCGAGCGAGGTCATGTTCGCCCCGAAGATCACCTCGCTGGGCTCGCAGCCGAGGAACGTCGCCGCCTTCGTCTCGGCTTCGGCGACGATCGCGCCGACGCGCTTGCTGGTCTCGTAGGTCGCGCCCATGTTCGCGCTGGCCTCGCGCAGGCAGCGCCCGATCGCCTCGCCGACGGAGTCCGGGACCTGCGAGCCTCCCGGCGCATCGAGGAACGCGAACCCGCTCTGGAGCGAGCTGAAGCGGGCGCGCACGGCTGTGGGGTCGATCGTCAGTGCGGCCATCGGTCTCCTTGGGGTGGGGCGAGCGACTCCGTGCTCGCGGTTGCGGACGCGGTCATTTCAGCGTTCTCCCGCGTCGAAGCGCTCGACGAGGCCGGCGCGGGCCTGCCAGAGCTCGGGCAGCTGGCGCTGGGCGATCAGCTTGCCGAGCACGGCGACGGGCGTGCCCTGCGTGCCCTTGGTGTCCTCGCCGAGGTGGCGGGCGACCGTCGCGTAGTGGCGAAAGCGCCAGACCCAGATGCGCTCGTCCCAGTCGGTGAGCGCCTCGGCGAGCAGGTAGAGCTGCTCGAACTCGCGCCCGCGCTGGTAGAGCTCGACGAGGTCGAGGCCCGCGGCCTCGACCAGCGCGGTGAACGCGCGCCCGGCATGCCGCGTGGCGGCGGCAACGGCGCGAAAGCCGGGGGAGTCGAAGCCGCTGCCGTGCCCGAGCACGACGCGGATCTGCTGGTACTCCCAGGGCGACATCTTCTCGAGCATCGCGAGCGAGGTCGTCACGTACTCGATCGCCAGGACCGCCCGCCCCAGCAGCCGCAGCGCCGGCGCGATCTCACCCCCCTCGAGCAGTCGCGCCGCCTCCTCGACCTCGGCGCTGGCGAGCTTCAACCACAGCTCGGAGGTCTGGTGGACCGTTGTGAACAGCAGCTCGTCGCGGTGCACCCACTCCGCCTCCGTCTTCTGCAGGGCGAGCAGCTCCTCGGTTCGCAGGTAGCGCTCGTAGTCGCTGTCGCCGGAGCCGGCGAGCAGCGGCGTGCCGTAGTCCTCGCCGTTGTCTGATTGCGCGCTCATCCGAGGGGCTCTCCTTTGAGGATGCTTGCGAACGTGCTCGAGTCGATGTTGCCGCCGGAAACCACCGCGACGACCCGTCCGGCGCCGGCCAGGCCGGCGTGTGCGGCTGCCGTCGCCAGCGCCCCGGCGCCCTCCGCGATGATGCGCAGGCGCTCGGCCATCAGCCGCACCGCCGCCGCGGTCTGATCGAGTGTGACCGACAGCGCGTCGTCGATCAGCGGCGCGACGCGCGGCCACATCTCCGCGAGCACGCCACGGCTGCCGGAACCATCGACCCAGGACGCCACATAGTCGATCTCGGTGGGCTCGCCGGCGGCGCGCGCCGCGACGAGCGCGGCGGCGGTCTCGGGCTCAACCGTGTAGATCCGGGTCCGCGGCGCGCGCGCGCGCAGCGCGCTGGCGATGCCGGCGGTCAGGCCGCCGCCGCCGTAGGGGATCACGACGGCGTCGAGGTTGGGCAGATCCTCGAGGATCTCGAGGCCGATCGTCCCGTTGCCGGCCATCACGGCGGGGTCCGAGACGGGGTGCACGAAGAAGCCCTCCACGCCTTCGACGCGGCCGCTCATGATCGACTGCCACCAGTCGCCGTAGGGGAGCTTGAGCGTCCTGCCGCCGAGCCGCGCGATCGCGTCGAGCTTGGCCGCGGGCGCGTGCTCCGGCACGGCGATCGTTGCGCTGACGCCGAGCTCACGGGCGATCCAGGCAACCCCCTGGGCCATGTTGCCGGCGCTCGCGGTGACCAGGCCGCGCGCCACGAGCGCCGGGTCGGCGCTGCGCACGCAGTTGGCGGCGCCGCGGATCTTGAAGGAGTTGATCGGCTGGAGCGTCTCGAGCTTGCACCAGATCTCGGCCGGACCGTCGACCTCCAGGCGCACGAGCGGCGTGCGCACGGCGGCGCCGGCGATGCGCCCCCGGGCAGCCTCGATCTCCTCGATCGCGATCACAGCTCCACCTCTGTACCGGCTCCGGCCGCGCGCGCGTTCGCGACCGCGAGCTCCGCCGCCGCCAGATCCTCGACGGCCAGCCCGAGCGAGCGGAAGACGGTCAGCGCCTCAGGCCCGCTGCGGCCGGCGCGCGTACCGATTACGAGCTCGCCGATCACCGCGCGGACATGCTCATCGCCCGCAATCGCGCCCTCTTTGAGCGCCTCGCGGTACTCGCCGGCCTCGTTGGCGATCGACTCGCGGCTGTCGGTGAAGAGCTCGCAGGCCGCGACCGTCGCGACGTCGAGCTCGCGCGTCGAGGCGAGGCTTGCGCCGATCGCGTTGACGTGGGTTCCCGGCGCGAGCCAGTCGTGTTCGAGCACCGGCGTGCGCGAACTGGTCGCGGTGACGACGATGTCGGCGCCCTCGAGCGCGTCGCGCGCGCTGGCGGCGACCTCGAAGCTCGCCTCCGCGTGCTGCTCCGCCGCCGCCGCCACGAAGGCGCGGGCGTGCTCGGCATTTGGCGAGTAGACCGCGACCCGCCGCAGCGGGCGGGCCAGCAGCATCGCGCGAACGTGCGCCTGCGCCTGCACGCCCGAGCCGAGGATTGCCAGGCTCGTCGCGTCCTCGCGCGCGAGCAGGCGCGTCGCGAGCGCGGTGACCGCCGCGGTGCGGATCGCCGTGACCGCGGAGGCGTTGAGGACCGCCGTCGGCAGGCCGGTCTCGCCGTCGAACAGCGTCACGATCCCCTGGTGGGCGTCGAGGCCGACGCTCGGGTTGCCGGGGAACACGCAGACCGCCTTGAGGCTGTAGATCGGGTGATCGCCACCGCGGTAGGCCGGCATCAGGCCCAGGATCCCGGCCGAGCCCTGCCCGCGCAGCATCGAGCGGAGCGGCATCTGCGCTTCGCCGCGGGCGAGCGCGCCGAGCGCCTGCTCCATCGCGTCGATGCAGTCCGCCATCGGCAGATGCTCGGTCACCTCGGCCTCGCCCAGGATCAGCACGCTCACAGGAACAGCCTCCCGACGGCGTCGCGCTCCTGCGGCGAAAGCGGGTTGGCCAGCGCTTCGCGCACCGGCTCGAGATGTTCCGGGCGCATCGGCCCGACGACGATCGCGCTGACGAGCGGGCTCGCGAGCAGCCAGCTCAGCGCGAGCCCCGCCATCGAGATCCCGCGCTCCTGCCCGAGCTGCTCGAGGCTCTCGAGCGAGTCGAACACGGCGTCGCTCACGAACGGCGCATAGCCCTCGGGGCGCTGCGTCATCCGCGAGCCGGCCGGGAACTGGGCGCCGCGGCGGTACTTGCCGGTGAGCCAGCCGCCGGCGAGCGGGCTGTAGACGCTGTAGCTCACCTGCTCGGCCGCGCACAGCTCGAGCAGCTCGCGCTCGTCCGCACGCACGAGCAGCGAATAGGAGTTCTGGATCGCGTCGACGTGGCCCGCGGCGAGCGTCGCGCGCAGCTGGGCAACGTCGTAGTTGCTGACGCCGGTGGCGGCGATGAGGCCCTCGGCGCGGAAGCCCTCGAGTGTCTCGAGCACCAGCTCGGGCGCGACGTCGGGGTCGAAGTCGTGCGTGAGGTACAGATCGACGTGGTCGACGCCGAGCCGCTCCAGGCTCGAGTGAAGCTGCCGCGTCATCCGCTTCGGCGCGAGGCCGTGGTCGCCGCCCGCCGACATCGGGTTGTAGGTCTTGGTCGTCAGCAGCGGCCGCTCCCCGCGCGAGGCGATCCACGCGCCGATCGTCGCCTCGCTGCGCCCGCCGCCGTAGGCGTCGGCAGTGTCGAAGTGGTTGATCCCGAGCGCCCAGGCGGCGTCCATGATCGCGAAGGCCTGCTCTTCGTCGGCGCCCTGCCCGAAGAATTCGGGCGCCGAGCCCACGCCGCCGAAGTTGCCGCAGCCGAGGCTGATGCGGGGAACCGTCACCTCCGTGCGGCCGAGGCGGCGGGTCTCGATCCCCGGATGTGTCGTCACCGAAGCGCGCTGTTCATCGAGCGCCCGGAGCGAGCAGCGGACGTAGGCAGGGACGACCCCCTCATCAAGTTGATATTTGATCAGAAACGGCCTGAGGGTGTGCGCGTGGCGTCGCGGCGGCGATGCGGAGGCCACCCGGCAGCGGCTAGACTGAGCGCCGACCGTGCTAGGCGGGGAGTTAGCGGTGCCCTGAACTCGCAATCCGCTCAAGCGAGGCCGAATTCCCTCCCGAGGG
>Ga0209415_10007267_pt1 | contig 19366 bp, 12 predicted proteins | sample PeaSoiSIISIP2007_FD_187696 | JGI IMG/M metagenome (GOLD analysis project Ga0209415, IMG submission 187696) | Peat soil microbial communities from Weissenstadt, Germany - SII-SIP-2007 (SPAdes) (version 2) | ecosystem: Environmental > Terrestrial > Soil > Wetlands > Peat | place: Germany... | reverse complement strand
TGGCGTAGCTCAGTTGGTAGAGCATCTGATTTGTAATCAGAGGGTCGGGGGTTCAAATCCCTCCGCCAGCTCCATAAAATCAACAACTTAGAAGCTAATTGTGCTGGACTGACGGGGCGTTGTCAGCAACCGGGGTCAGGGCCACCTCCATCGCCGCGGCCGCCTCCCTCCGGAGGCTCGGCTGCCCGCCAAGATGCGCTCTGCTCCCCCATGGGGCGATCGCACGGAGGAGGGAGCGGGAGGCGAGGGCTGCGCCAACATGCGAATCCGGCCCGCCGGATGCCGTCGTTCGCCCGAGTCGTGAGGCGCGGCGTTGCGCTCGACGAGCCTATCGCACCCGCGGGCCAATCGCGACCGCGCGGCGGAAGACGCCGGAATCGACTGCCGCTCCAGCCGCGCAACCGAGAGAGCCGCGGCCGGCGCTCGCGTTTCAGTTCGTCGCGGCCCGGCGAATACCGCCAGCAGGTGGTCGTCACCGATAAGTTCGCCAAGGGTGAGTTCGGCGTCGCGACCCAATCGATGGATTTCGAAATCGAGCCCTCTAGGATTGTTGAGGCCGCGCTCGTTAAGGACGGGCGCCCGCTTCCAACACCAGCACCCAGTCGCGGTCGCCGGCGCCGTTCTTGCCCGGCGTGGTGAATTCGTGCATGCCCTGATTGGAAAACGGCGAGCCGGCAATGGCCTGGAAGGCATCGTCGGTGGGGTCGAACCAGCGGGCAGCGATGCCATTCTGAAGCTTGCTCATGGCCACGGTGATCGTCCCGCCTTGCGGCAGATAGGCCATCCCCAGCGTTCCGTCGGGCGTCACGGCCGCGGTTACATAATCGTTGTCGGCGAATCGCGATGTCGCCGCCGTAGCCGGCGGACCGGTGGAAATGTACCGGCCGTAGCCGGCGGTGACAAAGGCGTGCCCCTGGTCGGGCGTCAGATCAAACCACTTTCGAGTCTGAAACAGATTCGTCATGTAGCCCAACTGAACGACGCCGGGCGAGACGAGATAGCTCTTCCAGTCGGGCAGGAATCGCCAAATGTACTTATTGCCGTAAAGCTGGCCGGTCGCCCCGGAGAGCATGGTCCAGTATTCCTGCATGCGGAGAACGTGAGTCGTGCCGCCGTCTTCGTCGCCGTTCCTCTCATATTCGAAGTTGGCCTCGCCCATAAACACCGGGATTTTGGCAGATTGATTGTAGCAATCCAGCACCTTGGCGTAGGTGGCGTAATAAGTATAGGCCAGATTCAGGCCGACGATGGGGGCCCAATTCGGGTCGTCGAGCGAACAACTCGCCTGATAGTTCAATTCCACGGTCTGAAGTTGTTTCGGCGCTTCATCCTTGATACCCAGCGCGACCGAGGTAATGACCGCGTCGTTGGCCGGAACGTCCCATCTCTGAAAGTCGTTGCCGTTCAACCAAATGATGTTGGCAAAGCCCTTGTAACGATTCCCCAGATAGCGCCCATAGGTCCGGCACCGAGTGGAACCGTTGGCGAGCGCGGTTTGCAGCCACCCGGCGGTTTCGAGCGGATCGATCATCATCACGATGCCGTCCTTCGCCGCCATTCGGACAACTTCGTCCACACGGGCAAAATAAGCTTCATTCGGCGTGGTCAAGTCGTAATAGCGCGTGCCTGGTATGGTCGCGGTGAAGGGCTTGGTTCCGTCCAGAAGACTGGCGTCGGGGCGCCCCTCCACGGGTCGAATGCAAAGCAAATTGACCCACAAGGCATTGATTCCGCGCGCCGCCCGATCCGCCAGATAAATCGCCGCATCAGCCGACGAAAGGTTCGAAAAGACGCTGTGGGGGGAATCACCCACCATCAAGAATGGAACGTTGTTCTGGTCGACGAGAATGTGCGGATTCGCGCTGCTGATCTCGAGCGGGTAGCGATAACTCGCTGCAGAGAGCGCCCCGCAACAAAACAAGCCAACAAAAATGCGCCAATGGCGTGCAGTATTCATATATTGCTTTTCCTGAATCGTTTCCTGTTGCTCTCCCAGCGCCGGTTTGCCGTGGATTTCCGTTTCGCCCTTCCTTGCAGGCCCTGATTGTACACCCATTGGGGGCCTTTTTGATGCCCTCCGCGTTCGTATTTCGCCGGGACATTCTGGCAGCCGTGCTGCGGGCTGAGCCAGATTGGAATGCGCTGCCACCCATACGCCACCATCCATCCGCGGCTTGTTGCGCCGCTGCCTCGAACGGGATCGGAAGAAGAGGCTGCGGGACATCGGGGACGCGCGGCTGGAGCTGGATGAACCGACCGGGACAGCGCCCGCTGTGACGCGGGTTCAGCGCCCACCCGCGGTCTTCTGGCTGCTGGCGGGGGCGATCGGAGGCGCGCTGATTGCGCTGGCGTGGTACCGTCTGGTGCCGGGGCCGGCCATCCAAGCGCCGGCTTCGTGCTGGACAGCGATTCTGCCCGGCTCCGCAGTGTGGGACGTAGCGATATCGCGGGATGGCAAGCACCTTGTGTACGCGGGGCTCACCGCGGGAGCCGAGTCGCTCATGATCCGTACGATGGACCGGCAGGACGCCAAACCCCTGGCCGGAACGGCCGCAGCCGTCGGGCCGGTATTCTCACCCGACGGACAGCGGATTGCTTTTTTGCGAGGGAGAAAGGCTCGCAAAGGTTGCCGTGAGCGGGGGCGCACCTGCTTCGCCGTCATCGGCCGCCGCGGGCAGTTCGTGAAATGTGCGCGGATCACCCCAAAGCAGCGCGCGAGTCGGGTCGAAAAGCGGCGCTACGAGTGACTCCCAGATTTACACGCTCACTTCTTCAACCCCGCGCTGCAATTCGTCACCACCGCAAGAGACTGAGTGGAGGCCGTGCGCATGAGGCCTGTCGCGGCCGCACGATCCAATCACTGCACGGCGATCGTCACAATATTGGAAGGCCGCCCGGCGCCCGCCGCGAAGGTGATCTGGAGCGGCACAACACTACCTGACATCGCGTCCGCGGGAATCTGCACATTGACCTGGTACAGACCCACGAATCCGGGCGCGAGGCCGGAGAACTGTACCGGCGCATTGCAGAAGGTAAGTAACCCGGAAGAACCGGGGCACCCTATGCGTACCGCGGGCTGCGCCACCGTGGACGATAGGACAGTGTCGATCGCGCCATCACTGGGCGGATTCTGTACCGGCCCGAGCCCCGCCATGTAGATCGAAATGTACTCGCCTTTGGCCGCGGGCCTTGACCCTGGGAACGCTCCCGTGGGCGCCGCAATCGTCGCCGTGCCCGCGACCAGCACCGCTCCTTGTCCCGACCCCGCCTGATTCGTCGTGAAAATCTGCGGAGCCGTCTGGATCGGAGTGGCGACCGTATTCGAGGTCGTCCCACCCGACACAACGGCGACGCTGGCCACAGTACCCGCGGTCTCCCACGGTACGACGAAGTCAATCTGATTGGCGGAAACATAATATAGGGGCGCCGCGGTTCCGTTGACCAGCACCTTCACTCCGCCGAGCATGGTTGGAAACGGAAGCGGGGCCACCACCGGAGCCGTCGCCAACTGCGAACCATACAAAGCCACGAACATACCCGGCGACAATCCCACCGTGAAAGAATTCGTCGCGGAATCCGAGGTCACCGAGACCGGACCGGCCGCATTCTGGACGCCATCGGGGTAAATCGTCGGACCGTTCGAGGTGAGTATGGGATCCGCGAGCCCTCCACCGCTGCCAGGCGTGTTGACGGACACGTTGCAGACCGTGGAAGGGGTAATCGAGCTTGTGGGAACCGCCGCCGTCAATTGTGTGCTGCTCGAGAACGAGGTGGCAAGCGGGTTCCCATTCAGCCAGATCGCCGAGTTCGCCGTAAAATTGCTTCCGTTCACCGTCAGCTTAAATCCGGAGCTCGCCGCGGTGAGCGAAGCGCTACTCAGCCGTGGAGCCGTGGTGGGAACAGCCAGGTCCCAAATGCCGCGCCCGGTAGTGCCCGCGCGCAGGATTCTGGCCCCTCGATGCAGGTTCAGGCTGGTAATGTTCACCAGCGGAAATCCGGATGCCAAAGGGTACCAGGAAGCGCCTCCGTCCGAACTCCTGAAGACGGAAGAAGCCGTGCCGAGGTACATCGTGTTGGGCAGATCGGGGTCGACCACCAGGGCCCGCGGAATGTCTACCACATTTGGGCCGAAATTCCTGGCCTGCAAGCTCATGCCCCCATCGCTGCTCGTCAACAATGGTGCCGCCGACGTGCCATTGCCCTGCAGCGCATACAACTGATTCGGGTTGGCCGGATCAATGGCGATCCCCTCGAAATTGGTCGATGACGAGACGGTTACCAGCGGAAGCCCGGCGCGCCACGCCGCCGCGCCCGATTGGGCGTTCTTCGTGATCCAAGGCACCGCTCCTCCCGCCAGCACCGCCACCACCGTATTCGAATCCGACGGCGCCACGGCGAGACCATCCACGGTGTTGTTGTCCGGGGGGCCGAACTTCGGCCAGGTGTTCCCGCCGTCCAAAGATTGAAAGAGAGCGGGTCCCTGGAACGCATACAACGTGGTGGGTGTCGTGAAGTCCATCACTAAATTCCCGAATGTGATCGGCGAAGTGGGCAGCAGCGCAAAGGTGCCGGCCGCTCCTCCCGCTGTGGATCTATAAATGCCACCGACGTTGCTCACGGCATAGACGATGTTGGTGTTTACCGGATTGATTACGGTTCCATATCCGTCGCCCAAGATCCCTGCCTCCGCCCACGCCAAATTGCCGCTGTACATGATGGTTCCGTTGTCCTGGAGACCGCCGAAGCTGCGGTTCGGATTGGTCGGGTCCATCCCCAATGGCGCGTAAAATTCCGCTGTTCCAAACGTCTGGTTCAGGCCCTTCCAGGTTACCGAGGCGCTGCGAAAACTGGTCGAGGTCCACACCCCGCCATCGTTCGACTCGAACACCGTGTTGCCATCCGGTGTGAAAACCATCGCATGATTGTCGGAGTGCAGACGTGTGTTGGTCCCGCTTCCGTCCGCGTACGCCCACGTGACCCCTCCGTCGGTCGAGCGCTCCAAAAGAATCGCCCCCGCGAATACGGTATTGGGATTCGTGGGATCCACGGCGGTCACTCCGGGGGTGCGCGGCTTTTCCTCAGCAGCCAGGAATGAGGTGAGCGCATTCCAGGTGAGGCCGCCATCGGCAGTCTTGAACATGCTGATCACGTCGGGATCCGCGGAGGAATCGACCTGTAAGTAGATCGTCTTGGGACTCGAAGGGGCCGACGCAAATCCCACCACATTGGGGGCATACTGCGCCGATTGAGGAAGAGCCGTGGAACCGGAGCCGGGCGCGCTGGTCCAGGTTGTTCCCGTATCGGTGGAAATCTCGAACAGTACCGAGGAGGACGCGAAGCCGGCGGCGTAAGTGTAATTCGGGCTGGAGGCGTTAAACTCCAGCTTGTCGATCTCGCCCGCGATCGTCGCCTGCCTGCTCCAGGCAGCGCCGGCGTTGGTGGTCTTATAGATCACGGAAGTCGATGGTGACGCAGAGCAGTACTCCGAAACCAGCCACGTGGCGCTAACACTCGGATGAATCGCGAAGGCCTCGCCGGAGCACTTCAGGCTCGCATCGGTCACCACGGGCGGCAATTCCGTCCATGTCGAGCCGCCATCCGCCGACTTGTAGATCGAACCGGCATCCAGCACGTACACCGTGTTCAGCGCCACGGGGTCGACGGCGATCCACTGAACATCCACCAGCGGGCCAGTATCCGACAGCGGCAGCCATGTAGTGCCCGAATTCGTGGTCTTCCAAAGCTTCCCCACATAGGTGCCGGCGTAAATCGTACCCGGATTGTGAAGATCCATGGCGAGGTTGAGCACGGAGCCGGCGTCGGGGTTCGTGCTCGTGCCGATCGGCTGCGGGCCGATGGACGTCCATTGCTGTGGATTGAGCGTGGTGCTCGAAGCTGCCGGCGAGGCCGTTCCCAGCAGCGTCTGAACTTCGTGCAGCCGCACGGCGGAAAGCCTGCGCGCCTTAACCCAAGCCTGGCGTGCATCCCGATCCAACGGTGCGTCCCAGGGCGCGTGGACGTCGCTGTCGGCTTCAACCCTGCGCGAGGGCACCGTCGCAGGCGCGGTCCTCACAGCGAGGGTGCGATGTGCGCAGGAGCCACAAAGGAGTCCCGCGAAGAGGACGACAAAACCAGCGCGCATCCTTTTCATTCATCCCCCTAAACTAATTGCCACCAGTATAGACGAGTCGCCCTTGTTAAGGATCAATATTGGTAGCCAGGCAACAGGGGGCTGGAAGGACGGTCCCATTGAGTGATGCTCGCTGGCGGTTAGTCCTGGATGACACGGCGCATCCGGAAGTTGGGGGCTCCCAGACTCGATTCTCCCGCTCGCCGTAGTGTTCCCCCCTGCCCCGGTAGGTCCACTCTCCGAGATGGCGGTTTCACGGCCGCGATCTCATCGCCACCAGAGGCTTTTGTGGCCTTCTCTAATCTGGATCGCTCATATAGACGGGTGCCTGCGGACCGCGCCGATCATTCTGAAAGCACCGGGCGTTGACAGGTTCGACCACAGGGCCAGTTGGCATGCAAAGTTCGAACGTGTCCAGACTGGGGAGCAAACACTGTCCACGCTCACTCCGCTGTCGCCCCAGAGACGAATTCACGAAAGTTTATTGGGTCCTGCGAGTAACGCCGTTGCGCACTTCGAGCGCAATATCCGTGCCCAGATGGCAGAATTTGTAGGTGGCGCCTTCCATCCGGGCGGGCGGCCGGCCTGCGATTCGCACGCCGTCCAGCCCGGTGGAGTGGAAGAACGAGCATCCGTTTTCGTAGTTCGGGAAGTTCGTCTGGTTGCTGCGCTTGCCGAAATCCACCATGTCGCCGAGTTGCGATACCGGCCGCATATTGCAGGGCGTTGCGTATATAGCGTCCCGCGACACTTTGTCGTCCCGGCATAGCCCCGCATAATGCTCGTCCAAGTTGCGCGGGATGCGCCGCGAGCGTTGCGAACCCGCTGCGCCCTGAATCACCGCCATCAGGTTGTGGCCGGTGTAGAAGTAGTGCCGCCGGTCGCCGCGCACGTCGATCCAATCGCTGTACAAGGATTCCGCTTCGTTCCAGAAGACGCGATTGAGCACCCGCGTTGCTACCAAGAGCGGCGTGGCTACCGGGGTTGCTACCAATCCGGCTCCCAAGAGTCTCAACTAGGCTGTAAGTGATTGATTTGATGGAGCCACCCTCCGGGCTTGAACCGGAGACCTGCTGATTACGAAACCATACGTGTAAAGTCCCATGTGTAAAATATCTTCTCGTTATCAACCTATTTTCAGTGGATTTGGAAGCAGGCCGAAATTTCTGACAATTGCGGAAAACACATGAGACTTGGAGCGCGTGCTGACAAAGCTGCTGACAAAAAGCGATCACCGGCAAGCTCAAGCGAATGGTGGAAGCCGGCCCCACGCCAGTCGCCGTACGGGGTGGATGTCAACCGGGTCGAGCGCCTTCAGAGGCATTATCAATGTCCGACGACTGGGAACGGATGTACGGCCATCCGGTTTACTTCGCGGAAACCTTCATCGATCCCGGACGTTTTCGCGGCGCCTGTTACCGCGCGGCAAACTGGCAACTCCTCGGGTTGACCACCGGGCGCGGCAAGAACGACCAGACGAACAGGCCGAACCGCCCGATCAAAGAAGTCCTCGGCTTGCCCTTGACGCGGCGTTTCCGCGAGTACCTCAGCCAACCATGAGACAGCGGATCGAGGTGAACCTGGAGGAACTGGATCAGATCATCGATCGCAGCACGCGTGCGCCGCCGAGCGAATCGGAAGGCCGGAAGCTCAAAACCGCGCTGCATGCCATGGCAGAGAGACTGGTGCGGAAACGGAGCACGGAGAAAACCCCGTGCCGTTCTGCCGCCGGATGGAGCGCCGGCAGGCAAGCCGGAGGCCGGCGCATCGGCTCCGGTTGGGCATGGGCGCAATGGCGCCGCGGCGTTTACCGGCGCCAATCGGGTTGCCGTCGCACACGCCAAGCTCCATTCCGGCGACCAGTGCCCGGAGTGTCACCAGGGAAAAATCTACCGCCAGAAAGAGCCGGCAACGTTGGTACGATTCGTGGGCCACGCACCGCTGGAGGCCACCGTGTTCGAGATGGAGCGACTACGCTGCAACGCGTGCGGGGAGGTCTTCACCGCTGAGGAGCCGGAAACCGCGGGCGCCGACAAGTACGATGAGACGGCCGTAGCGATGATCGCGCTGTTAAAGTACGGAACCGGAGTGCCATTCAAGCGGTTGGAAAGGCTGCAGGAACATTTGGGCATGCCGCTGCCGGCGACGACGCAGGGGGATCTGATGGCTGCGGCCGCGAAACTGCTTTGGGCGGCGCTGGAGGAGCTGATCCGACAGGCGGCATAGGGCAGTGTGATGCAGGTCGAGCCATGGCCGGCCTGCTCGCGATATTCGCTGAATGCGAACGCGAAATACTGCGGGAAGGACGGGTATCACTGCGTCCAGCGCTCGTCCTTTAAGCCGAGTAGAATATCATGGACCGTGAAATTTGCGAGGATTGCCTCACGCAACGAACGTGCGACCGTCTCAATAGTCGAGAGTTGGTCGCGGGGTTTTTGATCGCGCAAATAGGTCCTCAGCCGTTCAATCTGTGAGCCGTCCGGACTTGCAGATAGTTTGATCGCCAATACGGATACTTCGTGCATGAGCTGCTCGCGTCGGGCCATTGCACGGAAGTCATGGAGGGAAGTCCGTTCTATTTCCGCCATTGCAGACCTGAGGTGTGCTTCAGTTGTCTGAGGCAGAGTGGCTTCTTCGTCGGCCTGGTGGCCAACCATAAAAGCCAGCTCGTCAATGATGTCACCTTTTGCAAAAACGAGAAGGCTGAGTTGTCGAAGCGCCTCTGGAGAGATCACCTCAAGACTCCACGCTAGGCGTTTGATTGAATCTCTGAGCCTCCAGAGCTCGTCGGCCTGCAGACGGAGTGTACTGCTCAACCTCTGTACAGCACCCTTGAAGTAACGAAGTCTATTTTCTTTAGAGTTAATATAGGAAATTGGAGTTCCAATTACTTCACATTCAGGCGTGTCAGCTACCAGTTCGTCATATTGTGCGATGACATGCTCAAGGCATGAGACAATGTCTTCACCCCGGATGATTATTCGATTGACTGAGGCGTAGAGAACATACAACTCGATGCCAATCGCCCTCAGCGTTTTTTCACGGCGTTTCTTTTGGATCTCAGACGGTGATAGGGAGTCTTTCAATAGCCCAACTATGAGCTTTAGGATTTCAAACATCGCGGGCATCTCCGTATTCCGGCAAGGATTCGCTGGGAGCCTGGGCGTCGTCACAAAACCGATGCAAAATAACGGCCATCAATAGCGCGCGCTGCGACTCCGGAAGTGAGATCATCGCAATCAACGATTTCCTCAGTATACTTCCATATTCTAGAACGGCGGCGTCCATAGTATTGGTTCTCTCGTGATTGCTCGGCCTTTCAGCCTCGAGACCGGCTTGCCTACGCTCGAAGATGCCTAGGCCGTTGGCGGATTCTCAGTCCCACACAATCGGCAAGGAGCGGCGCGCCCTGGCCTGCCTCGCAGGTTGACGGGTTAACTCGAGCCAACTTGCCGGCTGCGGCGCGTGCGACCGGACCTGGAGGACGCGTTCCCGTGAGCAAGTCACGCACTCTTGCCGGAAGGACACGCCGCGTTGGGAAAAACCGGATTCAACCCGCGACCTCCGATGTGACGGGCGCAAGCGCTAGTCCTTTGTTTTCAGCGAAGTACCTGTTCCTTCAAATGGGTTGCTGGCGACTCTGGGCGACACGGCCCGACCGGAAATGACCCGTTTTCGCAGCCTCTACTGACACAGCTACTGACGCAGGTGGGAGGAGCGGTAACCAAAATGCTTCCTCGGTCACAGACATTGGGGTTCGCCGGGGAAGGTTCCGGAGCGGATCGAGGGCACAAAGACGTCATCCTCCACCGTTTTGCTCAACCTCCTCGATAAGCCTCAGGACCGAGGTGTCGGGCTCGGTCCGATCTGCCTTGTCGCCCTCAAAGTGGTAGGAGATCCAGCAAACATTCTTCTTGTCGAGTCGGGTGAAGAAGTAGCAGGCGATCTGCTCCGACTCTGGAACCGACATCATGCGGAAGAAGTGCAACGTTTGGAGCGGCTGCCGGGTCGTTGTGTCGAAGAAATACAGTTCAGTGGAATCCATGAGCACGGATGTCGCAATCTCAACCTGCTTGAAAATCTGATGACTGCCCATGAGCTTTTCGGCCTCATAGTAGTGCATCCCAGCGGTGTACGCCTTTGGCCGTGATCGAATCAACCACCAATCCTCGAACGCCCCTCCGAGGATGCCACGGAGACGGGTGAGCTCTTCTTGGAGGAGCGTAAGCCTATGGTCCTGCTCTTTCTCTGCAACGATGCCGCCATGTCCCTTCCAGTTATTTCGGTAACGACTTGTCTTCTCAAGGATCGCGTAAAGGTTCTTGTCTGCAATCGCAGCAATTTTGTGTCGGTCACTCGCCCTGTAGAAGCCAAGGCAACGATTCTGCTCATCCTTATCTTCGCTCGAAAGCATTTGACGAGTAGTCTTCGCGAGACGCTGGCAGCGCACGACCCATTCGCCGAAGCTGCTTTTCGCGAGCGAGTGCGGATTGTCCTTTCCCGCTTCGAACCAATCTCCTTTGTGCTGTTGAAAATAGTTCTGATCGTCGTGCATGGCGCTCGTCATGAGCGTTCCGAGGAACTGGGCGGTGGCTTCGAAGAAATTCAAGAGGTGCCCAACCTTGCGTTCAGGGTTTATGCTGGCCGCATAGCGCTGAAGAATCGATGCGAGGGGGAACGGAAGGGTTTCAAGCCAGGCGTCAAATCCCTCCTTCTGGTTGAGCTTGCCAAGCACCTTTCGAACCCTTGCGGCATCAACAGGGCGGCCCCAAAGCTGAGCCTTTAGCTGTTCAAGCTGAAGGCGCAGCTCTTCCACCTGGCGAGTGACGTCAACGGCAGTTCTTTGAGCTTCCAAAGGAAGAAGGTAAACCGTTCCGCCCAGGAGAGTCTGTTTGCTGATCTTCGGAATGAACCCAACACTCAGGAGACCATCTCGCGTTTTTCGGCCGAGGGGTGAATTGAAAAACTCGGCGAGGAATCCGGCGTAGGCCTTGTCTGGGCTGACGACCAGTTGAGCGTAATTGTGTGGCTTGATGCGCAGATCGGACAATGCCGACACCGCGGGGGAGGTCCCAATAAGCGGCAGGTAAACGCTGTTTGGCAGATCGGCGAACGCTTCCACCTCGGCTTTCCCGCGGTTGGCGAGATTGACCGCATCGACAATGTCCGCAACTGGGACAGGAGTCAGTCCGCTTCGTTCAGCGAGCCGCTGTTCCTCCTCCGCGGCGACCAGGGCGTGCCATCCTCTGTAGCCTTCGAGCGCGACAAGGCGGCCTAGTTCGGGGGCGGCACCCGGTTTTCGCTTCTTGAGATTGCCGAGCAGCGGCGTCGGATCTTGCTCCGAATTGAGCCGCCCGACAAAGATTTCCGCTACTCGTTTTCTAGACAGGAATACGAGGTTCGATTCAATCACCGTGAATGGCGCGAAGATGTTGGCGGGGAGCGTAAGGATTGTGTGGATGAAAAGACCGAGTTTAGGGAGCGCGTCTCGAACTGCGGCCGATTGCGCGGAAAAGAAGAAGCTGTTCGGCAGGACGAAAATCGCCTCGCCATGCTCACTGAGGTGTGTAGCGGATTTCAGCGCCAAGACATGGGTCTTGGAGTCTTTGACCTCGACAATGCCTCCCCCGGTTCCGAACTTCTCAGCTACCGTACCAAGGTTCCACGGCGGTGATGAGACGATCAGGTCAAATGTGCCCAGTTCGTCGAGTACTTCGCTCGGCGCTGACGGTGTCCACTCGACCACCGAGCGCTCATCCATCGATCGCGCCATCTCGACCTCCGGCGGAACTGGTGAGATGCCCTGTGCTTTCCGTATGGCGTTCTTTTCAACAATCGGTAGAAGTAGCGATCCGATCCCAGCCCACGGGTCGAGGACACTTTGAGGCTTCTCATCGATAATGTAATCGCAGATAAAGTCCGTGACGTACGGCGGAATAACCACGGCATTGGCGCCGCCATGCCGAACGGTGAAGGAACGGAGATCCTGCCACGTTACAGGAATCTTTTGCTCTCTCGCGGTTTGAACAAGCATATCGAGACTCAGCCGTTGCCTGCCGCCGCGCAACCGATCTACGAGCGCCCAAAGGGCTGACTGGTGTTCGGCTTCTTTTTTGGGGTGAGGTTTCTGAGGCATATGGTCTAGACTTCTCCAGCAAAAGGTGGCACCAAATTACTACGCCGCTTTTTGGTAAAGATATCTTTGGAAGCCAGCGAAAACATTCCAGATCTCTTCCGGTTTTCCCAGTTCATTGATGGCGTCGGAAATGGAATCGTGATATTTGAGGCGAAGCAGGGGCGTTAGTTTGTCACGGTTGAGTTCCTGAACGCCTTCGTTCACATAATGCGAAAGCACAAAGTCGAGGAAAGCCTGTTGTTTTGTGTTGAAGCGGGTGCTGATCACCGGCCTGGCATTGATGGCCCGCTCCTCACGGGTGAGCGGCGGCGATGCGTACGCGATATAGGCCAACACGTCGAACAAGTCGCTTTTCTCGGCATCAATCATTCTCTGCATCTCGGCCAGTTGCTCCCCGCCAAAGCCTTTCTCGGCAAGGCCCTGCAACAGCTTGGCGCGGGTGTCGGGTGCGATCCAGATGGCGCGAAGCTCAGCTTCATCCTTGAAGAATTCTGGTAACTTGCCAAACAGCGCCTCCATGAACTGCTGTGCCGACATCGGTGTGCCGTCCGGGTGCCAGAACGTGGTGCACATCATGTGCTGGATTGTGCGCGCCTTGCCGTCGGCGAGTTTCACCTTCGCCTTCTTGCTGCAAACGCACGGGCGCTGGCCGCATTTCGGACAGGGCTCGGGCGGGCAGACGCAGGGCTGCTGGCCGCAGACCGGACACGGTTTTGGTTGCGCCGCTTCACAGACGCACGGCTGCGCGCCGCATCTGGAGCACGGTTCCGGCTCAAGCGGTTCGCCATCCCATTCTGGATCGTTGAAGTGGAGATGCGCTTTCACGAAATCGTAGATCGTGAAGTAATCTTTGCCATCGAAGAGCCGCGTGCCGCGTCCGATGATTTGCTTGAATTCGATCATCGAGTTGATGGGCCGCATCAGCACGACGTTGCGGATGTTGCGCGCATCCACGCCCGTTGAAAGCTTCTGTGATGTGGTTAAAATCGTCGGGATCGTCTTTTCGTTGTCCTGGAAATCCCGCAGGTGCTGCTCGCCCAGCGCACCGTCATTCGCCGTCACCCGGTGGCAGTAGTTCGGATCGCTGCCGGTCTTTATCTGGTTGATGAGGTCGCGCACGGCCAGCGCGTGGGCTTGCGTGGCACAGAACACCAGACTCTTTTCGTTCTGGTTTATCTGCTCCATGAAGAGCTTCACCCGGTACGCCTCGCGCTCCTTGATCTCGATGATCTTATTAAAGTCGGTCTCGGTGTAGCGCTTGCCGGCCTCGATCTCGCCCTCCACCACCTGGTCATCCGGAGTGTAAACATAATCGTCCAGCGTGGTCTGAATCTGCCTCACCTTGAACGGCGTGAGGAAACCGTCGTTGATGCCGTCCTTGAGCGAGTAAACATACACGGGCTCGCCAAAGTAGCGGTACGTGTCGGCGTTCTCGGTGCGTTTAGGGGTGGCCGTGAGGCCGAGCTGCACGGCTGGGGCAAAATACTCCATGATGCCGCGCCAGTTGCTTTCGTCGTTTGCGCCGCCCCGATGGCACTCGTCGATAACGATGAAATCAAAAAACTCCGGCGGATACTCCCCGAAATAGGGACTTGGCTTGCCATCCTTCGGCGGCCCGCTCATGAACGTCTGGAAAATCGTGAAGAACAAGCTGCCGTTCTTGGGTACCTTGCCCTTCTTGCGGATGTCCTCGGGAGCGATGCGCACCAGCGCATCCTCCGGGAACGCGGAGAAGGCGTTGTAGGCCTGATCGGCCAGGATGTTCCGGTCGGCGAGGAACAGGATGCGCGGGCGACGCGTTAGTTGGCCACTCAGATTCCAGCGGGAGTGAAACAGCTTCCACGCAATCTGAAAGGCGATAAACGTCTTGCCCGTGCCGGTGGCCAGGGTTAGCAGGATGCGCGTCTGGCCTTTTCCAATGGCCTCCAGAGCTCGCTCTATCGCAATCTCCTGATAGTAGCGTCCCGGATGCGAACCGCCCTTATCCTCGTAAGGCACGGCTGCGAAGCGGTCGCGCCAGGCGTTCTGCTTGGCGAAGGTCAGATTCCACAGCTCGTCCGGCGTCGGGTAGCGCTGCACCTCGCCTTCCTTACCGGTCTCCATGTCAATGGCGTAGATGCCCTGGCCGTTGGTGGCATAGGCGAAACGGACGGCCAATTTGCCGGCGTAGTTCTTCGCCTGCGCCACGCCCTCGGTCAGTTCTTCGTCCCAGGCCTTCGCCTCGTTCACGGCCAGCTTGTGGTTTCGATAGACCAGCACGTAATCGGCGATCAACGCCTTCCCGCGTCGCCCCAACCCTTCGATGCGGCCGGGCGTAATAGGGTATTCGCGCTGGATGCGGCTGCCCTCGACCACGCCCCAGCCGGCGGCCTTCAGCGCGGGATCAATGTGCTCGGTTCTGGTTTCTGCTTCGTTCATGGCCGTGCGCTATCACAGGTTTCCACCAAGAGCGGAATGCAGCAGCGACTTTTTCAGCGCCTCCAGCGCGGCGAGCTTCCGCTCGTAAAGGCTCGCGAGGCGTTGGGTTTCGGCGGTGAGAGCGTTGAGTGTTTCGACGACCGCTCGCTGAGTAGCGATTGATGGCGCGGCGATTGAAAGGGTTCTCACTGCGCCGTTGCTGATCTTCTTCATGGTCGGATTCGCACCCTGTGCTCTGCTGGTGATTTCCTTTCGCAGTGAAGGAGAGCGCATCTGATAGTAGAGAAACTCGGTCATCATACGGTCTGGTGCGGGATTCATACGCATGATGAGGTCCGGGTAGATGGTCGGTTCGGTAATTCCCGAGGCAATCGCAACATGGCCAACCAGCTCTGGCGTGTTGCTTCGCGTCATGAGAAAGTCACCGTTCTTGACCCAGTAGCGTCGCCGAGAATCAGTCGATGCCGAGGTAAACTTGATCTTGTCCGGCCTGAAGTGGAATCCAGTGACGGAGGAAAGGGTCAGAACGGGAGTTCCGGAATCCGAATGATTCTTCGCGGGAGGAGACCATCCGTTCTGGGGCTGGACAGCGAGCACTCTCTCCAGCGTCGTCTCCACCCAGCCCTTGCCACGCTGGCTGAAGACGGACTGAAGGTGGCTTTCGAAGATGGCGCGGGCGTTTTGTAGGTTCTTTTCCGCGTCGGCTTTGGCGGTGGCGATGCCCTCAAACGCTTCGTCGAGGATGCCGACGATCCGCTGCTGTTCGGGGAGCGGTGGGAGCGGGACTTCAAATTGAGCCAGCGCTTCCCCTGTGAAGTGCTGAATACCAGCGCCGTTGAAGTGGTTCTTGAGAGTGTCATCAAGATCTTTGGCGAGTAGGTAGTAGAGAAACCATTTGCTGCGCTCGGGTTCGTGAAAGCGCACGCGATGAAGTGCCTTCTGAAAGTAGATCGGTTCGTCGTGTTCCCAGATTGCCGCACGTCCCGGATAGCCGCCTTCGCAAATGAGGACATCACCTTTGACGGCGGTGTATTTGGCTGCCTCCTCGGGCAGGAAACGCATCTCAAGCAGGTCGGACAGATCAAAGTTGAACCAGCGAACATTAAGATTGCGGAGATACGGCTTCGGCTCGCCTTTGTTCTTGGCTTTGTCGAGCATCTTGCCGAGCGAATGCTTGGCGATCTCGCTGACTTTCTTGCGCGGCCACTCATTCCTCATAGCAGCGCCTTTATCTTTTCCAGCACCTTTGCGCTCTCGGCGTCCAGCGCGGCGATTTCGTCCATGATTTTCTTCGGACTGCGGTGCATGATTTCCTCGCCGCCGTTCGGGTTCTTCACGGAGAGGTCGAAGGCTTCTTTATCAATGCTCTTGGCATCCAGGCTCCACGACTTCGGCGAGTCGGCGTGGGTCTTCTGGAGCTTGACGAACTCGGCGAGGTCGTCGTCGTTGAGCGGGTTGATTTTGCCGAGGTTGCGGCCGGGATCGAGTTGGTAGAACCACACCTTGCGCGTGGGCGCGCCTTTCTCGAAGAACAGCACGACGGTCTTCACGCCCGCGCCCTGAAACGTGCCGCTGGGGCAGTCCAGCACGGTGTGCAGGTTGCAGCTTTCCAGCAGGAGCTTGCGTAGGCTCACAGAGGCGTTGTCGGTGTTGGAAAGGAAGGTGTTCTTGATGACCACGCCACCGCGGCCGCCGGCTTTCAGGATTTTGATGAAGTGCTGGAGAAAGAGGAAGGCGGTCTCGCCGGTGCGGATGGGGAAGTTCTGTTGCGCTTCCTTGCGCTCCTTGCCGCCGAAGGGCGGATTGGCCAACACCACGTTGTAGCGGTCCTTCTCCTGGATGTCGGCGAGGTTCTCGGAGAGGGTGTTGGTGTGGATGATATTCGGGGCTTCGATGCCGTGCAGGATCATGTTCATGATCGCGATGACGTAGGCGAGGGACTTTTTCTCCTTGCCGTAGAAAGTGCGGGTCTGAAGTGTATCGAGGTCTCTGGTAGTGAGGTTGCCTCTGGAGTCTATATAATCGAACGCCTCGCACAGAAAACCCGCCGAGCCGCACGCGCCATCATAAATTTTCTCTCCGATCTCGGGCTTCACTACGCGGATAATGGCGCGGATGAGCGGACGCGGGGTGTAATACTCGCCGCCATTGCGCCCGGCGTTGCCCATACGCTTGATCTTTTCCTCATAGAGTTCCGACAGCTCGTGCTTCTCGGTCTGCGAGCGGAAACGCAGTTCATCGATCTGGTCGATGATCTCGCGCATGTTGTAGCCGCTCTGGATTTTATTTTTGATCTCGCCGAAGATTTCTCCGATCTTGTATTCGATGGTGTTCGCCCCGCTGGCCTTCTGCTTGAACCCGTGGAGGTAGGGAAACAGCTTCTGGTTGACGAAATCGCGGAGGTCATCGCCAGTCATGGCGGCGTTGTGGTCAAGCTCGCCGTCTTTACCCTTGGGCGCAGCCCAGCTTTCCCAGCGATAGGGCTTGTCGAGGATATAGGTGTATTTCTTGCCCTGCAGCTCCGCTTCCACCGCCCACTCCTGTTCCCGGTCGGCGAGGTATTTCAGGAACAACAGCCAGGAGGCCTGCTCGGTGTAGTCGAGCTCGGTTGTGCAACCTGCTTCTTTCCAGAGAACGTCGTCAATGTTTTTGAAGATGTGTTCGAACATGAAAAGAGATTCAATAAATGGATATTTTACTCTTTAAATGTACGCCTGTAGCCCGCCATTCGCAAATCGTTGAGGGTTACTCGGGTTATCTTTCGTAACGGCAGCGCAAAGAGAAAAGGGCAGGAAATTGATCCTACCCTTATATCCCGATATTCCGCAAATGCGCTCGCCGCTCGTTATAGCAGAGACCGCTCCAAAAAACGGTCCCACTTTCGCCGCCGCCCGGAACTGTGGAACGGGGGTCCAGATCCTTGAAAGAGGGAGACGATGGCGAAGCCGCCGAAGGATCACTGGACCCCTTGGAAGAACCGGCCGAGGTCGGCTGTCGCGCGGTACAGCGGCACGGCATCGAGCAGTTTGAAGCTGCTGGTGAAGGAGTTCTGGAGGGAGTAGGCCGTCCGCGGCCGAAACTCCTCATACGCGGGTTCTCTCCAGTTCCGCCACACTTCCCGTGCAAGGTGCTTGGGGGCGTCGAGCTCGTTTTCGATGAACGCCTTGAAGATGGCAAGCCGCGCTTGATCGTCCGAGATCTGGATCTCCTTCCAAGCGGAAACCTGGATCTGCATCGGCTCGAATCCGCGCTGGGCCTCGTCGATGCCGATGGATATGGCGTTCTTCAGGGCGAAGTTTTTCGAGTGCTTGGCGAGGACGATGTTGAAGTCGCCGGCGAATGACAGGTTTGAGCACACGAAAATGCGCAGGCCGACCACAATGGAAAGCCGGAACTGCTTCGAATGGGAATTGCGGACGCCAAGCGCGAAGCTGGCGCCGTCCATCCCTTGGTCGAGCGTCATCACGCCGAAGAAGTTCTTGCCGTCCTTCGTGACGGCGTACTCCTCGGAGGCGATAGCGATGTGGCGGAACCCAAGCTGTTCTTCGAGGGCCTGCACGATGTCGATGTGCGGGATCACCTGGTGGGTCGGCGTGGAATGCGGGGCCGGCATCAGGGCCAAGTCCGCCCTGGTCAGTTTGCCGGACGTGTCGGTACCGGCGATGAGCGTCGTTTCGGGCATGAAGTTTTTTCTCCTTTTCAAGGTGCGGTGGAAATCATTGAAGCTTCTGATGAGAACGTTACTGCGCACCTGGGTTGACGGCCAAGACTGCGTTGCATGCCGCTTACGGCAGAACTGTACTTCTGGCCGTTTTCCCCTCGACCCGTATCGTTATGGGTAGCCCTTCTGAAAGGAGGCACTATGGCAGAAAACCGTCCGTTTCTGGATTTCAAGGCAATCAAGGCGCGCGTCGCCATCGCGGATATCCTCTCCCGGTACCAGGTAAAGCTCGTCCGGGTGAACCAAACTTCGCTCAAGGGCACCTGCCCCTTGCCGACGCACTTGTCAGGAAGCAAGAACACGTTCTACGTGAACGAAGCGAAATCGGTCTGGTACTGCCATTCCGATTCGTGCAAGAAGAACGGCCAGCGGGCCGGCGGCAACGTCATCGATTTCGTCTCGCTCATGGAGCAGTGTTCCCCCTACGCCGCGGCGAAGCGGATCGAGGAGCTGTTCCCGAACCTGAACGGAAAGCAGAGAAGCGTGGAACCGCATGACGGCATGATGACCAGGGAGGTGTTCGACGCCCTGGTAAACCCCAAGAACAATCCGCTCGCGTTCCAGTTGAAGGACGTGATCCCCCGCCACGAGATGATCCAGTCACGGGGCATTTCCGAGGCGACGGCGGCGACATTCGGCGTTGGCTTTTTCCCCGGCAAGGGCAGCATGGCCGGGCGGGTCGTCTTCCCGCTCCACGAATGCGGCAGTCTCGTGGGCTATGCGGGCCGGACGACGTTGCCGGTGTCGGATGCCAATCCGAAGTGGCTCTTCGGGAAGGGGCTCAAGAAGACCTTCCTCTACGGGCTGGAGCGGTGCGACCCCGCGAAGCCGTTTATCCTTTGCGAGTCGCTCTGGGGGCCGCTCTGGTTCCACGAGCATGGCGTCCAGGCTGCGTCACTCATGGGTTCGGAAATGACGGAGGAGCAGGAGCGGTGCCTTGACCCTTATCCCACGATCACGG
>Ga0209415_10007266_pt1 | contig 19368 bp, 14 predicted proteins | sample PeaSoiSIISIP2007_FD_187696 | JGI IMG/M metagenome (GOLD analysis project Ga0209415, IMG submission 187696) | Peat soil microbial communities from Weissenstadt, Germany - SII-SIP-2007 (SPAdes) (version 2) | ecosystem: Environmental > Terrestrial > Soil > Wetlands > Peat | place: Germany... | reverse complement strand
CAGGTGAGGAATCCCCAGGTGACCATGGTCCAGCGGCGGGTGATGTGAATCCATTTTTCGCCGGGATACTTCATGATGAGCGCACCCAGGGCGAAGGCGAAGGGGACGGTGAATCCGACGTAGCCCAGGTAGAGCATGGGCGGGTGGATGACCATCTCAGGATATTGCAGGAGTGGGTTGAGGCCGCTGCCGTCGGCGCGCAGCGGGCCTTCGAGCAGGCCGAAGGGGTTGGCGGCGAAGTTGACCAACAGCAGGAAGAATATCTGCACTCCGGCAAGAACCACTGAGGCGTAGGCGAACAGGCGCTGATCGGTCTTGTAGCGCAGGCGCAGGACGAAGCCGTAGCCGGCGAGCAGCAGGGACCAGAACAGCAGCGAGCCTTCCTGGCCGGACCATAAGGTTGCGAACTTATAAGGAGCGGGAAGGTCGCGGTTGCTGTGGTGGAAGATGTAGGCGATGGTGAAGTCGTCGCGAAAGGCGGCGACGACGAGGGCGATGGCGGCGAGAACAACGAATCCGAAAACCACGACGCCGGCGCGGCGAGCGGTCTCGCCCAGGCGCTCCCAGCTGGGGTCGCCTTGAAAGAAGAGTGCGACAAGTCCAACTCCGAACGAATAGATGCTCAGCGCCAAGGCGAGGAGCAAGGCATAATTACCGATTGTCGCCATGCGGAAGAACCCCGGGGTATTTCTTCAGATACTCATTTTTTCAGATTCCCAATGGTACAGGCAACCGGAGGAAAGGAGAAACGCGAAAGGGCGCGCGCGGTGACGTAAACGTTTCCACTTTGGGGCGGCGGCCGAGGCTCGGCCGCGCGGTGGTCTGCTGCAGCGCGCTTCTAGGCGCTGTGCTGACTGGGCTGGCGATAGCGCTGACGAATCTCGCGCTCCGCGGTCAGCCAGTCCTCGGCCTCATGGCCAGACTCAAATCCGCGGCGCTCGGAGAGCAAGTAGGCGAGGCGGCGGATTTCATCGTCCAGATTGATGGGCAGAAGGTTGGCGCGCGGTTCGGTTTTGACGATGGCCGGCTTGCGCGCGGTTTTCTTGGCCCCGTTCTTCTTGCTGGTTTCGGTTTCAGTGGCGGATGCGGCCGAGGCCTCCACCGGCGCGGCGCTGGCGTCGGACATCTGCGGGGATGGGCTGAGTGGGGCAGCGGTGGTGGTGGAGACTGGTTCCTTGCCGTTACTCTTTTTGGGGAATTTCGGTTTTGCCATGATGAGATACTCCTTGCATTCTCCTAAGTTCAGAAATGATTGGATTTGTTGATGAATGAACAACATACACATCGCCCTTGCGTATACCTGGCCGCGATAAATTTTGGTTTGACGGAGTTAGATCTACTATAGCGCTTGCGCGCCTGTGGAAGGGAGTGAGTTGTACAAAAAAATGCGATGTGGCGGAGCGGATTTCCGAAATGAGACGACAGCATCGAGCGTGAACGGCCCTCGTTGGGCGACGTTAGTGGGCTTGAGGTGCGCCGGAGGAAGATGAGGCTTTGTTATAATCAAAATTCTCGGGACCGTGGCGCTGTCATCTAACGGTTAGGATACCGCCCTCTCAAGGCGGGTATACGGGTTCGATTCCCGTCAGCGCTACCAGCATTCCCTCACACCCGCGCCTCCTTACCCTCCATCATAATTTGGCGAATGACCTCGGTAATTAGGTTGCATCTGGGTTCCATGATCGAATTTGGAGCAGAGGGTGCAATGAATTCTGGAACCGTCCGGGTCGCGGGAGCGACTCAGCTTCTCATCCGCAGGCTCGCCATCGCATGCGTCCTGATCACAATCGTGATTCTCTGGTGCGGTCAGTCACAGGCCGACAACACAGCGCTCAAAGGCGATCTGGGACATGCGCTCGTGGGGCCGGCGGCGCCATAAACAGATTTCGATTCGCATCTTTTGCGCTCAACGTCTAATCTAAATGGGAAAATTTACCCGTGAGGATACCCATGCGCTTGAGTGCCAGCAGAATTCCCTCGGCTGTTCTCCTGTCTCTTCTTTTCGTTGCCGTTCTGCAAGCTGACAACAAACCGTTTCACGATGCGCCGGCATCGGCGAAAGCCCAGAAGAATCCGTATGAAGGGCAGCAGGCCGCGGTGGATGCGGGCAAGACGGTTTATGCGCGCAACTGTCTGGCATGTCACGGCAAGGCCGGCAAGGGCACGGGCAACGTGCCTTCCCTGGTGGATGGCAAGCTGAAGGGAGTGACGGAAGGCGAAGTGTTCTGGTTTGTCACCAAAGGCGACAAGGACAACGGCATGCCGTCATGGGCGGCGGCGCTGACCGAGGAGAAACGATGGCAGGTGATCACCTACGTGGAAGCGATGGCATCCGGCAAGGTGGGCGCCAGCGCGCCGGCCGCGGCGGCAGAAGTCGATACGGGGACGATTAAGGATGCGTCGCCGAACGCGCCCTTCACGGATTTCCGCTATGAGAAGCCGGGAACGATTCGCAAGATTACGGTGAAGGATCTTCCGGAACCGTACGCGACTTCATCCTCGAGCAACGGCCCTGAGTTAGTAGCGCGGCCGGAAAATGCGTGGCCGGTGGCGCCGGCAGGATTCAAGGTGGAGTTGTACGCGGCGGGGCTGGAGAATCCGCGATTGCTGCGGACCGCGCCGAATGGCGATGTCTTTCTTGCGGAGAGCGATGCCGGGCGCATTCGGGTGTTCCGCGGCATGACCAGCGACGGCAAGCCGGAGCAGATGCAGATTTTCGCGAGCGGGCTGAAGAAGCCGTATGGGATTGCGTTTTATCCGGCGGGGCCGGATCCGCAGTGGATTTATATCGGCGACACGAATGAAGTGATTCGGTTTCCGTATCACAACGGAGATATGAAGGCCAGCGGCGCGGCACAGCATATCGCTGACTTGCCGGCGGGCGGCGGGCACTGGACGCGGGCGCTCGACTTTTCTTCGGACGGCAAGAAGATGTTTGTAGCTGTCGGTTCGGGTTCGAACGACGATGACGTCGACACGCATCCCGGTGAAAAAGATCGAGCCGACATTCTGGTGTGCGATCCGGCGAACTGCACGCTGAGCGTATATGCCTACGGCATTCGCAATGCTGGCGGCGGGATTCGCGTGAATCCGCAGACCGGCGAGCTGTGGTGCTCGGTGAACGAACGCGACGCGCTGGGCGATAATCTGGTGCCCGACTACATTACGCACGTCGAGGAAGGCGGATTTTACGGCTGGCCGTGGTGGTACATCGGAGCACATCAGGATCCGCGGCAAAGGGGCAAGCATCCGGAGTTGAAGGACAAGGTGCTTGTGCCTGACGTTCTGCTGCAGCCCCACAATGCGTCGCTGGAATTCACGTTCTATGACGGCGACAAATTTCCTGCGGAATATAAGGGCGACATTTTCGCGTCGGAGCACGGCTCGTGGAACAAGGCGGTACGCGTGGGGTATGAAGTGATTCGCGTGCCGCTGCATCAGACGGGGCACGCCACGGGCGAGTACCAGGACTTCCTGACCGGCTTCGTGCTGCCCGATGGGCATGTGTGGGGGCGTCCCGTGGGCATGACGGAGGCGGCAGACGGGTCGCTGCTGGTGAGCGACGACGGGGCAAACTCGATCTGGAGAGTGAGCTATACGGGGAAGTGAGGAGCAGGGGGAGGGAAAAGGGGCAAGGGGGCAGAAAACCGAGAGACTTCATGTGATGTTGCGACTAACCCCTGAACCCTAATCCCCGACCCCTTTTTAGTGAAAATCGTGCGAAACGGTTTCGGCTTTCGTGACGAACAGCGGCTGCACCCGTTCGGCTTTGACGGAGATGACGTTGTCCTGATTTTGCAGGATGCCTTCGATGGCTAGGAATTTCTCGCTGGCCAGCAGCAGGCGATTCTGGTGAAACAGGTCGGGCGTGACAATGGCGTTGGCCACGCCGGTTTCATCTTCCAGACTGATAAAAACGAATCCTTTGGCGGTTCCGGGACGCTGCCGGGTGATGACGCAGCCTCCGATGCGGAGACGTTTGCCGCTGGGAAGGTCGCGCAGTTCGCTGGCGCGGCGAATGCCCATGGCATTGAGCCACTCGCGGCGGTAGGCCATGGGGTGCGGGCCGACGGTTAATCCGGTGCCGTGAAAGTCGGCGACCAGGCGCTCTTCGATGTTCATGGGCTGCAGTGGCGAGGGCGAGTCGGGCTCGGGTTGTTGTTCGAGCAGCGGTCCGGAGCCGCGGACGGCGCGTTCGACCTGCCAGAGGGCATCGCGGCGGTGAAACTTCGAGTGCCGAGTACCGGGTACCGAGTAGCGAGAATTGCTGATTGCTGATTTTTGATTGTTGATTGAGTTCGTGAGAATCCGTGGAAATCCGAGGCCGCTCTTGTCGTTTTCTGTGTCTCTGTGCCTCTGTGGTGAATCCCCGATTGCATTCAGGGCGCCGATTTCGGCCAGCGTGGTGAGTTCGTCTTTCCGTAATTCAGGAACACGACGAGTGAGGTCGTGAATGGAGATGAAGATGTTTTTCGCGCGTTCGCGGACCAGAGCCCGAGCGGCTTCTTCGCGCAATCCGCGGACATAGCGCAGGCCCATGCGGAGGGCGATATTCTTTCGCCCTTCCGGGGCTTGGTTATCTACTACTTCTGCTGACCCACGGCTTGCGCCGTGGGCTGCATTCTGTCGCCGCTCCGCGGCTGCGTCTTCACTGAGTACTGAGTACTGGGTACTGGGTACTGTTTCCAGCGTGCAATTCCACTCCGAGCAGGTTACATCCACTGGCAGCAGTTTCAGGCCGTGGCGTTGCGCGTCTTTGACGATCGTCGCCGGTGAATAAAATCCCATGGGCTGGTTGTTGAGCAGCGCGGCCGTGAACGCGGCCAGGTAGTGGCATTTCAGATAGGCGCTGGCGTATGCGATCAGGGCGAAGCTGGCGGCGTGCGATTCGGGGAATCCGTAAAGCGCGAAGGAAGTGATGGAGAGAATAATTTCTTCCTGCGCTTTCGGCGGAATTTTATTCCGCGTCATGCCGGCGCGGAGTTTGGCTTCGATTTCTTTCATGCGCGCCTGCGAGCGTTTGAAGCCCATGGCGCGGCGCAGTTCTTCGGCTTCGCCACCGGTAAAGTTGGCGGCGATCATGGCGAGCCGCAACAGTTGTTCCTGAAAGAGCGGGACACCGAGCGTGCGCTTCAGCACGGGTTCGAGCGAGGGATGAGGATAGGTGACGTCTTCGCGCCCCTGACGTCGTTGCAAAAATGGATTCACCATCTGGCCGACGATCGGGCCAGGACGGATGATCGCGACCTGCACCACGATGTCATAAAACTTCTTGGGACGCAGGCGGGGCAGGCACGACATTTGCGCGCGGCTTTCCACTTGAAAGAGGCCGATGGTGTCGGCTTGCTGCAGCGCGGAATAAACCGGCGGATCATCTTGTGGAAGGTGCGCCAGGTCGACTTCCTCGTGATAGTGGTCGCGAATGAGTTCGATGGAATCCTTGAGCACGGCCATCATGCCCAGGCCGAGCAGGTCGACTTTGATGATGCCCATGTCCGCACAATCTTCTTTGTCCCACTGCACGACGACGCGGCCGGGCATGGACGCGGGTTCGAGCGGCACGACGGAATCGAGTTGTCCCTGGCAAATGACCATGCCGCCGGAGTGCTGCCCGAGATGGCGCGGCATGTCCTGCACCGCGAGGCAGAGTTCGTAATATTTGCGCAGGCGGGGATGGTTGAGGTCGAGTCCGGCGTCGCGGAAGCGGCGGTCGAGGGCGTCGTTCTCGTCGCGGAATTCCCAGGTGGCGACCGCGGAGGAAATCTTCGCGAGCGTTTCCGGATCGAAGCCCAGGGCCTTGCCCATTTCCCGCGCGGCCATGCGGTTGCGATAGGTGATGACGTTGGCGGTCATGGCGGCGCCGCGCTCGCCGTATTTTTTGTAGAGATATTGGATGACTTTCTCGCGTTCGTCGCCGCTGGGCAGGTCGAGATCGATGTCAGGCCATTCGCCGCGCTCTTCGGAGAGAAAACGCTCGAAGAGCAGTTCCATGCTGACCGCGTCGACCGCGGTGATGCCGAGCGAGTAGCAGACGGCGCTGTTGGCGGCCGATCCCCGGCCCTGCACGAGAATGTTTTGTTCGCGGCAGAAGCGGATGAGGTCCCAGACGATTAAGAAATATCCGGCGAGTTTGAGTTTCTCGATGAGCGCCAGTTCTTTTTCGATTTGGCGGCGGGCGCGGGCTTGCATATCAGGCGCAGCGCGGCCATAGCGCTGGCGAAAGCCTTCCCAGGAGCGCTCGCGCAGAAATGAATTCATGGTCTCGCCTTCGGGCACGGGATAGCGCGGAAATTCGTAGCCGAGATCGTTGAGCGTGAATTCCAGGCGCGAAGAAACTTCCAGTGTGTTGGTGATGGCCTCCGGCAGGTCGGCGAAGAGTTGCTGCATTTCCTGCGCGGATTTCAGAAAGCGCTCGGAATTGCGGGCGAGCAGGCGTCCGGCAGTCGAGAGCGTGCGGTGATGGCGGATGGCCGTGAAGGCGTCGCAAAGTTCGCGGGCTTTGGCGGTGGCGTAGCAGACTCCGTTGGTGGCGAGCAGAGGAAGATTGAGCGATCGGGCGATGGCGATCGCGGCGCGGTTGCGGGATTCTTCTTCGCGCTGGAAATGGCGTTGCAGTTCTACGTAGACGTTGCCGTGACCAAAGATGCCGACGAGTTGATCGACTTGGCGGTGGGCTTCGTCGAGGCCGCCGTGCTGCAAGGCTGCGGCCAGCGGGCCTTCCGCGCCGCCGGTGAGACAGATGAGGCCGTGGGCATGTTCTTGCAATTCGTCCGCGCAGACGGCGCCTTCGCCTTTTTTTGCGCGCAACTTCATTTTGGTGATCAGGCGGCAGAGATTCTGGTAGCCGGGGCGGGAAGAAACGAGAAGAGGAAGGCGGAACGAATTGTAGATTGCAGATTTCAGATTGCAGATTGCAGATGCTCCTCTTGGATGTGAATCTTCAATCTGAAATCTAAAATCTGAAATCTTCTTTGCAAGATCTGTCTTAGAAAATTGAAAGGTGACTTCCGCGCCGATATGCGCCTTGAGGCCAAACTTCTTTGCGGCCATGTGAAAGCGCGGGGCGCCATAAACGCCGTCGGCGTCGAGCAGCGCCATGGCGGGTAGATGAAGCTGGGCGCAGACTGCGGCCAGTTCCTCGGGCAGAGATGAGCCTTCGAGAAAGCTGAAAGCCGAGCGGGCGTGAAGTTCGATGTAGGACATCAGGGGATAGGGTGCAGGGATCAGGGAGCAGCGAGAAGCGGAGTTTCTACTGACCCCTACCCCCTAATCCCTGACCACTTTTTTAGTCATACGTTCCTTCCACGAACCAGCCGCCGCCGAGCAGATCATGCACGAGGCGGTAAAAGGAGATGGCATCGCCGTTGCGCAGGGCATTGTCTTGAAGAGCAATATCCCACTCGTCGCGCGACCAGGCTTCGCGCTCCCACCAGTCGCCGGAAAAGCGCCAGGGGCCGGCTCGCCAGAGCACATCGCCCTGGATTTCTTTCTTCTGACACACCAAATACGCAGGCTGGCCGCTTACGAGAGTTACATGGGCGCGCAACGGGGGGCGGAAGCGGCGCAGAGCGGTGACGGCCGGTGGTTCTTCTGACGAGCCGGAAGTTTTTTCGCACGTACTTTTTTGTGGAGCAGCGTTTTGTGAAGCTGCGGCCACGAAGCGGCGCATGCGAAAGCCCTCGGGATGATGGGTGTCGAGCAACTCCAGGGCTCCAACTTTGTTTTCGCCGATCATGCCGGCGATGCGGGCGAGAGTGAGCTCCAGTTTTTCCGGTTCCGGCGATGGCGGCTGAAACAGGCCGCCCTGCGCGGAACGCGGCCGCGACGGTTCGGCAGCCAGATGGATCTTCACGATGGGCGCGCCCGGAGGATTCGCGTTCAAATCCAGTTGCAGCAATTTTAGAAATACTTTGGTGTCGAGCATGGGAAGAGGCAGGCGCAGGGTGCGCACGAATTGGTGATTTTTAATTGCTGATTGTTGATGGAACGGCGAGAAATTTTCCAGTTCCAGCGTGAGGCGCAATTCCTGCGTGGCCAGGGCGCGTGAACCTAGCCGCGCGCAAATTTGATCGAGCAGACGATTCAGCAGAAAGGCCAGCGGCTCGAGCAGGACGATGGGATGCTCCAGGTCAACGGCCTCTTCAAATACCGGCGGCGCTTCCACCGGAACCAGAGTTCGCGAAGCGGCGCCGCGTGCCAGTTGCTGCAGGCGCAGGCCTTCTTGTCCCAGACGCTCGCTCAGTGAAACTTCCGGGAGCGCGGCCAGTCCACGCAGGTTGCGGATGCCCCAACGGTCGAGGGTTTCGAGCAGGCGGGCGGCAGATTTTTTTTCGTCACCTTCCAGTGGATGAGGAAACAAAACTTCCACAGGCAGAGTTCCCAACTGCTCAGCTTCTTTGCCCGGGGGAATTACGATGATGCCTTCGCGGGCAAGAGTGCCCGCGCCACACGATCCTGCGCCACACAATCCTCGGGCGGCGAGCACGGCAGTGTCGGGATTGGAGGCTACTGCAACATTGGCGGCGAGTCCGAGCGTGGCGGCGCGGTGGTGGAGGGCGCGGGAAATTTCCGGCAACGATCCTAACAAAGATTCCATGCCAGCGAGATCGACGAGTGCGGTGTCACAGGCGGCGTCCTCGACGCAGGGCGAGAACGACTGGGCGCAATCGAGCAGGGCGGCGTGCGCGGCGGATTCTCGCAGCGCAGAACGCGGGCGCAAGGCCAGGTCCGGGCACAGTTCGGCTTGCGCCTTGGTCATGTCTGGAGCGATGCCCATGCGGGCGGCTTTTTCATTGACCGCAATAATTTTTTCCAGCGGAGATTTGCCTTCGAGAATAGCGATGGCGCGGGCCTGCAACTCCGGTTCGGCGCGCAATGTCGCCGCCACGGGAAAATTCGGCACGTAGATGCAGGCGAAAGGCATGGCGACATTGAGTCATTCAGTCATTGAGTGATTGAGTCATGATTTCATCCGGCCCAGGCGGTTTTGGTTGCGAACGCGACGGAGCGGGCGGGTTTACAGTCCATGCGGGAACGGATGAGTTCCACGGTGATATCCAGTCCAGTCAGCAGTTGGGCGTGTGGGGGGCAGGCAATGCGTGAGGTTGTGCCATCCCTACGGGACTCGCTCGCTCTTTCCATTGCTACCCGGCACTCCCGTGCCGGGCTTTCCCATGCCGCCGCTTCGCGGCTGGATTCTGATCGATCGAGCATCATCGTTTCTTCCTGATTATTTGGCGAACCCAATTGCAGCAGCAGCGACGAGCAGCTTCCGGCGATGGAGCGCTGCTCGATGGCCAGCAGGATCGTGGGGGTGTACTCGACCGCGCGGCGGAAGCGGAACCACGTGGTCAGCGGAATGCGGCGCGCTGACTGGGGCGGCAGATCGCCGAGGTCGAGGACGATCAGGCCGAAGCCTCCACTTTCGAGCAGGAGATCGGTGGCGCGCAGGACTTGTTCGAGACGGTGATCAATTGCTCGTGATCTCGTGTCATCAGAGTTAAAAGCAGCTGAGGAAAACCCCACTTCTCGCGCAGAAGGCGCGCGAGAAGTGGGGCACCCTTGTTTCTGATTCTTTTGTTTCTCAGTGTCTTTGTGCCTCCGTGGTGAATCGTCGCCACAACGTACCCACAGCAAGCGGTCCAGGTCGACGCCGGCGGCGGCTGCGGAGTGGGGATCGAGCGCGTCGCTGGCATCGACGACGGCGCAGAATTCTCCGCGGCGCGTGGCGGCGGCCAGAGCGGCCAGCAGAACGGTGGTGCGCCCGGAGGAGGCGGGGCCGCAGATTTCGGTGAGGCATCCGCGGGGCAGGCCGCCGGTCAGGGCGTCAATGGCGGGGATACCGCTTGAAACCATTTCCGGCGCTGGACGAATCTCGAGCTGGGAGGCGGGGGTTACGCTTGCCGGGAGGATTTTTGATTGCTGATGGTTGATGGTTGATCGAAGAACACGCGAGCGCAGCACTTCTGAATGCACTTCAGGATTCGCATCAGCGTCAAAAACAAAAGGGCGGCCATGGGCCGCCGAAGTGGAAACCACTACGGAAGACATAAGATTCCTCGGGAAGATTTCAGGGAACGCCGGGCTGGTGTCCAGAGACTGGAGCCACGGAGGCGTTTTCGCTTTTTATTCGCCTTTTAAGATTCTGCTCCGGAGGGCGGGGTTTGTCAAGTCCGGAAAGTGACCGGCAATCTGTGACATGATGGAGATATGAAGAAACAAGCGTCCGATCAACAATCTCACGACCGCCGCTACCAGGAGCGGAAACGGGCTGAAGCGGCCCGGCAGCCTGCCAAGAAGAAGGCGCCCCGCGAGGGAGCGAGCACAGTCCCTGCCGTTACTGCCAGCGAACCGACAAAGGGATAGCCGGCACGCGCGATTTCAGATTGTAGAGTTTAGATTTCAGATTGATATGTGACCGACGGAATGCGTCGACATTAGATTTTCAATCTGCAATCAGAAATCAACAATCAGCAATCTGTTTCCTAGCCGGTGTTGTGCAGGCCGGCGGCGATGCCGTTGATGGTGGCGCCCAGGGGATATTCCAGGTCTGAACTCTTCTGCCCTTGCTGTTTGCGCCGCAATAATTCCACCTGAATCAGGCTTATGGGATCGACGTAAGGGTTGCGCAGGCGGATGGAGCGGGCCAGCACGCGATTGCGGCCCAACAGTTCGCGCTGGCCAGTGACGCGCAAAATCATGCGGCGGGAGCGCAGGAATTCCTCTTCCAGCATCGAGAACACGCGCTGGCGAAGCGCGGCATTCTTGACCAGCCCGGAATAATCGCGCGCGATGCCGAGATCGGCTTTGGCCATGCCCAACTCTACGTTGCGGAGCAGTTCCGAGAAAACCGGGAAGCCGCGGGCGATCTGGCGCAAAAGTTGCTCGTGCCCCGGACCGCTCTTGGCGAATTGTTCGAGCGCATGGCCCACGCCAAACCAGGCGGGAACGGCGTGGCGGCTCTGCATCCAGCCGAAGACCCAGGGGATGGCGCGCAGGTCTTCGAGCCGCCTGCCTTTCGTGCGTCGCGACGGGCGCGATCCGATGCGGGCCGTGTCCAATTCGTTGACCGGAGTGGCCTGCTCGAAATACTCCAGCACGTCAGGATTGTCGGCGATCTCGCGGCGGTAGATGCGGTAGGCTTCCTGCGACATTTCCTCGATGGCTTCTTCCCAGCGGGCGGGATGCTGGGACTGCTCTTCTCCGCGGAGCGTGAGCGTTTCCAGGCTGGCCGCGATCATCAGTTCCAGATTCCATTCGGCGAGCACGGGGTCGGCATATTTCCAGTTGAGAACCTCGCCCTGCTCGGTGATGCGAATGTGGCCGGAGAAACATCCCGGAGGCTGGGCGAGGATGGCGGCATGCGTGGGACCTCCGCCGCGGCCGACCGTTCCGCCGCGGCCATGGAAGAGGCGCAGCTTGACTCCGTGTTCGCGCGCTGCGTGATGCAATTCGCGATGCGCTTTATAGAGTTCCCAAGTGCTGGTGAGCATGCCGCCGTCTTTGTTGGAGTCGGAGTAGCCGAGCATGACTTCCTGCCAGCGTCCCCAGGAATCGAGCAGAGGCTGGTACTCGGGGTCGCTCCACAGGCGGCGCATGACGGCGCCGGCGGTGCGCAGCGAGTCGATGGATTCGAACAGCGGCACGGGCATCAGACCAGGGTCACTGGCAGATCCCGCAACCTGAACTCCCGTCATCTTCGCCAGGCGGATCACCGCGAGCACGTCACCCTCCGATTCCGCGCCGCTGATGATGTAGTTGCGGATCGACTGCGCCGGATACGTTCGCTTGACCTGCGCAATGGTTCGGAATGTCTCCAGCAATTCGCCCGCTGCTGCGGATTCGACATCAGGATGCGGCGTGCTTCCAAGTTCTTTGAGCACTTGCGCGTGCACGCGCGCATGCTGACGAATGTCGAGCGTCTGCAGGTGAAAGCCGAACTTCCGTACCATTCGCAGCAGCGAGCCGATGTAAGTTTGAGCCAGCCGCTCGCCGCGGTGTGCGATCAGGCTGTTCCAGACGAGCAGAAGATCCTGTTCGAACTCGGCAGCATCGCGGTAGGAGGCAGGCGTCTCCGCTCGCTCGCGCGTTCGTTGCAGCCGGTGAAACATGTAGGAAAGAAAACGGCGGTAGCTTTCTGCCTGATTGTCGGGGCCCCACGCCAGGTGCACCCTCGGAATGGTGCGCTCGTACTGCCTGAGCCGCGCGAGTAATTCTTCCGAAACCGAGGTCTGCCGGCGTGAGGAACTCAGCCGGTCGCTCAGGGCCTCCACGCGATCAAGATATTCGCGCAGGATCAAGGCTCGCGCCATGTCGAGGGCATCGCGAATGCATTGCGGCTTCACCAGGGGATTGCCGTCGCGATCGCCGCCAATCCATGATCCAAAATGAACGACATTCGGGACGGAAGACTCGTCGAGAACCATTCCATAAATGTCGCGGAACGATTCCACGATTTCGTCATAGAGCCTGGGCAGCGAGGCGAATAACGAGAATCGGAAATAGCGCAGGCCCATGCGAATCTCGTCGTCCACCGTAGGTTTCGCCATGCGGACTTCGTCGGTCTGCCAGAGTGAGGTGACTTCGGCGCGAATGTTGTTTTCGCAGTCCTCCGCGTCCTCTGAGGTGAGCGGAAGGCGGTCGAGGCGTTCCAGTTCTCGCGCGATGCGGCGGCGCTTCAGCAGAACGGTCTGCCGGGCGACCTCGGTTGGATGCGCCGTGAAGACCGGCGTAATCGCGATCTGGTTGAGCGCGGCGATGGCACCGGCCGCTGAGATTCCAGCCTCTTTCATGCGGACCAGGGTTCCACGAAACGAGCCAGGGAGAGGAGCGTGTTCACGATCCAATTTGCCGGCGCGGCGGCGGCGCTGGCGATGATTGGTCTCGGCGAGATTGGTGAGTTCAAAGTAGGTCGCAAAGGCCTTGGTGACCTGGTAGGCGTGGGACAAGTCCATGCGGGAGACGATCTCTTGTGCCTTGAGCATCAGTTCGGTCGAAGAGGCCGGCTCGAGACTTTGCCGCGCGGTTTCGCGATGCTCGATCAACAGGCGCCGCAACTCTTCCACCGATTCGAACAACTCCGGACCCGACTGCTCGACCAGCACTTGTCCGAGGATCGCGCCCAGCGAGCGGACGTCGCGGCGCAGCGGATTATCTTTCGCGGGTTCGTCGGAGGGCGCGACAAGTTCGGCGAGGCGCGCCTGCTGATCGTCGGCTTTCCACAGCGGCTTGGGCTTAGATGACGGCACGATGAGGATGTAGGAGAGAATAAACGACTGGGCGGGAACGTGCGATGAAAAGAGTGAATGAGCCGGAATTCAACCTTCTTTGGCCACGGATCACACGGATATTCGCGGCTAAGAACAAGAAGGCGAAGATTTTGATCCGCGAGAATCGGTGTCGATCCGTGGCTAATTGTTGTTGCGTTTTATTTTGGCACCTCGAAGCGGTAGCCGATGCCTCGGAGGGTTTTCAGGTATTGGGGATGGCGGGGATCGAGTTCAATTTTCTCGCGCAGGCGGCGGATGTAAACGTCGATGGAGCGCGGGGTGACGAAAGGAGTCTCTTTCCAGACGGCGTCGAGCAGTTGATCGCGGGTCAACACGCGACCGCGATGCGTGGCCAGGTATTCCAGCAGACGGAATTCGCGCACCGTGGTCATGACGTTGCGGCCCTGCACCTGCACGGTCATGGAGGACACGTCAATTTCCATCTCGCCCAGGCGCATGACCTCGCCGGCGGCGGGCGCCTGACCCAATCCGCGCAGCACGCTGCGAATCCGGGCCACCAGTTCGCGAGGGCTGAAGGGCTTGGTGATGTAGTCGTCGCCGCCCAGTTCCAAGCCCTTGACGCGGTCGGCCTCCGCCGTTTTCGCGGTGAGAAAGATGATGGGAGTGGTCGAAAGCGCGGGAGTCTGCCGGATGTGGCGGCAGAGTTCGAAGCCGTCGGTACCCGGCAGCATCACATCAAGAAGAAACAACGCTGGCAGTTCCCGCGCCGCTTCCGTGAGCACGGACGCACCGCTGACGAAGCTCTGCACCTCGAATCCGGCCGCCTGCAGATTGTGGGAGATGAGGCGGGCGATGTCCTCATCGTCTTCGACGACAAAGATGACCGGACGAAACGCGGGCTGGCTGCTGGGGTTCCCGGCGCGCTCGTGGAATTCGGCTGGCTGATGCATTTTGACGGTTGGGGCACCCCACGAGTCACACGACTTCCCCAGGGAGGGCACACCTTCAAGACTGTATTGGGTAAATGTTGCGCGAATGTTTCCCGCGTGTTAACGAACGATGAATTTGTAGAGGCAGGGATTAGGGATTAGGAACCAGGAATCTGTTATCGATCAGTGCTCGTCCCTGACCTGATCCCTGTTCTAGTTCGCCGCCTTCTTCTTCGGCACATGCCGCAGGCTGCGGCCTTCGATCAGGCTGTAGAGGTCCTCGGCGAGGTTGGTGGCGTGGTCTCCGGCCCGCTCCAGGGCCTGAGCCATGAGGAGCACGTCGAAGCCCGTGGTATCGCCCAGCACCACGGTTTCCGCCAGATGCTTCTGGAACAGGGCGTGGCAAACGCGGTCGATCTCTTTATCCATCTGCAGCACTTTGCGGGCACATTCCAGATTCAGCGTGGAGAAGCCCTGGTGAACCAGGTCGAGCATTTCGCGCAGCACTGCCGACATTTCCACCAGTTGGCGCACATCCGCGGCAGCCATTTTTGAGGTGCGGGCCTGAACGCGCATGGCGACGCTCATCACCAGATCGCCGATGCGCTCCAGATCGGTTGTGGATTTCAGGCTGGAGAGCAACTGTCGCGCGCGCGCTTCGTTGACGCGTGTGATGGCCGCGGGCAGACGCTCGTCGATCTGCCGCTCGATCAGGTCAAGTTCTTTTTCGCAATCCTTGATGGCGAGGAAAGCCATGCGCGACTTGTGGGTGAGCAGGTCGCGGACGTTGAAGGCGGCGTCGCGGGCGATCAGGCAGGCCTTCAGGGCAAGCCGCGCCAGATCGTCTGGGCCGCCCAGTCTCGGTTCGGCTGCGGTTTTGGCGGGACGTGGGCTCGATACGTCTTCTTCGGCAGCAGGTTTTCGGGACGCTGGCGCTTTGCGTGGCATAAGGGATCGGACTAAAGGGAGCGGGCCTAACCGTGAAGTTTAGTCCTGCAATGTGAAAGGATGGTTACAACTTTGCCTGCGGCAGCGCGACGGACTACATTATTAGATTAAGTCGCGGATCCGCGCGATGGAGGCAGCTTCTTGAATCTTGCTGATTATCTGCGGCGCCAGTTCTCTTACGACGAGTGGGCGAACCGGGAAGTGCTGGCCGCGATCCGGGCTACCAGTGGCGCTAACCAAAGGTCGCTTCAACTGATATCGCACATTCTGGCGGCCGAGCGGGTATGGCTGGAGCGGCTGAAACAGCAGCCGCAAAGCGTTCCGGTGTGGCCGGAGCCGGATCTGGCGCAGTGCGAGGCGGAAGCGGCTACACTGGGCGGACTCTGGCTGGAATTCCTCGACCTGATCACCGCCGGCGACGTCGCCCAGTCGATCTCGTACAAGAACAGCAAGGGCGAGGAGTGGACGAGCACGATTGTGGACGTCCTCAATCATGTGATCCTGCACTCGGCCTATCATCGCGGGCAGATTGCCAGCCACATGCGGGCCAGCGGACAGACTCCGGCTTATACGGACTTCATTCACGCGGTGCGGCAAGGGCTGGTCGAGTAGGCTGGGAGGGCCTGATGCAAACCCGACATGTATACGCCATCACTGCGCTGCAGATTCTCGCTGCGGGGTTCCTGGCTTGGGCTCTCGTCAAATTGCCGGCTCCCTGGAACGCGCAGCGCTATATAGGGACGGCGCTGGTGGTGGCGGGCATCAGCGGTATCGCGGCCGCACGCTATCACCTCGGCAAGTCGTTTTCGATCAAGGCTGAGGCGCACGTGCTGGTCACTACCGGGCCGTATGCGAAGATTCGCAATCCCATCTACGTGTTCGGAATCGTAATGATCACGGGCTTGATCTTGATATTGCAGAGGCCGGTGCTTTGGATATTCTTCGTGATTGTAGTGGTCGGGCAGACCTTGCGGGCACGCCGGGAAGCGCGGGTTCTGGAAGCTGCGTTCGGCGATGAGTATCGCGAATACCGGCGCAGGACGTGGTTCTAGGGAGGGCTAGCCGGTCTGCCGAAAGAAGAACTCAACCACGAAGGGCACGAAGTATCACGAAGGAATGCATTTTCGTGTTTTCCTTCGTGCGACTTCGTGCCCTTCGTGGTGGAGGTTTTCAGACTCACCCACTACCCGGGAAGGGCCGCCCTTTGCCGCCGACCGGCGAAGACGTTACTATCTCAGCGATGAAAAAACTGGCGTTAGTGCTTCTCCCGGCGCTGTGCGCCGGGTTCCTGCTGGCGGCCGATCAACCGAAAATTCCACCGATGCCGGCGGCGGTCGCCAACAATGCGGTCGCGGCGCTCAAGAATGGGATTGAAGTTTATTCGATGATGGGCATTGGCCCCAAGAAGACGTGGGACGACGTCAGCAATAAGATGTATGTCCTGGGCCTGAAGTCGGGCAAGTGGAGGGAGGACCGCCCAGTGCCGGGAGTGGCGGGCCGCCTGGCCGCCTCTGCCGTGGGCGCCCGCGGGCAAATCTTTCTTTTTGGCGGCTTTGTGATTGACGGGCGGGGAGCCGAGATAACGATCGGAGACGTGAACTCCTTCGTGGCCGACGCCCATCGCTGGTACCGCGGCGAGGACATGCCAGTGCCCGTGGATAGTGCGGTGATCGGCGTAAATCGGGACCGCTACATTTACCTGGTCGGCGGAAAATCGAAGAACGGCCCGGTCAACCTGGTGCAAGTCTACGATGCCGAAAAGAATACCTGGAGCGATGCCACGCCGTTCCCGGGGACTCCCGTGTTCGGCCATGCCGGGGGATTGGCCGACGATGCGATCGTCTATTGCGATGGCGCCAGGAAGAATCCAGCCGCGGGCGCGCCCTATGTTGCGTCCGACGAGTGCTGGATAGGCAAGATCGACAAGAAAGATCCTAACAAGATCGAATGGAGCAAACTGCCTCCGCATCCCGGGCCGGCGCGGTTCGGCATTGCGGCCGGACCCGAAGGCCACAGGATTCATTTCTCCGGCGGGACGGCCACACCGCACAACTTTAAAGGTCTGGACTCCGACGGCAAGCCCGTCGAGATATCTCAGTTCACCTTCGACTTCGAGGTGCATGGCGCCAAGTGGGAGACCATCGCAGAAGATACGTTTGACGTGCGCACCGACGCCCGGGGAGTCGTGAATACGCCGATCGGGCCGCTCATTCTGGGCGGCATGCTGGCGAATGGGGCTGTCTCTGCGCGAGTGCTGGATTTGCAGAAAAAGTAGCGGATCGGCGAGAAAAGGGCAGCGTGGCGGGCGTTTGGGCGGCTTCCCATAATGGGAACGCTTCCTAAACGGGACTTCTTATCCAGCCGTTCCGTCGAAAAGTACCTTCGTGATCTCTTCCCCGCGGTGCGGTCGAGGTAGCATGGCCTTATTCCGATAGGCTCACGTTTTCTATTTGGTAGCCAAGCGGCGGATGGTACCTCCGACCATCCGCCGTTTTTGTTTCTTGGCAGAGGCTGGAAGCTTGGGGTAGAATCCCGCCATAGATTTTCGGTTCGGTGCGGACCCGGTTTCGAACTCGATCCACGCTGAGGAACGCCATGTTGATGCCTCGCTAAATTCGCCATCCTTCCGGCCCGCTGCAAGCGGGCTTCCTGATTGATTTTCATTGTTGGTATTGATTGCGCCAGTTCCCTGTTTTTCATTCGTATTCCGGGGGACGCGGTCGCAGAAAGCCTGGCTTTTATGGAAGCGATTTCTATTGCGGCCCAGCCGCAGCGTTCCCTGTGGTCGTCGCTGGTGGAGGCCGTGCGCGGCTCGCATCAGGACTACACCGCGGGCAGCCTGAACCGGGCCATTCTCCTGCTCGCCGTGCCCATGGTTTTGGAGATGGTGCTGGAGTCGCTGTTTGCCGTGGTCGACGTGTTCTGGGTGGGGCGGCTGGGGGCCAACGCGGTAGCCACGGTGGGACTCACGGAGTCGATGCTGAGCCTGGTGTTCGCAGTCGGCATGGGACTCAGTCTGTCTACCACGGCGATGGTGGCGCGCCGCATCGGGGAAAAAGATCCTGAGGGTGCGGCCGTGGCAGGCGTGCAGGCCATCGCCCTGGGACTGATGGTTTCTCTGGCGATCGGACTGCCGTGTATGTTGTTCGCCCCCCGCCTTTTGCAGTGGATGGGCGCCACGCCCGAGATCGTCGCGGTGGGCAGCGGCTACACCAGAATCTGCCTGGGCGGCAGCGGTGCCGTGCTGCTGCTGTTCCTGAATAACGCCATCTTCCGCGGCGCCGGAGATGCCGCCATCGCCATGCGCCTGCTCTGGGTGTCGAACATCATCAACCTGGTGCTCGATCCTTGCCTCATCTTCGGATTAGGGCCGTTCCCCCGGATGGGCGTGACGGGCGCGGCGCTGGCCACGTTCACCGGGCGCAGCATTGGCGTGCTCTACCAGTTTTACCGCTTGCTGAAGGGGACCGAGAGGATTCACATCCTGGCGCGGCAACTGGGCTTGCGTCTCGACGTGCTGTGGCGGCTGGTGCGCGTGTCGCTGACCGGAATTCTGCAGTTCGCGATCGCGCACACCAGTTGGATCGGACTGGTCCGCATCATCAGCATCTTCGGCGCGGCGGCGCTGGCCGGGTATACCATCGCCATCCGCATCGTCATCTTCGTGATTCTGCCATCGTGGGGGTTGAGCAACGCCGCCGCCACCTTGGTCGGGCAGAACCTGGGCGCCGGCAAGCCCGAGCGCGCCGAAACCGCGGTCTGGCGCACTGGACTCTATAACATGATGTTTCTCGGAACGGTGGGAGTCCTCTTTGTCGTGTTTGCCGAGCCGGTAGTACGGCTATTCACCAATGATCCCGCGGTGTTGCCGTTGGCCGCGTCCTGCCTGCGCATTGTGAGCTGCGGCAATATTGGCTACGCCTACGGCATGGTCATGCTGCAGGCGTTCAATGGCGCGGGAGACACCATCACCCCGACCATCGTGAATTTCTTCGGTTTCTGGCTGCTTGAGATTCCCTTGGCTTATGGGCTGGCGATCCGCCTGAACATGCAATCGAAGGGCGCGTTCTGGGCGATCGTGATCGCGGAGTGCGCGATTGCGGCCGCCAGCGCGATCCTGTTCCGGCAAGGAAGGTGGAAAAAGCAGAAAATCTGAAGCCGCCGGAGGCCTCATTCTGGGGGGGGAACTGGGGCGGGAGGAACGGTTTCGAACCGTCATCTCCGGGATGGAGCCCCGGCGCATTGCCGTGGTTATGCTACTC
>Ga0209415_10007265_pt1 | contig 19371 bp, 17 predicted proteins | sample PeaSoiSIISIP2007_FD_187696 | JGI IMG/M metagenome (GOLD analysis project Ga0209415, IMG submission 187696) | Peat soil microbial communities from Weissenstadt, Germany - SII-SIP-2007 (SPAdes) (version 2) | ecosystem: Environmental > Terrestrial > Soil > Wetlands > Peat | place: Germany... | reverse complement strand
CTGCGTATGCCTCGGCCAGGAACATGCCCTTGGCGTCCACCCATCCGTCTCCGCCTTCAAGCGAACAGGCGCCGATGAAGACCGGGCGCGGCGCGCATAACGCGACTAGCTCGTGAGAATCCACTGGCAGATCATTCGGAGTGAGTGGCCCGGCATATTTCAGGAAATTACCAGCCATCCAGTGATATTCGTTCACGGCCGCGACATTTTCCAACAATTCGCCGAAATTGCGCCGGTGCAACCTCACGCCGCCCTCGCCCGACGACGCAATGAATCCAATCGCGAAGCGCGAATCGTACGCCATGGCGACAATAGCTGCCTTGCCATAGCGCGACATGCCTTCGATGCCCACCCGCTTCGCATCCACGGACTTGTCGCTTTCAAAATAGTCGAGCGCGCGGCTGGCGCCCCAGGCCCAGGCCCGCAGCACGCCCCAATCATCCGGCTTGCGAGGATGACCTTGGTTCACCAATCCGATGATCCCTTGTGCGAGACCTTGGCCATTATCGGCCTGCACGCTGGTGGGAACCAGACTGGCGTAGCCCCAGCCCTTCGCGAGAACCTGTTGCTGCCACGTGATCCCTGTTGGCTGTGGAAATCCTTGAAAGGCGAGTTCCATTATGACCGGGACCGGGCCCGGAGCATCCGCTGGAGTGCTTACGGCCAGCCGAATACTGACGCTATCGCCAACATGCCCGATTAAATGTTTCGAAATCACTGGAACGCCGCCATTCAATTCCCGATCCGTGCTGGTTAGTTCCCATGTCACCGCGGGCGTGTTCTTCGGCGCGCGTCCATAAACTTCGAGATCGAAATCCTCCACGATTTCCGGACGGCGCTGATCCCACCACATCTTGGCCGAGGTCACCCTCTTTCCGTTCTTCAAGACCAAAGGATCAGGCAAATGCGGATAGGGATTAGCTTTCGCCTCGTCGTAATTTACCGCGTGGGGCGATTGAGGATTCTTCCCGTCCGCGCCTGGCCGTAGAGATTGGATATGGAGCAGATCCATTAGCCGTTGCCGATCCTGTTCGGCGGTGATCTGCGTCTGCTGGAATGCCGCGGCTCCCGCGGCGATGGCCAGCACCGGCGCCAGCACTCTTGCAAAGCGTGGCACTAGAATTTCTGCCGGCTCAAGAACGCCAGCAGAAGTGTGTTGAACTCCTCGGGCTTGTCCAGCATGACAAAATGACCCGATCCGGCGACTTCATGGTATTCGAGCTTCGGGAAATGTTCTTTCATGTACGGCGGATTGTTGAGCGCGGATTTGTCGGCGTAGATTCCCAGAATAGGCATCGTGAATACGTCGCCCTTCCAGATCGCCGGATCGAACGTGGCGTTCATCGCGCCCACTGCCGTCGACTCCGGCGGCGCCAGCATCATATCCAGAATCTTGGTCTGATTCGCCGGCGTAGTGGAGGCGGAAAACATTCCACGGATCATGGTCTCGCGATTCTTTCGTCCAGCCGCCCCCGACATCTGGCTGGGATCGGGAGCCGGCCCACGGCCATTGCCGAGCGACACCAATCCATCCATGAACACCATTGCCGCGACGTGTTTGGGATAAAGCCGCGCGTATTGCACGATGACAGGCGTTCCCATGCTGTGCCCCACCAAAACGACATGATTCGCTTTCGCTTCCGTCCGCACCGCCTCAACGGCCCGCGCGAACAGATCCATCGATAGTTTGCCATCGGCCGGCGCGCCGCTCTTGCCGTGGCCCGCCAGATCCAAGCTCAGCACGCGATATTTCTTCGAGAGCACCGGCACTTGCTCGCTCCAGGTTGTTTCGTCGCACGTCCATCCATGCACCAGGATCACTGTTTTCGGTCCTTTTCCGGCCGATGACGAATGAATCTGGATTCCGTCGGCAGTGGCCGCCGCGAGGGACCACGCGAATGCCAGCGCAAAAATCAAAGCTTTCATCGGATTCTTCTTATACTTGCGGCACGAACCGCAGCGACGATTCATTCATGCAATAGCGCTGATACGTTGGCTCGGGGCCATCGTTGAACAAGTGGCCCAGATGCGCGTCGCAGCGCGTGCAGCGTATTTCCGTCCGCTTGATGAGCATGCTCATATCGGTGCGAGTGCGAACGTTCTCCTCGGCGATGGGCGCCCAAAAACTGGGCCATCCCGTGCCGGAATCGAACTTCGTATCGGAACTGAAGAGTGCGTCTCCGCAACAGATGCATCGAAAGAGCCCCTCGGCGTGCATCTCATAATAGGTCCCTGAAAAAGCGGTGTCCGTGCCCTGCTGCCGGGTAACATAATACTGCTCCACGCTCAGCATCTTGCGCCACTCGGAGTTGCTGCGAACGACCTTCGCGACCCGCGCTGGGCCTACCTTCACACCGACGGCGTTGAAATCGACGATGGTAACTTCCTCGCCCCTATCAACGATGGATCCTCCGTCCTCCCGGCGTATCCATAGCGGGATGACGCCCGCCAGCGCGAGCGGGGCGAAGAACCATGCCCGGCGTGTCATTTAGGCCAAGGCCGCTTTGATGCGCGCCGGCGTCAAGGGCACGCGTCGAATTCGTACGCCCGTTGCATCGAAGATCGCGTTGTTGATGGCCGCGGCGGTGGGACGAGATGATGGCTCACCGGCGCCCGTCGGCGCACTCTCGGGATGGTTCAACAGTATGACCTCGATCTCTGGAATGTCCGCCCAGCGCGCCACCGGATAGGTGCTCCAATCCACGCTGGTCACGCTGCTCCGGTCGAACGTCACTTCCTCCTTCAGCGCCCGTCCCGTGGATTGAATCAGGTTCGCCTGAATGGTCCCGCGCAGCGCCTCCGGATTCACGATCAGGCCGCAATCGTGCGCGCAAGCCAGCCGCTTCACACGAACCTCACCGCTACGCCGGTTCACTTCCACTTCCGCGACAGTGGCCACAATAGTTCCACCGCGCAGAGCCAGCGCTATCCCACGGCCTGACACAACGTTTCCCGCGCCATTGCCGCGCTTTGGCGACGGCCTGGATTCCCATTTTGCTTTCTCCGCGACCACTGCCAGCGCAGCCTTGGCGCGCGGGTCATTAATGTAACGGAGCCGGAATTCGATGGGATCCACGCCAACCTCGGCCGCCAACTCGTCCATGAAGGATTCGCCCGCGAACGTCCCGGCGGGTCCGTTGGGATCGCGCAGATGGGTGGTACGCAACGGCGAAGCTGACCCATACAAAGGTGCAATGATGTGCCCCACCGACTTAACATTTTTGAAGGCGTACGCGTACGTATCGCCGCCCCATCCCACATACTCGTCGCCACCCGACGTATTCGGCGTACCAATCAATTGGGCGGCCAGCATATTGCCAGCGCTATTGGGTTGCGGAAGAATCTCGGTTCCGGAGAAAGCGCGCGACGTCAGTTGCAACGCGGTCACTTCGCCGTGCGCGTCGAGCCCGGCCGCCAGATCCACGATCACCGCCGGTCCCTTGCCTCCCCACGCCGTCATGTCCGCGCGCGACCATTGCACGCGCACCGGTTTTCCGGCCGCTTGCGAAAGTAATGTAGCGTCGGCCGCCACATCCTCATCGCCCGCGCGACCATAAGAACCGGCCGCCTCCACCCAGATCACTCGCACGCGATTGGCGTCCACGCCCAGCATCTCCGCAAGCCCTTGTTGAAGAGCATGCGGCTTCTGCGCCCCGCTCCACACCGTAGTGACGCCATCAGTGCGAACGTCCGCCACCGCGCATCCCGGGCCCATAGTCGCGTGGGCTTGGAAAGGCCATTCGTAACTCGCTTCCACTTTCTTCGATGCGCTTGCTAGCGCCGCGGCGGCATCGCCCCGGGCCTGCTGCTCCCGGGTTGCCTTGGGTTGCGCCGATCGCATGTGCCGATAAACATCCTCGGGAAACGCAGCCGAGGGCGCGCTCCAATGCACGTTCAGTTCTTTCGCGGCGCGAACCGCGGCCCACTCATTCTCGGCGACTACTCCAACGAAGTTGCCCTTCACCACGGTCTTGACGTAACCGGGGATCTGCTTCACCGAACTCTCATCAATACCCATCAACGTAGCTCCGCCGCCCGCCGGACGAATCACGCGGCCGTGCAGCATTCCGGGAACACGAATATCGGTTGAGTAGGTCGCGCGCCCCAAAATCTTTGGAGCCAAATCGATGCGGGGTACCGATTGTCCGACGATCGTGTAACTGGCCGGATCTTTCGGCTTCCCGCTCCCCTCCACGTTCAATGCGAAGCCGCCGCCTGACACGCGCAAAGCCTCGTTGAGGTCCGTCCCTCCGGCCAGAGCCGCGTAAGAAATGCTCTTCGATGCATCGCCCTTCACGCTCACCACGCCGCGCTTCACCTGAAGCTGCTCCGGAGGCGCCCCAAGCTTCGCCGACGCCAGTTGCAGCAGCAAGAGCCGAGCCGACGCCGCCGCATTCCGCAAGGGTTTTGCGCCGGCGGATATCGAAGTGCTGCCGCCTACTCCGCCTTGATCGGGTGTCTCGGCCGTATCGCCCATCACAAGCTGAACGCGGTCGAACGCGACGTCGAGCTCATCCGCGACAATCTGACCGAGCGCCGTCTGCACGCCCATCCCGATATCGACCTTGCCGGTGAAGACGCGAATGTTCCCGTCCGTTCCCACGCGCAGCCACGCATCCAAGCGCCCCGGCGCCGGATTGGCGGATGTTTCCGCGGCCATAAGCTCGGGAACCACCCGAGAATCGGACAGGCTGAATCCGATCAGGAGCCCGCCGCCGGCTCTGAGAAACCCGCGTCGCGATGTGTCTAGTAAAGAGGTCATGGCTATGCGTTCCTCACTTTCGCGCCTGAGGCGATCCGTACCGCGGCCGCGATCTGAGAGTGGCTGCCGCAGCGGCAAATCAATCCCTCGAACGCGTTCTTCATTTGGTCATCGGTGGGGTGCGGATGCTTGTCGAGCAGCGCCTTGGTGGCCAATACCCAGCCGTTCAGGCAATAGCCGCACTGGAATGCCTGCGCCTCGATGAACGCCTTCTGCACCGGATGAGGATGCTCGGGCGTTCCCAGTCCTTCGAGCGTGACGATATCTTTCCCGCTGGCGCGCGCGACAGAAAGCATGCACGATCGCACCGGAACCTGATTCACCAGCACGGTGCACGCGCCGCATTGCCCCAATCCGCATCCAAACCGTGGATTGTTCAAGCCGGCGTTGTCCCGCAGAACATATAGCAGCGGGCATTCCGGATCAACGTCAACCGAGTGAGCCTTGCCGTTTACCTTCAATGAAAAATGCGCCATTTTTAACCTCGCGCCGACTGACTTACTACCGAGCGATTTCCTGCTCTTTAGTCTTTCACGGTAGAACCCGCACCGCAACGCGCCGGCTCTCGTAGTCCTTGGCGCCATTGGCGGGGGCAGGTTCAGTGACCCATCGAACCCGCGGAACAGAAGCGCATGCTCGCGACTGGATCGCTGGCATGGGATCCCGCGCCGGTGGTCAGCCTGGTTGTCGCGCACCCTAAAAGAAAGCGAACCGCCGCGATGCTGGCCTTCAAGAAACTTCTGCGAGAGTGCTTTCCCGCGTAATATAGAGCCTGTGCCTCATCCGGACAAGAGCTGGGTTCCAGCGTTCGCGTCCACCATTGTCGCGATGATGGCGATTCAAATGTCGAGCCTGGGCTTCTCGCCATTGCTGCCCGCGATTCAGAAAACTTTCGGCCTCAACTATTCTCAGATCGGACTCTTCACCGGACTCTACGGTTTGGTGGCGATGGCGGTGAGCGTGCCTGCCGGCATTTTGGCGAAGCGCGTGGGAGAGAAACCGGCGCTCACCGGAGGCCTTTTGGGAGTTGCTCTCGGGCTCTTGCTGCTCAGCCAGGCGTCGGCATACGAATGGGCGCTGGGAGCTCGCGTTGTGTGGCTGCTCGGATATCGAGTAGCGTTCGTTTGCGTGATGACCTCCATCGCATTGGTGGCGCCGCTCGAGTTTCGCAGCACGGCGATGGGCATTCTAGGTGCGATGGCGTCGCTCGCATCGGTGATCGGCGCGCCATTTGGCACCATCATCGCCGAGCCGTACGGATGGCGTGGCGGAATCATCGGTTTCGCCGTCATGGCACTGATTGGCGCGGCCATCTTCTGGTTCGGCTACAAGCCGCGCGCGGGCGGGGGCGAGAGTTCGATTCACGCGCACGGGCCTTCCACGCCAAGCAGGAGTGCGTTCCGCGCGCCCGTGGTATGGAGCATGGTTCTGTTGGGACTGATCAACATGGGCGGCTTCAGCGCAACGTTCTTCGTGCCGTCGGCGGTGAAGACCACCTTCCAGTTGGGTGCGATGGAGAGCGCCTTTGTGATCAGCATGAGCTACATCGTTGCCATCTTCATGAACATTCTGTTTGGATACCTTTGCGATAAATTTGACCGCTGGGACATGATGATCGGGCTCGCGGTGATCCTGGTTCCAGCCTGCTTCGCGATGATGACCCCGAGCTTGCTGGTCTTCCGCGTTGCCACTGCTTTAGTCATTTCGCTCGGGCTGTGCGCGACGAATCAGATTTTCGCGCTGGCCGCCGATGTCGTGGGAAAAAACGAACTGGGTCCGGTGATGGGCGTGGTCGGATTGGGCGGAGGCTTGTTCGGATATGTAGGGCCGCAGGTGCTCGGAATGTTGCGAGACCGCACCGGCGGATTCACCGCCGGATGGTATTTCGTGGCAATCGGCGTGATCGTCTCGCTGATTGAAATCGTGTTTCTGCGGCGCTATACGCGTTCTAGAAATTTGGCAACTCGCTGACGCATTTCGAGGCCGTTCCAACTTCGCGCATCCACCATGTCGGCGACGATCGGAAGAACGGGAATTCCAGCGACTTCGAGCGCCCGTTCGATGAAAAGGTTCCCCGTGGCTGACGGCCGCGTCCCAAGAGGTTCTAGCACCAGCGCCGCATCGATACGATGCTTCTTGGCTTGATCAACAATCCATTCGCTGGCCCAGGGCGGATTGTGGAGCTGTTCGTTAAAGCTGACGGTGCGGCTGGCGAGCGCCCGCAGAGGATCGTCAAGACCATAGCGAATGTAGCCGTCCGGCCCGAACGCAAGGTACATGGACCACACGAACACCGCCCCGTATTGTTCTTCGAAGGCGGTGTAGAAATCGGTATCGTGCCACAGCCCGGCGCCCACCCACATCAAGCGCAGACGTTCTGATCCGCAAGCTGCAACGCCTGCTTCGACGCGCTGCTTCACCTCATCTCGGAACGCGCGAGCATGATCAATGGCCCAGTCGCTGCCTCGCAACCACTGCGCAGCCATCACATTGCTCATCTGTTCGTGCATGCGAACTGGCGTCTTGGGGGCCCGGCAAATCATGTCGCGCACTTCTTCGAAATACTGCTCCTGTTGGTTGACGCCTTCCATCAGGGCACGCAAACGCACGACGTCGAACGTGCTTCCCGTGATTTGCTCCAGAGTTCGGATGAGCGAATGAAACTGGGCCACCATGAAATCCAGCCGATGGCTTTCGAAGAGCTCGCTCCAGCGGTGACGGCTCAGCTCCCACCAGCGCGGCGGAAGTTCGGACGCGCCCGGAGCATCCAGAGGAATGAATGGACTACCGAACTTGGCCGCCCAGGTTTCGAAAACGCGCTGGATGCAATCGCAAGTGAGCCGCGCGGATAACAGCGCGGGCTTCGGCAGGCCGCCCCAGGGCGCTTGTGCCGGATCGCCGGCGATAGTGGAGGCAAGTGACAGGCTGCAATAGCGGCACAGTCCATCGTGGTAGCCCAGGGCGTTGAGGCCATCAAGGTAGTAAGGCGCCAGGCGTTTGGCGGACACCATCGCGGCCCACCATTGATTGCTCACCACCGGAACGTCCATCGCGTGGAACAGTTCGAGCGGCATGTCGGCCTGCACGATGGCGTAAGGTTTCTGCTTTTCGAAAACGTCAGCGCGCAATTGAGCGAACCAGGCTTTTTGATAGGCGGCGGCGCGAACGGTGGATTCCAACTGCTTTTCAGCCATGCTGGATCCTCGATATAAACGCTCCGATCTCATCTGACGATGCGGTGCGGAGCATCACATGCGGGATCCGGCGCTCATCAAGAAAGTCGCGCAAGCGCGGGTAATCCCAACCGATGACGTCGTCTTCGTGTGGGAGATAGAAGATCACGCCGTCTACTTCAGATGCTTTGCGAAGGAACCAAGCGTCGGCGATATCGGAGGGGAACACACGCGGGCTGGGAGCATCGAAATAGTATTTCTCGAAAATCGCGCGAATGGGATCAAGCGTGGTGTCGATGTCCTGGCCAGCGGCGCGCGAGCCCCACCAGTCGTCTTCCGCGACCACAATTGCGCCGTGAACTTCGATTGCCGCGCAGAAATCAGACGTGTCCTGAGACGAGCCTTTGATCAAGATCCGCGGGCCTTTGAGCGGCGGCCGCGTTTGGATTTCCTTGCGCGCCTCTTGGGACAGCGGCGCGTATTCGGCGCGATCCATAAAATACCAGGCTCCGATCAGCGCCAGCGCCTCCGATCCAGTCAACCTGGGAGCAGGGCCCTCACGCAGCTCGAGCAATCCGCGGAGGGCCTGGCGCGCGGCGTTGCCTTCGGCGATGGCTGCCGATAGAGCTTCGGGCTCGATCTGCCGGCCAGTCAAGCGTTCTAATTGCATTTTCAAATCGCGAGTTCGCTCGAGTCCATAAGCCTCCGCTTCGGGCGAGTGCGCGTGCAGGAGGTTGTAAAGGATCGGCTGGGGCGAGCGTTCCTTCCCCTCGCGCATGACTTCGCGCAGATAGAGGTAGAGTTTGTGCTCTTGCTCAGAGGTTCTGGGAATCACCACCGCACTCAGGCACGCGGACTCGGGCGAGAGCAGGAAGTCGAAGATTGCTTTCATACGCGCGCTGAAAACGTCTTCCATGTAGCGGTCCGCGATCGGCGTGCGATCGCGGCGCGGGCTAAGGAGAACGGGCTGGAATCCGGCAGCTTGCAACAATTCCCAGGGGACGGTGTTGGAAGTGACGCCGACCAGGGGCAGGCTGCCTGGCGGCTTAATCGCTCGTTCGGTATAGATCTTCTTGAGAGTCGAACCCACGCTTCAAATTACCCGCTTCGATTTCAACTCTTCCAGGCGTTCGTCGGAATAGCCAAGCAAGCCGCAATACACCGTGTGATTATGCTGTCCAAGATCGGGCGGAGGCTCATCAAATCCCGCTTGCGCCCGTGAGAATTTGATCGGCATGCCCATGCCATAGACGTCCTCCACCACGCCGTATTTGGGATGGGCCAACGGCACGGTCTCGCCGCGCGACACGACGCGCGGATCGCGCACGGCATCCTTGGGATCGCGCACTTCGGCGGCGGGCACGCCCTGTTCATCCAGAGCTGCGATCACTTCCGCACTGGTTCTGACGGACGTGAAAGCTTCGACAATCGCGTCGACCTCCGAAACGTTCACCACGCGGTCATCGCGCAAGGCGAAACGGGGATCGCTAGTCAGCTCCGGCCGGCCGATGGCCTGGAAAAGGGAATGCGCGAACGCTTCGGTGGGCGCGCAAATGGATACGTAGCCGTCCGTGGTGCGATACATCCCGAACGGCGCAAGGCGCGGGACGGTGAGGCCGGTGCGTTGCGGGACGCCGCAGCGTTCCAGCAGATCGAAGGGTTCGCCCGCCACCATCATGGTCATGACGCCGAGCATAGAGACATCGACGTGCTGGCCGATTCCCGTGCGTTGCGCCTGATGGATGGCCGCCAGCACACCGATCACGCCAAAGAGCGGCGCCGTGAGATCCGCGAAGGGTACGCCAATGCGCACCGGAGGATCGCCGGGACCGCCCGAAGTCAGCATGACTCCACTTAACGCCTGGATGATGGCGTCCATGGCTTTGCCGGTGCCGGGGTCGCCTTCGCTACCGAAGCCGGTGATGGAGCAATAGACGATGCGCGGATTCACTTCCTGCGCAAACGTGTAGCCGGCGCCCAGGCGATCGAGCGTGCCCCGGCTGAAATTCTCGACGATGACGTCGGCGTTCTTCACCAGGTCGGCATACAGGCCGCGCGCTTCAGGGTGCTTCAGATTCAGCGTGACCCCCAGCTTGTTGCGGAGGCGGTTGAGGGCGGAGACGGAAATATCGTCCGGATGCTGGCGCGCGAGAGTGCCTCCTTCGGAGCCGAGGTAGGGCGCATTGGAGCGGCAGGTGTCGCCTCCGCCGATCGGGTTTTCGATCTTGATGACTTTGGCCCCGAGACCGGCGAGCAGCAGCGTGGCGAAAGGGCCGGCGAGCGCGGTGGTCAGGTCGAGGACCGTGATGTCTTCCAGGGGGGTGTTGGTCATTGGGGATTAAGGATTGGCGGCGGAGGAGCGATCGGCGCGAGACATTCGATTCGAGAATAACAGGGAGAGAGCGCGTTGGGAGGGGCGAAAGCGTGAAGTGGTTGGAGACTGAGAAAAGAAAATGGCTAGTGGCTTGTGACCGTCCGCTGCGCCGGAACGGCGAGCTAAACCCGGACGAGGGCGTCCGGCGCAGTCACTGCGCCGAGCAGCCAGGGGGACTGCCCTACTTAACGCAGTCCGGGAACATGACTACTTGATCTCGGCGCCCGACGACAAAACAACTTGCCAGCGTCCATCGCGCCGCACGTATGTGTCCGTGAATCTGATTTGTCCGTTGAACGCGGCGGACTTTATACTCAGCCGTCCAACCACGACGCCGGCATTTCCGTAGACGCGAACTTGCATCATCTCGACTTCACAGGCGCTCGTCGTGTTGGTTTGGACGTCGGCCAGGTCCTGTGCCTTGGTGGTTATTTTGCCGTTCGGCCAGACATCGATAATGTCGTCGGCCAGAATCCCGCCAAGCGCGGCCGCGTCATTCTTGACAGTCGCGGTGCACCGGTCGCGCTCCGATTGCAGCAATTCCTGTTCGACTTTCCCGTGATCCGCCGCGAGAGACGCACGTGGCCCGATGGCGATCGCGACGACCAGCGCGCAGCCGACCAGAAATGAGAGCTTGTGGCGCGTCACAGCGCGGCGATGACCTTCGGGCTCTCATCCACTTCGCATTCAGCACAATGGATCATCTTCGCCTCGCAATAGTACCGCTTGCCAATGTCGCGAGCTACTTCTCCCATCGCGGAACGCAGCGCCGCTTCGCTGCCAAACCACTCACCGTACTCGGTCGGTCCGCTAAACGGAGCAATCTTGGCGCGGTAAAGGCGTCCGTGCGCGTGCTTCTTCAATTTCATGAATTCACAAACCAGTCGGAAGGGCGCGCGTGCTTAGGTCTTTAGCTTCTCCGCCGCGGAACCTGGCAAGATCTTCCGTGCCGCGATCTCCGCGCGCAACACTCGCATCCGAGCGCGATGTACGTTTCTGCGCGCCTTAATCTTGTTGAACCGAGCAGAATCACCGCTCATCTTGGACATGGAACTCCAATCTTGACCTAGCTTCAAGCTTATCAGCTATCGATAATCTACGTTTTACTGCCTCTGATACGCTATTTTCCCGCCTAGAATCGTCGTATCGACCGTGAGATCCCCGAATTTCGCAGGCGGCGTGGTCAAGGGATCGGCCGAAAGTACCACCAGATCGGCGAGCTTCCCGGCTTCAATGGAACCACGCGACGTCTCCAGAAAACCCGCGCGCGCGGCCCAAGTGGTGAACATTCGAATGGCATCCATGGTTGATATCGCCTCCTCCGGATGGACGGCGATGCCGTACTTGGTGTCGCGGCGCACGGCGCGGGCGAGCGCGAATAGCGGATCAGTCGCGAAGTTCTGGGTGCCCAGCGTGTCGGCGCCATTGGGCGGCTGAAAACCTAAATCGATGATGGTCTTCAACGGGAAGAACTTCACTCCGGGCTCCTCTAAGTCTGGCGCGGAGTAGCGCCACAGCATGGATACTTGCGGCGATGGGATGACGCCGTCGCGCTTCATCCTGGCAATACGCTCGGGCCGCCGCTCGGGATCGTCGACCCAGGCATGGCCCACATGCTCGATTCGCAAACGCGCATCCTCCCTGGGAGCGACCTTCTGCGCTGTTTCGAAAGCGGTGAGAACCATATCCTGTGCCCGGTCGCCCAGGGCGTGAACCATAACCTGCCAGCCGGCCCGATGCGCGTCCAAAATCGCACGGTTCAGCTCGTCCTGCGTGAAGTTGGTGCCTCCCACGTTGCCGGGACTCCAGTTGGTCTTGGAACCTTTTCAGAAGGGCTTGTAAGTTGCGGCCGTGGTGCCCCACACGCCATCGAGAAGTATTTTGATGGCGCCTACACGGATCCAGTCGTCGCCAAAGCCGGAGCGCAATCCACTCACGATCAGCGCGTTGAGCAAACTGGAAACGCGTACGGATTTGTCGGGCTCACCTGGCGTGTCGGGGCGAATGATGTAATTGAGCGTGAGGCGCACCGGCAGCTTCCCCTCGTCCCGCAATTCCTGATAGGCGCGGTACGTAAGCGCGGGGTCGGACATGTCGGTGACCGTGGTGACGCCCTTCTTGAGGTAGAAGTCCGTCAGAGTTTCGCGCAGGGCTTCCTTGGCCTCCGCGTATTTGAACTGCGGGACCGGATAGGGAACCCCGCCATCGTGGACGATTTTCACCTCACCGCTTGAGGTGCGCTCGTATTGCCCGCGGCCAGGCGGGGGCGGCGCATCCTTGGTGAGTCCCAAGGCGATGGACGCTTTGTGATTCATGATCTGGTCATGATCGCTCCACCAAAGCACCACGGGATTGTTGGGAAACACGGCGTCCAGCTGCTCGCGCGACGGCATGGGTTGATAGTAGGTGCCTTGGCCGAACAGCCAGGCGCCGACGGGCAGCTGCGCATGCTTCTGCTCCAGCGCCGCGAGGATGGCGGCGACATCTTTACGGGGCGATGGGATCTGGATGGGAATTTTCAAATGCTCGGATTCCGCCAGCCCCTGGACGTGGGAATGCGCATCGATGAAGCCAGGCAACAGCGCGCGGCCGTTCAGCTCGATCACCTTGGTGTTGGGGCCGATCCATGCATTGACCTCCTCAGTAGCGCCAACCAGCGCGATGCGATCACCGACCACGGCCACGGCGGAGGCAATCTTATCGACCGGATCAACTGTGATTACTTTGCCGCCGCGGATCACCAGATCGGCAACTCCGGGCGGAGCTTGTTGCGCTGTGAGTGCAAGAGACGAGGCGAAAAGTACAAGTGTGGCGATCGCCGATTTGCGAATGGCGCAAGATGGGTGCATGGCGCGTTGAGTGGTCTTATTGCCCGAAGACGACCTTGCCGCCAACCATGGTCATGGTGACGTGCGTCTTGCCGACTTCGGCGGGCTTGGCGGAAAAGATATCGCGCGAGAGAACGGCCAGGTCCGCGAATTTGCCCGGTTCGAGAGTGCCGGTCGTTTTTTCGGCGAAGTTTGCGAACGCGGCATCGCGAGTGTAAGCCAGCGCCGACTGCTCGACCGTGAGCCGTTCGTGGGCCTGATCGTATTTGATTTCGCCGACAGGCCCATGCGGCGTGATTTCCCGCAGGACTTCGCGAGTCATGGTTTCCTGGATCGCGGCCATCGGATCAGGCGGCCAGGTGCAGGGCCAATCGCTGCTAAAAGTCACCGTGGCGCCGGCTTTCAGCAAGCTGTTCCACGTGTCGATCTTCACGGGTCCCAGCTCGCCCGCGTTGCAACAGAAACTCGGCTGCATGCTCGCGATCACAGACAGCTGGCGAAAACGAGGGATGTCCTCCGGGTTCAGGTAATCGGCGTGTTCCATGCGAAAGCGCCGGTCCCTTGGGCCGTTGATCTTCTCGGCGGCCTGGTAGGCGTCCAGGACCATTCGCGCGGAGTCGACGCCGATGGAATGGGTCATCAATTGATAGCCGCGCTTGTCCAATTCCAAAACCAGTTTCTTGAACTCTTCGGGTGTGTAGACGGGCGGGTCTGTAAGGCCATCGGAAAAGAATTTGACCAGGTTGGCGGAGACCCAAGCGTCATGGTATCCGCTGCGCGCTTTGTCCAGATCGGCCAGGAATTGCGGCGTTAAGTGGTGGTTCACGGCGACTGCGCCAAATGCGGTGCGTGTTCGCACGGTGAGCAGACCGCGATCGCGCATCTTACCGTATAGCTCGATATCCGCCAGGCTTCCAGTCGCCATGGTCGCGCTGGTGATGCCGAAGCTGTTCAAGTAGTGCATGGCCTGTTGCAGCCATTCGAACTTCACATCCAATGGCGGATCGGGCAGCGCCTGCTCGACAATCTCCATGGCGGCTTCCATCACCACGCCGCTCCGATGACCGTGAGCGTCGCGCAGAATATTCTCTTCGATGGATTTATCCGGAAACGGAGCATCCGTAATATGCGCCATGTCCAGAGTCTTCTGGTTGACCCACAGCGCGTGCTCGCTGACATCGTGAATCACCAACGGACGGTCGGGAACCGCGCGATCTAACAGCTCGTGCGTCACCGTTGGCTTCTTGTAGGAGTTGCCGGACGCCGAGAAATCCGTAATGAACTGGACTCGGCCGGAGATCACCTGATCTTTGGGGTGTTTCGCGGCATAATCCTTGATCTTGGAGAGCAGCAGATCCGGGTTCTTGGACGTAATGCTGGATTCGGGCGTGGACAGATTGAATCCGTGCAGCGCCAAAGCGCCGAACCATAAGTGCACGTGACCGTCGGTGATCCCGGGAATCACGGTCTTGCCCTGCAGATCGATGACCTTGGTATTGGCCGAGCGGTGGCGCGCGATCTCGGCGTTCGAGCCGACGGCATCGATCTTGTCGCCGGTGACCGCCAGCGCTTCGGCCCACTGGCTCGGCTTATTGGCGGTGTAGATGTGGCCATTCAACAGCACCGTGTCGCTCGAAAGGAGAGACTGGGCCGTTAGCGGCAGAAGCAGCAACGGCGCATAGCGGGCGTATCGGTTACACGAAATCATACAGCTATTCTAGATCCCAATCGGCGATCCGATCATTCACTTGCCGGGCAGGTGCTCCACATCGCGGTTGTTTTCGTTGCAAATGAACTCGAGCAACTCGGTGTCCGCCAATAGATGCACTTCTTGTTTGACGGTCCAAGGTTTGGTGTACGCCTTTGGATCGTCGATGGTAATCGTCAGATCCATGTAGCCGAAGTCCTTGCGCCGGAAGCGTTCGGTAACATGCAAGGCTTCGGTGGACGGCTTTCCCAGTTGATCGAGCCACGCTTTGCCGTTGAACCCGCGCGAATCGACCACCAGCGTGTCGCCGTCCCATTTGCCTGTGGAATAGCCCATCCAAGTTGGGTTGACATCGCGATCGAGCTCACGGCCATCCATAAATACCTGCCGCCAGAGGTTGAACGCTTCGTAAACGATCACGATGTAACCGGGCGTCTGGACGATTTTCCAAGGCGCGGGCGCCGCATCGATCTTAGGCACGCCCTGTGGGAGACAGTTCGCGTCGGGATCTTCTTTCGAGTGGGAGCCGTCAGTGCGCTGCTCGTACAAGGCTTTGGCCCAGGGCTGAAATGGAACATCGCCGGGTTTCAAGTCGACCGCGATGTCGCGGAGATACCGGTTAGCGTCGGGCTCCCAAATTCCAGAGAGATCGGGGTGGCCATCGGGGTTGCGGGGCGCGGGCGCGGAGAGATTCGCCTTTCCCTTCGAAGGGAGATTCTTCCACTGCGCCGCGAGTGGCAACGAGAATAACATCGCCGCCGCAACACCGGTACCGATTCGTGAATACATGGCGCCTCGATTCGCGTATGATTATATTCCGTTCGATACGCAAACGTACGATGAAGGGCTCTATTAAAGGACGTGTTGGCGCCCTGGGGATGGCTGTGGTTTTGTCCAAAACACTCGCCGCCCAGGACCGAAGACGGTGATTGAAAATGCCTCGAAGGCGATGGACTAAGACCGCGGCGGCCACGCATGGCACGTGGCGCACTCGGTACTCGCATTGTGCGACTGATGGCAACTGAGGCAGCTCGCCATCGCAACAACGCTAGTGGTTTGGGACAAGGCATCGAGTTGGGCAACGTTACCATGGCACATCACGCATTGCATACCGGCCTGCAAATGTTTGCGGTGCGTCCAGGTGACACCGGGAGTGACTTGATAGACGCGCACCCAGGGAATCGGCTCCGAAGATTTGGCCGGTCCGGTCAGCGTCACACTCGTGGTGTTGTGGCACATAATGCACGTCGCGCTGGCTGGAAACGTCATCTGAGCGCCCGGGTCCGGATTGGTGTGGCATTGTTGGCATCCCAGGCCGAGGGCGACGTGAGTCTTGTGGCTGTAGGGGATCGGCTGCTGTGGCGCGGGGTGTTCCGCAAGATTGTCGGGCACTTCCTGCTTGGCGGCTGCTTGTTGCGCTTTCGCAGTGAAGCCAAAGAACAGCAGCAACACGAGAATGCTCAGATCTCTCTTCACGACTTCCTGCTCCCGACCTCTTCGATGCTCGTCCCCAGATCCTTAAAGATGGCGGCGGCCGCATTACGCCCCGGGAAGCCTGTGATGGAACCGCCCGGTGGCGTGCATGCACCAGTCTGATAGAGACCAGGAATCGGCATTTTGTAGGGCGCCATCTGCGGCAGACGGCGGTCGCCCGCGTGAACGCTGGCTCGCCACATCGCGGGGTTCATACGTTCGATGTCGAGCGGACTTTCCAGGAACTTCGCGAGCACCTTATCCTGCGTCAGATTGGGAGCCAGGCGGCGCAGGCGATTGAAACACGCCTCGGCAACCTGTTCCTTAATCTTGTCCCAATGCTTGGGGCCGCCCTCTTTGAGATCGTAAGCCATGGTGCCCTCGATCTTGACGGTATGGTAGCCGGCTGGCGCGCGTGTAGGATCGCCGACGGAGGGGCTTACGATTTGAAGCGGCGTGTCTTCCACCCAGGCTTCGCCGCGGGCGTTGTAGGAGTTCAGCAGTAGAACGCTTTCGGGGCGATCCATCAGCACCGCTTCCGTGCTCGATATGCTTCCCCCACCAGCCAACGGATACTTCGGGGCTTCCGTGGTGGCGTAGTGAAATTGAAGCATGCCGTGCTCCGGCTGGAAGCTCTCGACCATGGTGTTGAACTCGTCGCCCCACAGCTCGCGCGGCGCCATGTTCACGATGTGTTTCAAATGGATGGTGGAGACAACCGCTTTGTCAGCGCGGTATTTGCTGCCATCCGTGCATTCCACGCCCAGGCATTTTCCGTTCTCGACAATCAACTGCACCACCGGCTTGTTGGTCAGGATCACACCGTGGTGCTTTTCCACGAAACGCCCCAGCGCCACGCTCAACATACCGGACCCGCCCTTGGGGATCGGACGGCCGTTGAGCACCTGAGTCATCAGCGAAAAGGCCTGACCGCCCGTTCCGATATCGCCGCCGGGCACTCCGCCGAAATGGCCGCAGGCAAGGCATCCCGCGCGGAGATGGCTGCTCTCAAAGAGCACACCCGTGGCGTCGTAACCCGACATAGCGCTGAGCTGCTGCCAGAACTTTGCGCGGCGCACCGATCCCCGGCCGGCCGGGCCACTTTCGGCATAAGCCTTGTATTCAGGAACCAGCTTGCGGAACGTTTCCGCGTCCTTCTTCGAAATCTTCGCGATGGTCTCGCAAGTGCGATCCAGATCGCGCCACACTGAGATGGACGCCCCGTCCAGGAACGGAATGTGCATGACGAGTTCCGGATCGAGATACTCCAGGCCGTAGTCGCTGAGACTCAATTCCTTGAGCGCCGGATTGTTCTGGAAACCTGAGTGGACACTGGAGCAGAGGTCTTCCTTGAATCCCGGCAGGGTGACTTCCGCGGTCTTGCAGCCCCCTCCGATGGTGGGGCGGCCTTCCAGCACTAACACTTTGTAGCCGGCTTTCGCCAGATAAGCCGAACACACCAGGCTGTTGTGCCCCGCACCTGCCACCACAAAATCGAAGCGCTCGGCCGCGGCGTTCGACTGCGCCAAGCCAGACGGAGCGAAAGCCAGAGGAGCCAGTACGGCTGCTTCTTTCATGAATCCACGTCGGGTAGTCTCACTCATATTCGTCCTCCAGTGCCGTTAGTGTATACTCCGAAGGGCCTGCTCGGCCAGAATCGTTTCGTCGCAGCAATTTTAGGGGGAAGCATGAATCGTTGGCTCAACAATTCTCTCACCAGCGGGATAGCGTGCATTGGATTCGCTGGAACGCTCGGTTTTGCCTCCGGGCCAGCCGACGATGCCGTCGTAACAGCGGACAAAGCGGTTGTAGCCGCACTTGCCAAGGGCGACAAAGCCGCAGCGAGCAAGTGGTTGGATCAGGATTTTAACTGGATCGATGCCGAAGGGATCATGTGGTTCAAGGACGACGCGTTTCGGGCCGGGCTCAAGCCGCTGGTCACCGCGGGTGACGACGTCAAGGTTCTGGAACACAAGTATGGGAAAAGCTTGGTGTGGATTCAATGGAACCAGGGCAACAAATACTCGGCCCGATTCTGGGTGAAGCGCCCAGCCGGCTGGAAACTGCTGCACACCACCGAGATCGCAGCCGTTCCCAAGCGCGATTTCCAGACTGTAACGCCCACCTACGACATCCCCTGCAACAATCCGTGCAAGGCGGTTCCGTATAAGCCGTTGAGCGACGGAGAAAAAGCAGCGCTCGACGAGTGGCAAGAGCAGGAATCCAGCCAGGCGAATTGGGAAAAGCATGTGGCGGACAATATGGACCAGCGAGTGGTCAGCACCTATGGCGGAGCTTCACCATCGAAGGCCGATCGCGTGGCCGGAATGAACCGGCGCAAGGCGGAGAATTCGAATACGCCTAAGGTTGGCGCCGCTCCAGCGCTATGGATCCGGACGTGGGACTTCAACGATGCGGTGGTTATGGTCTCGATTCAGCCGACTTACGGCGACAAAGCTTATTGGTCAAGCCGGGTGCTGGCGAAGAACGCGGAGGGCGTGTGGCAGATGATGGAAAGCTATCACAATTACGTTTTGGCTTCGCCAGTCATGACTGCCACGCCCAATCAACCCGAGCTGAAGTGAAGGCCCTGGCTTTAGTAATCCATGCCCCCCGCTCCTGGACCCATTTGGCTCATCGGCTGGCCTGAATTGCTTTCGGGAATCTCGCTGATCATGGCTTCCGTGGTGAGCATCAGCGAGGCGATCGAAGCCGCGTTTTGTAAAGCCGTGCGGGTGACCTTGGTAGGATCGATCACCCCTGCGGCAATCAGGTCCTCGTACTTGCCGTTCGCGGCGTTGTAGCCAAAGTGCGGGTCCTTGCTTTCGCGGACCTTTTCCACCACCACGGCTCCTTCCAAACCCGCGTTGAGCACGATCTGGCGGAGCGGCTCTTCACAAGCGCGAACAACGATGTTCAGGCCAATTTGCTCGTCGCCTTCCAGCTTGTGATCGCGCAGCACCTTGGCCGCACACAGCAGCGCGACTCCACCACCGGCGACGATGCCTTCATCCACGGCGGCGCGTGTGGCGTGCATAGCGTCTTCCACGCGG